>ENA-UZWX01001617-UZWX01001617.1-metagenome-genome-assembly--contig:-Day-4---50m-contig-1617_pt1 | contig 15778 bp, 14 predicted proteins | sample MGYA00260347_ERZ794907 | MGnify/ENA metagenome assembly ERZ794907 | reverse complement strand
CCTTCGGCCTCCACGGCGAGCATGTCGGGGTGTTTGTCGAGCATCCAGCGTGGTGGTGTCGCGGTGGGCGTGCCGATGATCACCTGCAATCCCGCTTCCCCCAACACATCGATAGCGCGCGCGAGCCAGTCGAGGTGTAAATCTCCGGGGCCTGGCTCCAATCGGGACCACGCAAATTCGCCGATGCGCACCCATTTGAGGCCTGCCTCGACCATCTGCGCGGCGTCGATTGCCCAGCGATCTTCCTCCCAGTGCTCGGGATAATAGCACACGCCAAGTTCACGTTTCATAGGATCACCTGATGTTCTTTTTGCCCGCGCCCAATGCCTTTAAGGCAGAAGATCATGCCGTTTTCGCCAAGCGGTCCGTCGATGCCTTCAGTGGCGGACGTCACGTAGAGGTCGCTCAGATCGGCACCGCCAAAGGCGGGGCAAGTGGCGTGCTTACCCGCGACGGGGTGGCTGGCAAGCAACGTGCCGTCTTGCGTGTAAGTGTTAACGCAACCCGCACCCCAAAGGGCGACACAAAAGTTGCCATCCGCATCAATAATCGCACCATCGGGGGAGAGATCGGCCTCGTTTAGGTCAAGCCAGATCTGCGCTGCGCCATTCGGCCAGCCTGTCTCGGGATCGAGCGGCGCGCGCATGATTTGCTTGGTTGCCGTATCGGTGTAGTGCGCGTATGCGCGATCGGGGCTAAAGCAAATCGCGTTGGAGATGGTCACATCTGGCACTAGCTTGCGAACTTCACCGCGAAAAAAGCGATAGATCGCCCCTGCGGCCGGTTCCGCGTTAAAGCCCATCGTGCCGATCCAAAAGCCGCCCCAAGGATCTGCGCGCCCATCGTTGGAGCGCGTGGTGCTATCGTAGTTTTCTATTGCAACAATTGGCTCGCTAAGCGTGCCAGAGGCGATATCAAAGCGGTGTAGGCCAATTTCCGAAGCGATCAAAAGTCTCGCGTCATCAATCCACCCTGCGGCAGAGACGCTTAGATCGAAGGTCCAGCTTTGCGCCTTGGTGTGTAGGGTGCGTGCATTGATATCGAACCAGAAAAGTTCACCGCGCGTTGGATGCCACAAAGGCCCCTCGCCAAGAGAACAGGGGCGGTCGTCGAAAATCATCCTAGTTTGGCCTTGTCATAGGCTTGCACCATCGCTTTAGCGCGCGTGGCGACCTCTGCGGGCGTGAAGCCGGGCTTATAAAGGGCGGAGCCGATGCCAAAGCCATTTGCGCTGGCGCCGATCCATTCTGCGAAATTCGTGTGATCCGCGCCGCCGACGGCGTAGACCTGCGTGCCAATTGGAAGAACTGCGCGGATCGCTCTCAATCCATCAAGCCCGAGTAGGGAGGCTGGAAAAATCTTGAGACCGTCTGCACCGGCGCCAAGGGCTGCGAAACATTCCGTCGGGGTCATCACGCCTGGAAAACTATCAAGACCCGCGAGCTTTGTGGCAACAATCACTTTTGGGTCTGCATTCGGTGAAACAATCAATTTGCCCCCCGCTTTGGCGACATCGAGCACGGTCTCGACGGTAATCACTGTGCCCGCCCCGATTTGAGCATCGTCTCCAAAGGCTTTGGCCATTGCCTCGATAGACTTGAGCGGGCTAGGCGAATTCATCGGAACTTCGATACGCGTGATGCCCGCCTCGATGAGGACAGCTGCGATGTCTTTGGCTTCAATGGGATTCACGCCGCGCAAAATGGCGATGAGGGGACGGCTCATACTTAGGTCTTTCTGTTTAGTGTTTTGTAGGTAGCGCTTAGGCCTGCAAGGGTGACAGGTGCTGCATCGGTGATCAAAACAGGAATGCCTTGCTCTTTCAATGCGCTTTCATAGAGCGCGGTGAGGCGGTTTGCGCCAATAAGCGCCACGTTCTGGCCAAGCCAATAGGGCCTTGCCGCAGCCAATTCCAAACCTATCAAAGAGCCGGACAGCTGCGCGCGCGCTACTGCGGGTCTTTGGCCTGCCAGCAGATTGGCTGCGCGCAATGAAAACAGATTGGCTGCGAATTTTTCAGGGCGCGAGAGGGTATCCGACACCGCTGTTGCGAAGGTTGCGTCGTCAAGATCCTCACCGCCAAGCGAGTGCCGAAGGACCGTGCCCGTGCTGATTACATCAAACAGTTCGCCGGTCATGAAGGTGCGAAAGCTTACAATTTCGCCCGCGCTGACATGGACCCATTTTGAATGTGTGCCGGGGAGACATATGACGCCGTCCCAGTTTGGGTTTAGGTGCAGAAATCCTGCGATTTGGGTTTCTTCGCCGCGCATGACATCCGCAGGTATGGCTTGTTTGATGCCTGCGACCAGCCACACTTTCAGGTCATCGCCTTGGCAATTTGCATTCACCGGTGAACTGGATTGCGCTGCACAAGGGACAGCCCTATAGGGTGCTTCCTGCCAGCCCTGACGTGATCCGACCATGCCGCAAGCGATCACGGTGCAGGGGGTCGGCAGGGTCCACTCGTTGATCAGGTTTCGTAAGACAGGCTCAAACTCTTCTGGGCTCAGCGAAGACATGCCTTGATCCGATCGCACTTCATCCAGTACTGCGCCCTCAGCAGTCATCGCAAAGACGCGTAGATTGGAGGTGCCCCAATCGACGGCGATCCAGTCAGGCAATGTTTGAGTGTGCAGGCTCATCCGGTCACCACAACGCCGCCATCAATCACCAAAGATTGGCCCGTCATCGCGCGACTGAGATCGGAGGCAAGGAACAAAGTGCCGCCAACAATGTCTTCAGGCGCGAGGGGAGCATCGAGGCACTGACGCGCTAGGTGTGCAGCAAGTCCATCTTCGGTCACCCACATATCCTTTTGTTTTTGCGTTAAAACCCAACCAGGGGCGAGCGCGTTGACGCGGATCTTGTCAGGCCCAAATTCCCGTGCGAGCGAGCGTGTGAGGCCGTTGATCGCAGAGTTCGCCGCCGTGTAAAGCGGATAGCCTGCATTTCCCATCATATAGGAAATCGAGGTAAAGTTGATAATCGAGCCACCGCCCGCCGCCGCCATCATCGGCGCTGCGTGCTGGCACGCAAAGACATAGGCTTTGAAGTTGATATCCATCATCCAGTTATAGAACTCTTCGTCGATATCGCTTGTTGGATGGCGTTTGTCGTTGGCCGCATTATTGATCAGGGTTGTGAGGGGGCCGTGGCGCTCTGCCGCCTCATCCATCGTTGCTTTGAGACAGGCGATATCAGTGATGTCGCATTGCATGAAATGGGGTCGATTTGCGTATTTTTGCTCCATCTCATCGCAGAAATCTGTGGCGTCCGATCGGCCCACGATAGCCACGCGCGCACCTTGCTTAAGAAAGCCTTCGGTGAGGGCTGCACCGATGCCATTCCCGCCGCCTGTGATATAGACAGAGGTGTCTTTAAGTTCGCTGAACTGTGCCGTCATGAGCGGGGCTCCTTGTGGTGGGGGCAGACGATTTTGCCAGAACAATCAGTGCCTCCGCCACGCAAATTTAGTTGCATGTTTTGAAAGATAGGAAGCATCAGAGTTTTTTACCTTCGATCACCCACATGGTGTCGGGAAAGTCCCAAGGTAGGGTGAGGCCTTGATGCATGAGATAGTTACCAGACACGGTGATGTTTTCGTTCTTGAGGATCGACGCGCCGCGTGAAAGGGCGGGTGCGGTAATGCGATTGCGCAGGATGATCTCGTAGCGTGCCACTGGATCAAGGCGCGTGAGACGCAACGGGCGCGGTGCGATTTGGACAGAGGTGGCTGTTTTGCCTGCGAAGACCACAAATTGCGTGCCGTCTTCCGCGATTTGTTGTTCTGCGATGATCGCTGGATCAGCGCTGTCGAGGCGTAGGATATCTGCGCGTTCCATCCATGTGCGATTGTGTTTCCACCACGCTGTGACGTCTTTCAGGACCGTTGTCTCATGGTCGCTTAATTCGCGCGGATCCATCTCGAAGCCCATATGGCGCTGCGCGGCGACCCATGCGCGCATGGAAATATCGATCACGCGGCCAGAGGTATGACAATGCCGTGGGCCAACGTGCGAGCCCGTGACATTGAGCGGCAAAAAGAGGGCCGCGTCATGCTGCATGCGCAGGCGTTCGAGTGCATCGTTAGAATCCGAAAGCCAAACGCGCTGTGTGCGGCTCAAGATGCCAAAGTCGATACGACCACCACCAGATGCGCAACTTTCAATTTCGACCATTGGAAAATCCGCGCGCAGGCGATCAATCAGCGCATAAGAGCCACGTGTTTGTGCCGCGCCGGGTGCAGGCAGAACGCGGTTGTGGTCCCATTTGATGTAGTCAATCGGGTACTCTGACAAGATCGCGGCCATGCGGCCATAGATGAAATCGCGCACCTCTGGCAGCGCCATATTAAGTGCTTTTTGCTGACGGCCAAGCGTTTGATCCTCCGATCCCAAAGCCCATTCAGTATGCGCGCGGTGGATGTCGCTGTCGGGGTTGATCATCTCGGGCTCAAACCAGATGCCGAATGTCATATCCTTGGAGTGCACGTGATCAATAAGCGGGCCAAGACCATCAGGATATTTGCGCGGATCAACCTCCCAATCCGAGAGCGAGGTCGTGTCGTCATCGCGTTGACCGAACCAGCCATCATCCAAAACAAAGCGCTCTGCTCCGAGGTCGGCGGCGCGATCTGCGATGTCTTTAAGAACGTCTAGTTTGTGGTCGAAATAGACGGCTTCCCAGCAATTGTAATGCACAGGGCGCGGGCGATCGGGCTTTGGGAACGTCACGATATTATCGCGCACATGGCGCTGGAACGAGACCGCGCAGCCATTCAGACCATCGTAGCTGTAAACTGCGTAGAGCGGGGCGGAGGAGAAGCGCGTCGCAGGGGCGGATTCGACCCTTGGCGCGTTGCCGAATTGGATTTGACGGCGCCCATCGGGCAGCTCTTCCGCGATCATCTTGTGGCCACCCGACCAGCCGTAGTGGAAGGCGTGCGCGGTCCCTGTGGTGTTGGTTGCGCCAAATTCGGGGATAATAAGACCGGGGAAATGTTCGTGCCCCGTGCGTCCTGTGCGGTTCTCGCGCATACGAATGCCGGGGGACCATGCTGTGCGGTGCGGTTGGAATTCACCACACCAGCGACCCGCGAAATCGATCATATCCGCGCATTGCTGCGAGGCGGGAAATACAGGTGCAGAGAGCCAATCCAAATGAACTGGGGCATCGGCATCAAGGGTCGCTTGTGCCGTGATGATATGGGTGATCAGGTCAATCGCGAATGTAGCTGTGTAATTGAGACCATGTCCTTTGTCGCGATAGATCAGTGTTAACGCATCCTCGGAGACATCATCGCTCTCAAAGCAAAACTTTGGCAGCAAAGGTGTGCCATTTTGTGAACGGATGATCATGCCAGGTTGACCGGGGAAGGTGCGCGAGGCCTCGGGGCAAATGCTCAAATCAGGGTTCTCGTCCAGCATCCCGCCAGTTACATCGAGCGCATGTGCCGCGTGAATAGTCGAAAGATCTTCGCGCGCCGGCAGGGGCGCACCCCAATACACCACTTGCGGTAAACGCGCACCTGTAGCGGCCAGCACCAGCGTTTGGCGACTGCAATCTAGTCTCCAATGTTGCATCTTATTTAACAGCACCCAGTGTAAGGCCCGCGATGAAGTGCTTCTGCATCAGGAAGAACATCAAAACAGGGGGAAGGGCGGCAACAATAGAGCCTGCGCTCATCAAGTGATACGCCGCACGGTATTGAGAATTAAAGGCAGTGATGCCTGCCGTGACAGGCTGCGCATCAGGTCCTTGAGTGAGTACGACGGCCCAGAAATAGTCGTTCCAAATGAATGTGAAGATGAGTACCGCAAGCGCCGCTAGTGCGGGCTTCATCAAGGGCAGAACCACATAGAGGAAGATTTGCCATTCGCGCACGCCCTCGACACGGGCCGCTTCTATCAAGGGAAACGGCAGTGCGCGGATGAAATTGCGCATGAACAGCGTGCAGAAGCCTGTTTGGAACGCGATGTGAAACAGGATCAGGCCCGTTTTGGTATCATAAAGGTTCATGTTCACAGTCAGATCGCGCACCGGCACCATCAAGATTTGGAAGGGTACGAAGTTGCCTGCGATGAACATGAAGAAGATCAGCAAGTTGCCTTTGAATTTGTAGATACCCAGCGCGAAACCCGTCATGGCAGACAGTGCTATCGTTCCAAGTACAGTTGGAACCGTGATCAAAACGGAGTTCAGAAGGTAGCGCGGCATATCGCTTTCAAAGAAGACTTTTCCATAGTTTTCAAAGAAATTGAAGCTGCTCGGGATGCCCCAATAGTTGCCATTGGTGAAGTCTGCATCCGGTCGGATCGAGAAGACGGCAACCGCAATTAACGGCAAAAGCCACATGATAAGAACCATGGGCAGCAGACCTTGATATGCCATTTGATAGCTGCGTGACTTTCTTTCGATTGGGGTGGGAAACATCAGCGTGCCTCCTTTTCTTCGCGCCACATGGAGTAGAGGAAATAAACGATAAAGCCGAGCATGATGAAGAACAGTACTGTCGCGATTGCAGATCCGTATCCCATGCGGAAGCCAAATTCAGAGAGGCTTTCTTCAAACATATAGAATGACAGAACGCGGGTTGATCCGAATGGTCCACCGTTGGTCATGATTGAGATCAGATCGAAGCTGCGCAAAGCGCCGATGATTGTCACAACAAAAGCGATAAACGTCGCAGGTTTTAGTTGCGGCAAGATCACGTACCAGAGCATCTTGTGCCCTTTTGCGCCATCTAGGCGGGCGGCTTCTACTTGCTCTGGATCAACAGCGTTCAGACCCGTGAGGTAGAGGATCATACAATAAGCGGTCTGCGGCCAAAGGCCCGCTGCGATGATCCCATAGGTCGCCATTGTCGGATCACCGAGGATGTTCAAGGAGCCCATGTTGAAGAAGCCAAGGATCGCGTTCAGCAGGCCCTCTCGTGGGAGATAGAACCAAGAAAAGACTAGGCCCACAACCACTTGGCTGATCACGAATGGGAAAAAGAACAAAGACTTGTAAAGACGAATGCCGCGCACGGTCTGGTTCAGGAACAACGCGATGAATAAACCCATAGGGATGGCGAGAAGATAAAGCACCAACCATTTGATGTTGTTCCAGAATGACACTTCAAATTTGCGATCCATCTTTTGATCGCCAATGCCGAGCAAGCGCTCATAGTGCGCCGTGCCCACATAGGTTTTATCGCCCAGACCGTCCCATTCGTGGAAACTTATCCAGAAGCTTTGAAAAATCGGCATGACGACGTAGATCGAAAAGAAGACGATGCCAGGGATCAAGAACAGCCATGGGGTTATGGCGATCTCGTTGCGCCTGTACCAACCACGATTGGACGTAACAGGGGTGTCGGCGGGTGCTGACATATCGATCTCTCCTGAAATTGGCGCATATTCGAAAACACTCTTCGGCAGTGCTTGCGGATAGGCAGGGTAGGTGGCCACCCCCAAATGGGGGAGTGGCCGAAAGTGAAGCGTTAGAGCTTACTTGTAGACGCGCGCACGTGTCTCTTCGAGACGTGCAAGGATGTCGTCCAAGTTGTCCGGGAAGACCATGAATTCCTGCAAGCCTTCCATGCCCGCAGACGCCATCTCCGCTGGGAAGTCACGGTCAAAGAACTGTGCAACGCCGCCTTTTGCGTTGTTGGACAGCATGTCGAAGCCCTTCGTGATGAACTTGTCGTCCGCAACAGAAGACGCGGAGTTTACGGGCAACTGGCCCAGCTCGTTGCCGTTGATGTCTGATTGGACAGCTTCCGACGTTACAAAGCGCAAGAACTCACGTGCGGCGTCTTTGTTCATGGCACCGGACGGGATGTGGAACGTGTCTGTCGGAGCGTCTTCGCCCTGAGGTACATCCGCGATCAGTGGGAATTGATAGAAGCCCAGTTGATCGTCTGTGAGGCCCGCTTCACGCAGTGGCGCAACTGCGAAGTTACCCATCAGGTAAGCTGTCGCTTCGCCCTTAACCATGAACGGAAGTGCTTCCTGCCAGGAATAGTTCTGGTGGTCGTCAACAAATGCGCCCATGTCGATCAGCTTGCGCCAGTTTGAGAATGTTTCACGTACACGCTCATCTGTCCACTCAACACTGCCCTGGGCCAGTTCCATGTGGAAGTCGAAGCCGTTTGTGCGCATGTTCATGTAGTCGAACCAACCGCCCGCAGTCCAAAGGAACTTGGAGCCGATTGTGTAGCACTTGCGACCGCTCTCGACGATCTTCGCGCAGTTCGCCATTTCTTCGTCGAACGTCGCTGGCTCAGAGAGGCCCAGCTCTTTGAAGATGTCTTCGCGGTAATAGATGCCCCACTGGTAGTAGGTGTAGGGAACGCCCCACTGCTTGCCGTCGATTGTCATCGCGCCTTTTGTTGATGCGAGTGCCTCGAACGCGGGCTCTGCCCAAACGTCGGAAATATCTTCGAACAGACCGGCAGAGACATAGGGGCCCATGCGATTTGCAGCATACCAGTTCACCACGTCAGGCGCGTTGGCACTGAGCGAGTTACGGATCTGTGTTTTCCACGCTTCGCGGTCAACAACCGTGAGGTTTACTGTCAGATCGGGGTGCTTTTCGTCGAACTGAGCGGCAAGACGTTCCATCACTGCGCGTGGCGCAGGGTTGGACATGTCGGATGTGATGTTCAACTCACCAGACAGTTTCGCGTGGCCGTCTGCAAATGCAGCGCCTGCCAGAATGGTGGTGGCTGTGAGCGTCGCGACGGACGCTTTAATGATGGAACGCATGGTGTCCTCCCTAGATGCATTCGTATGTCGAAAAGGGCGCGCGATATCGCGTCACCCCATCGGTCTTTCTTTTCCAAATTTTGGTTCCATTATTTGAAACTTAGTTTTGGATATTGATACTAAATCGCGAACGGGCTAGGCTTGTCAACAGCCAACACATGCGGCAATGCAGCAATTTTGACGCAAGCGCGCGGGGGTGGCAGAGAGGAAGTGGCGATGTCTTTGGACAAGACCAAAAGTGACGGAACAGTTGGTAAGGCGTTGGAGATATTGGATCTTGTCGCCTCCTTCGGTCGACCTGTGCGTTTTTCTGATGTGCTTGATGTCGCCGAATTCCCTAAGGCCACGGTCTATCGATTTATTCAAACGCTCACCTCTCAGGGGATGCTGAGTTATGATCCCGATCGCCAAACTTATGCTCTGGGGATTCGGCTTGTACGACTGGCGCACTCCGCTTGGCAGCAGTCCTCATTGGCACCAGTCGCGCATCCGCATATCGAAAAACTTGCGCGCGATGTTGGCGAAACCGTGCATCTTGCGCAGTTGGATCATGCGCAGGTCCTCTACGTGGACAAGATTGACCCCGGAAAACCGATCGAGATGTTTTCGCAAGCCGGCAAAGTTGGCCCCGCCTATTGTACGGGCGTTGGCAAAGCGATGATGGCCTACCTTGAAGCGCCGCATCTGGCTGAGGTCATTGGTCAGCAAAGTTTTCATGTCTTCACCGAATTCACGCTTTCAGACGAAACCGCGTTGCGAGCGGAGCTGGTCGATATCCGCTCTAATGGATATGGTTTTGATCGTGAAGAGCATGAGCCGGATATTATTTGCGTGGCTCTGCCAATCTTGACGGCGCGGGGCCGTGTTTTAGGCGCTTTGTCTGTGACAAGTTCAACGCAGCGCACTAGTTTGGCGGCGCTTGAGGCTTTGGTGCCACGTATTCAAATGGCGGTAACCGCTATCGCAAATGAAGCGGAAAGCTGGCGTTTTCCTGATCAATCGAAATTTCAATCCATAGAGACGGCAAAGGGGTAGGCTTATGTCTGGTGTGACGCTCAACAAGGTCATTAAGAAATATGGTGACGTTCAGGTGATCCATGGGATTGATCTTGAGATTAACGATGGTGAGTTTTGCGTGTTTGTTGGTCCCTCGGGCTGCGGTAAGTCTACATTGCTGCGCATGGTTGCGGGCTTAGAGGAAACAACGGGTGGTCAGGTTCATATAGGCGCGCGTGATGTCACCCGTGCAGACCCGTCAGAGCGTGGCGTTGCGATGGTGTTCCAAACCTATGCTTTGTATCCGCATATGACCGTGCGCGATAACATGGGCTTTGGTTTGAAGATGAACGGATATCCGAAAGCCGAGATCAAAGAGAAAGTTGCAGAAGCGAGCCGTATTCTGAAGCTGGATGAATATCTTGAGCGTAAGCCTGCGGCGCTCTCTGGTGGTCAGCGTCAGCGTGTTTCTATTGGTCGTGCGATTGTGCGCGGGCCTGAGGTGTTCTTGTTTGATGAACCCTTGTCGAATTTGGATGCTGAGTTGCGCGTAGAGATGCGCGTGGAAATTGCGCGTTTGCACAAGGAAATCGGCGCGACGATGATTTACGTCACGCACGATCAGGTCGAAGCGATGACCTTGGCCGATAAGATCGTTGTGCTGCGTTTGGGTGTGATCGAACAGGTTGGTAGTCCGATGGAGCTTTACCGTGATCCCGACAATAAATTTGTAGCTGGTTTTATCGGATCGCCTGCGATGAACTTTATGGGCGGTGTGATCGGGGAAAGCGGCTCTGTGCAAGTGCCCGCTTTGCAGCGTGACGTCGCGACTGGTGTTGGTGGAGCCGTAGGCAGCAAGGTCAGTTTTGGCCTTCGCCCTGAGCACATCACGATTGATCCTGCAGGGAGCACGCATAAAGTTGATATGACCGAAAGCCTTGGCGGGATTTCTTATGCTTATCTGGTTGGGGAAACCGGTGAGCGCATGATCGTCGAAGAGCGCGGCGATGAGCGTTCGCGTGAAGGTGATGTGGTTGGTTTGAGTTTTGAAGATAACCGGTCGTATGTTTTTGATGCGGCGAGCGAGATGCGTATTCGTTGATGTTTCGGATCGCTTGCACGATCCGACCGGGCGAGGGGCTAGCCCCTCGCGCTGCCCAAAGTTTATTTGTAAAGATGAAGCTTAGTCGACGGGCAGGCCGCTGGCCACTGTTGAGGGTCGGCCAAGAGGGCGATTGTTTTCTGATGCGCCAGTGAGGCTGTGCAGGAAGCTTTTCAGATCAGTAATGTCAGTAGGTGTCAGTGTGATTGGTACGATGTCGAGTGCACGGCTTTGGCGTGCCATTTCGCGTGTGTCGGATTGGATTGTGAAATCAATTGCTTGCAGCCATGGGGCATTGGGAAGGTTCGCCATATCACGGGTCCAGATGTCGCGCGAAGTTATCGGATTGCTGTGATGTTGGATCATGCTTTCAAGCGTTGGAAAAGCGCCGTTGTGTCCGTATGGCGCGGTGAGGGCGACGTTTCGAAGCGATGGCGTGCGAAAGCGGTAGGCGTCCTTTAAAGTGTCGCTTTCGCCCATGCGGCCTACGTCGCGAGGCATGGGGTCGAAGCGGCGTGTGCGGCCCGGGCCAAAGGTGGGCAGGCCAAGCGCGTGGAACTTTTGATCGGTGAACAGCGGGCCAGAGTGGCAGGAGGCGCAGTTTGCTTCGCCAAAGAAAAGGTCCATGCCGCGCTGGGCGGGCTCCGGGAGACGGGTTTGCTTGGTAAGGTATGCGTCGAACGGACTGTCATGGCTCGCCCATTCCGAATTGATGAAAGCGCCCAAAGCATTGCCGATTTGCACGATTGTGAGGTCTTGTGGGGCTTCTATTTCATCGAATGCTTCTGCAAACATGTCCGCATATTCGGGGATAGAGCGCACGCGCTTTGCGATAATCGGCCATGCGGCGTCGATGCGGTCATGCACCGCGCCTGCGATTTCGTTCTCTTTCGGGTTACCCGCCATTTCAAACTGCGCTGTCAGGGGAAACAGCGCTTGCGCTGCGGTGATGTTGTCGAGGCCTTGGGGCAGCCATTCCTCTGCGGGGGAGTTGAAGCCATTGCCGTAGATATTTGAGATCGACAACCGACCATCATGAAAAATGTTGCGGATGCTCTTGTGCCCGATGTTCCAGAGCGCAGGCGCGTTGCGCGGGATGCGTTTGCGGATTTTATCAGTGCCTGTCCCTGCAGAACGTTTAGGGCCCAGGCCGACGCCGCCTTCGCCGATCCCGAGGCTAAGACCGTCAGTTCCGCCTAGATCATGATGATGGCACGTCCCGCAGGAAATATTACGGTTACCGCTGAGAATTTTGTCATAGAATAACAGCTGTCCGATCCTTGCCTTTTCAGGGTCGCTCGGGTGAAACTGATCCGCAGTGAGTGGCGCGGGTAGATCATTCGCGCTGGCGGCAAGGGGCATCATCATAAGGAGCGTCACATGCGTAAATTTCTGGCAATATTGACGGTTCTGGCCGCGCCCGCGTTTGCGGAAATCGAACAAGGTCGCGATCTGATGGAGCAGGGCCGCTTTGAAGAAGCGCGCGAGGCGTTTTGGCCTGCTGCCCGCTCTGGCAATGCGGATGCGGAGGAGTTGATCGGCGTGATGTATGCGCTCGGCCTTGGGGTGGAGCAGGACTATGAGCGCGCGTTTGAATGGTATCTGCGATCTGCCATGAAAGGGCATCCGGGCGCGCAGAGTGGGGTGGGCTGGTACTATGAGGTTGGCCTCGGCATGCCCGCGCCTGATTTGACCCGCGCGTATCTGTGGTATGTTTTGAGCGCGATCGGCGGCGACCCCGATGCTGCGATCTCTCAAGAAGAGGTCGTGAAGAAGATGAGTGCAGAGCAGATTGAGAAAGCGCATGTGCTGATCGATGANNTACCGTGTGTGGATGTACCCGTTTCGGTAGGCAGGGTAGTGGGGTTTTGTGTGTGGGGGAAGTGTCGAATTGGTGAATTACACAACAGTTTTTATGCGCGACAGGTGACTCAGTATTGAGCTAGTTTAGTCCTGAGGATCAGCCAAATCACTATGTACATCCCAATAATGGGAACATTCACTATCGGTGACAAGTCATGATAGCTGAAGGTAAATATTTTCCAAGAATACCCGTGCATGTTGTCTGGCATTCCAACCAAGTTCATCAGTAAAAAGTTGTTGGAAAAATGCCAACCCCAAGCAGCCCCAAGATTGCCAGTTACTCTGGTTAAATCGGCCAAGAGAAAACCAAGAATTGTTAAGGCGGCGGCGATCCATACTGCCATCTGTCCCATTCCCTGCGGATCATAGTGCAGAATTCCAAACAATAGTGCTGGCAATGCGAACCAGATGATGGGGCTTTTGAAACGAGCGGCTAGCTGTTGCGTCAGGTAGCCCCTAAAAACGAGTTCTTCCGCACCCGTCTGGATTAGTAACAAAAGAAAACTGATTGGCAGGAATAGGGCAACAGACGCGAAGCTCAAGTTTGGTTGAATGCCCCAAACCAACATAGCAATCACCATAAAGGGTAGCTGAACGGAAAAAGTGACAAATAGGGAAAAAAGAAAGTTCTTCCGCACCGCCGTCCATTCGCCAAATAGGCTGTTGAGCGGCCGTCCGTGATATAGCTTAACCGAGAGCCATACTCCGATGATCATCCCAATAAATGTAAGGAACATAAGCGACATGCTATCGCGCGTGTTCATGTCCATAGTGGTTTCTGAGAAAACTAAAAAGCCGAGCTTCTGAGCAAGCGTCATTGTCCCTATTGTAAAGCCCAAGAATATAGCGGCAATGGTGATGACACCTGCGGCTAACCGCCAAAACTGTGATTTGGGTTGAGCAGGCGAAACAAATTTCTCGAATTTCTGGGTGCGGAAATACATACTCAATTCAAACTCTTTCCTGCGGCTTGGGTACAGAAAAGCATTTGAGTATTACTGCCCGATATTCAACCCCAGATTACATCACATAAAACCCGATATCCGCCATTCGCGTTTTGTTATGGGGCCGGTAATCGCGCATAGGTTGCACTTTGATAAATAAAAGAAGCGCCGCCTTTTAAAGCGACGCTTCCCCAAACTTTAATAGCCTTCAATAAGAAGACCAGCAAAGCAACCCGCCTTACTTAATATCAGCCATCCGGCCAGCGTTGATATCGGCCTCAGCCTCTGCAACTGCGGATGTCAAAGCGTTGAAGATCTCTTCCCCGCCATCAACATTGCCTTTGAACCAGTCATACACAGGGGCAGCCGCTTCTTTGAACGACGCTTTCTCCGCAGGTGTTGGCACATAAAGGTCACCGCCGCCTGCGACGAAGTCTGCGTAGGCTTGGATCGACTTACGCTTTGGAGACGCGAATGTCGCTTGCTGGAGCTGGGAGAAACCGTCCACAACAACCGCGCGCACGTCTTCTGGCATCGCCATGAAGCTGTCGTTGCTCATCCACCAAAGCGCGCCCATGTAAGCGTGGCCGTCAAGCGTGACGTACTGCAAACCCGCATCTGGGAACTTCATGCCCATGATGTCTGTGATGCCGTTCTTGGAACCTTCAACAACGCCCGTTTGGAACGATGTGAACAGCTCTGGCCATGGGATCGGCGTCGGGGAGGCACCCAATGCACGGACAAGTTCTTGAGGAAGATCAGCAACAACCGTACGGATTTTCAGGCCTTCCATGTCGGATGGGCTCTGTACGCGACGCTTTGTGTTCGCGAAGTTGCGCCAGCCGCCTGTGTTACCGATGGTCATCAGACGGATCTTGTCGCCGGATGTTGCCAATGCCATTTCGCGCATTTTTCGGGTGAAGTCGCCTTCAAGCACCGCTTCTGCAACGCGGTCGTCCGCCATCAGGTATGGCAAGTCGAGGACCTGAACGTATGGGAACAGGCCAGCCGCGCCGCCGGATGTGGAGATGTAGACGTCGATGGAGCCATCGGCCACACCCTGCAAGCACTCAGCGCCTTTAGAGCAAAGCTGCGTGCCGATGAAGAGTTCGACCTCGACTGCGCCATTTGATGCCGCTTCGACGTAGTTTTTGAAGACAACCAGACCATCATAGTCTTCGTCGTTCTCATTCGAGTTCGCCGTCGCGCGGATTTTGTATTGCGCATGGCCGTCTGCGTAGGCCGCGAAGCCCGTTGTTGCGAGGAAGCTCGCAGCTAGCAGTGTTTTGGTTAAGCTTTTTAGCATTTTTGGTTCTCCCAAGTTGGTTTTTTAGTTAGTTCACGAACCCCGTAAGGCGGGGGATCGTCATCGAAATGGCTGGAACATAAGTGATCAAGAAAATCACGAATATTTCAACCAAAAGGAATGGAATAATGGCGCGCGCGATGGCTTCGACCCGCTCGCCCGAGACCGAGCTGGCGACGAACAGCACAAGGCCCATGGGCGGCGTGGCAAGGCCAACGGTGAGGTTCACGCTCATGATGATGGCGAAATGGACAGGGTGCACGCCGAGGTCGACGAAGATTGGACCCAAGATCGGGCCAAGAATGATAATCGCGGGGCCTGCGTCCAGGAACATGCCAACGATGAAGAGCAATAGGTTGATAAGAAGCAGCAAGATCAAGGGGTTTTCGGACAGTCCAAGGATGATCGCGGCAAGTTGCTCTGGCGCGTGGCTAAGGCTGACGACTGTTTTGAAAGCCATGGCTGCGCCGACCAGCAACAAGACAACCGCAGATGTGCTTGCTGCTTTCATCAAGATCAACGGCATGTCCTTCATCTTGAGCGTGCGAAGGATGAAGAAGCCAACGAGCGTCGCGTAGAATACGGCGATTGCAGCCGCTTCTGTAGGTGTGAATACCCCTACAAGTATGCCGCCAAGGATCAGGACCGGCGTTTGCAGCGGCACCATCGCGCGTTTACACACCATGCGGAAATCATGGCCGACGAGTTGGCGGATGCCAAGGAAGAGACCATGTGCTGCGAGCAGAGCACCCCCAAGGCTGAGCCAATTCGCTGTCGCGCTTGCCTCTTCACCAAGCGGCACGAACGACCAGAT
>ENA-UZWX01000632-UZWX01000632.1-metagenome-genome-assembly--contig:-Day-4---50m-contig-632_pt2 | contig 15933 bp, 13 predicted proteins | sample MGYA00260347_ERZ794907 | MGnify/ENA metagenome assembly ERZ794907 | reverse complement strand
CAACTCGGTGACATGGACATTCTCACGCACATGGCCAATACAACCAACACAATTGCCGAAGGGGAAGTCTTGCAATTAGTGCGAGCAGGCAATGCTGATACCACTGAACAACAATACCTTGATGTCATTACCCGCAAAACGGCGATTCTGTTTGCCGCGGGCTGCTACGGCGCCGCCACGCTGTGCCACCAGGAGAGCAGCGTGTGCCAGGGCATGCACAGCTTCGGCCTCAATCTGGGAATCGCCTTCCAGATGATCGACGATATTCTGGATTACGAGGGGGACCCCGCAGCAATGGGTAAGAATGTGGGGGACGACCTCACTGAGGGCAAACCCACCCTGCCGCTGATTTACACACTGGAGCACGGCACTAAAGAAGAACAAGCACTGGTGCGCAGGGCAATTACCGAAAAAACAGCCGAGGATATTGAGCAGGTTCTGGCAGCGGTGCAGCGCTGCGGTGCTTTAAATTATACTAAGCAGCAGGCTCGCAAGTATCACAACCTGGCGTTGGCTGAGCTTGCCGCGCTACCTCATAGTCCCGCCAGGGCATCTCTGCAGGCAGTGACTGCGCTTTCAATCAACCGCGACCATTAATTCCAGCCTTCAGCGATTGCACCACCAGTCCGCTGTCAATATACTTCACCGGTGCCTTCCCGGCACCACACTGCTAGCGTAACTACAAAAACACAGCGCGCTAGCTGCCACTTTTTCACCGCAGTTACTCGAAGGATACCGGCAATGCCTGCCACTCCTGTGTTATCACAACTGCCCTCTTACGAGGTTATTAAAACAATCGCCCAATCTTTGAAGGCCGCCTCGGTCGTTCGGATGTTGGAGCAAGAACCCAACCGCGCTGCTGAATTCACCCTCACCGCAGCCGGCCTGCAACTGGATTACAGCAAGCACCTGCTAGACGTTCAAGCGAGACAGGCGCTATTACAATTGGCTGAGGAGGCCAAACTGCCTGCAGCCATTGCCGGTTTGTTGGCAGGGGAGGAGCTCAACAACACAGAGCAGCGCCCTGCCCTGCACACACTTTTGCGCGCAAGCTCGGGGGGCTCTCTTGGAAGCAAGTTCGACGAAGTCGTCGCAGCTCGCGCCAGCATGCGCCAGTGGGCCGACCAGCTTAACGCCGGCGAACTGCGCGGCTTTTCCGGGTCTGTTATTACCGATGTCGTCAATATTGGTATAGGCGGTTCCGACCTGGGACCCAGACTGGTGACTGAGGCCCTACGCCCCTTCCATGGGAGTATCGCCTGTCACTACGTCGCCAATGTAGATCCCGCTGACCTGCAGAACACGTTATTGAGCTTGCAGGCAGAAACAACGCTATTCATCCTCTGTTCTAAATCCTTCCGCACCGAGGAAACCCTGACCAATAGCCTGGTAGCTCGCGAGTGGATGAAGCAGTCAGGCGCCACTGATGCAGACCTGAACAAGCACTTTGTTGCCATCACCAGTAACCTGCAAGCTGCTGCCGACTTTGGAATTCCCGAAGAAAACTGCCTACCTCTGTGGGACTGGGTGGGCGGACGCTATTCAGTATGGTCGGCGATCGGCCTGTCCTGCGCCATCGCTATCGGCTGGGAAAATTTCGAACTTTTCCTGGCGGGTGCCGCCGCAATGGACGAACACTTCCAGTCTGCTCCTCTGGCCGAAAACATGCCGGTAATGATGAGTCTATTGGAAGTCTGGTACGTCAACTTCTTCGGTGCGAACAACCATGTGGTCTTGCCCTACGATCATAGCTTGCAAAAGCTTCCCGACTTTTTGCAACAACTCACCATGGAGAGCAACGGCAAGCGCGTGAACAAAAGCGGGGAGCTGCTGGACTATCATACCGGGCCTGTTCTATGGGGCTCTGCCGGAACCATGGGCCAGCACTCCTTCCACCAACTGCTGCACCAGGGCACCCAGCAATGCCCGGCAGACTTCATCCTTCCGTTAACAACCCATACCGGGATGACTGAACAACACCGGCGCCTGGTAGCTAACTGCATTGCGCAAAGCCGAACCATGACGGTTGGGCGCAGTATTGATGAAGCGAAGTCCTCTTTATTGGAACGTGGGATGGATGAGGCCTCCGCAGGTGAGTTAGCTCCTCACCTGTCCATGCCAGGAAACAGACCCAATAGTGTCATCACCATGGCTTCATTAGCTCCACAGACCCTGGGCGCATTGCTTGCGCTTTACGAGCACCGAACCTTTTGCAGTGCTGTACTGTGGGGCATTAACCCATTTGACCAATGGGGGGTGGAACTGGGTAAGGAGATAGGAGTGCAGGTCCTCGACCTGATGGCGGGAGAGTCTTCTTCTGGATCGATGGATGCGGCGACTGAACGCTTGATTGGGGAATGGCTGGCGGAGCAATAAGCACCAGTCGATAGACGATGCGGTGCCAGCTAGAAACTGCAAAATGACCCCTCGCTAGCGCGCACCCCCTCCCATTGATGCTATCGACTAGCGCCAAACTGTGATTTTCGCGGGCTGATCATGCTTCGATCAGCGCCAGTAACTCTGCTGTTTTGGCTTCCATCAATGCAACATCACGTCTGCTCTCAACATTAAGCCTGACTACAGGTTCGGTGTTGGACATGCGCAGATTGAAGCGCCAGTCTCCGCAGTCGACACTGACGCCGTCAGTGTGATCAAGTTCGCCTTTGTCGCCATAGGTGGCCTCTGCGCGGGCCAACACGGCAGCAGCATCCTCTACACTACGATTGATTTCACCCGAACAGGGGTAGGCTGCCATGCGCTCGGCCACCATGGTAGACAAGGGCTTGCCTGTGCTGCTGATCAACCCTGCCACCAGCAGCCAGGGAATCATGCCACTGTCGCAATAGGCGAAGTCGCGGAAGTAATGGTGTGCACTCATCTCGCCGCCGTAGGCTGCATTCTCAGTGCGCATTCGCTCCTTGATGAAGGCATGGCCACACTTGGTCAATACCGGCACACCGCCGGCATCCTTTACCATTTCAACGGTATTCCAGGTCAGCCTGGGGTCGTGGACGATACGGGCACCGGGCTCAAGTTTAAGAAAGGCGTCCGCGAGCAGGCCTACAACGTAGTACCCCTCGATAAATTCTCCGCTCTCGTCAAAAAAGAAACATCGGTCAAAATCGCCGTCCCAGCCAATACCAAGATCGGCGCCATGCTCACGAACGGCCGCAATCGCAGCCGCGCGATTCTCGGGCAATAGCGGGTTGGGGACACCGTTGGGAAAGTTGCCGTCCGGTTCGTGGTGCAGTTTGATAAATTCGAACGGCAGGTGAGACTCCAGTAAATCGATGACTCGGCCAGCACCACCGTTACCCGCATCCACCACAATTTTCAGCGGTTTCAGAGCCGCCACGTCGACATAGGACAGCAAGTGCTCTACGTAGGCGCGGTCCGTGTCTAACTTGCGCAATGTGCCCGCAACTTGCGCTGCGGTAAATTCATCACGCTCTGCCAGGGCCCGGATTTCCTTGAGCCCTGTATCAGCGGAAATAGGCCTAGACTCCTCGCGAACAAACTTCATCCCGTTATAGTCCTTGGGATTATGACTGGCGGTAACAGCAATGCCGCCGTCCATCGTCGCGTGAGAGGTGGCGAAATATATCTCTTCCGTACCGCATAGGCCGATGTCATACACATCTACCCCCTGCTCCATCAAGCCCTGACTGACCGCAGCTTTAATCGCTTCGCTGGACAGACGGATGTCATGCCCGACGACGACCTTTTCCGGCTTGATGACTTCAGCATAAGCTCTGCCGATACGACGTGCGATATCTTCGTTCAATTCATCAGGCACCCGGCCGCGAACGTCATAGGCCTTGAAACACGTAATTTCCTTCAATGTAATGCCCTTAATCGTTTTTGTAGTAGTTTTCGTAAACGTGATTAGTGGCTTCGACGAAGCCGGGAACACTGCCACAGTCGAAGCGCGTACCCTTGAATTTATAGGCCATGACAGAGCCCTGTCTGGCCTGGGCTTGAAGCGCATCAGTGATCTGAATTTCGCCGTTGGCGCCGGGATCGGTGTGCTCAATGTGTTCAAAAATATCAGGAGTGAGAATGTAACGCCCGATAATCGCCAAATTGGACGGAGCATCTTCCCGCGCAGGCTTTTCCACCATATCGTCAACGCGATAAATGCCATCGCCCAGGCTTTCTCCGGAGATCACACCATATTTATGCACTTCATCCATGGGAACTTCCTGGATGGCAACAATGGAACAGCGATATTCATTGTACAGCTCGACCATTTGCGCGAGTACACCCACCCCCTCAGCATGCAGGCAAAGGTCATCTGACAGCAGTACACCGAAGGGTTCATCACCAATCAGGGTACGGCCGGTTAAAATGGCGTGGCCCAGACCTTTCATCTCTCTCTGGCGGACCATGGTGAACACGCCCTTGTCCAGGACCTCTCGAATACTTTGCAGGTACGTTTCCTTGCCCGTGCCAGCAATCTGATGTTCGAGTTCATAACTGATATCAAAGTGGTCAGCAATCGAGCGTTTGCCACGCCCCGTTACGAAGGCGCAGGTGGTCATTCCTGCTTCAATTGCTTCTTCGACCCCGTATTGCACCAGCGGCTTATTAACAACAGGCAACATTTCCTTGGGCATGCTTTTGGTCGCTGGCAGGAAGCGGGTACCGTAACCCGCAACAGGGAACAGGCATTTTTTTATCATCAGATAACTCCTGAGACTTTTATTCAGCTATTGCGACCATACTGGTCGTCAAATCGTACAATATCGTCTTCGCCCAGATAGGTACCGGACTGCACTTCTATGAGCTCCAGAGGTATGCGTCCCGGGTTAGCCAGGCGGTGTTTGTTTCCGAGGGGAATATAAGTTGACTCATCTTCGCCCAGCATAAATATCCGATCTTCGCAGGTGACTTCGGCAGTGCCGCTCACGACTATCCAGTGCTCCGCTCGATGATGATGCATTTGCAGTGACAAACGCTCACCCGGGTCAACAATAATTCGCTTCACCTGGAAGCGATCTGCAGTCACCAGAGACTCATAAGACCCCCAGGGCCGGTAAACCCTGCGGTGCAAAGAAACCTCAGGACGCTCTTGCGCCTTCAGCGTATTAACAATGCGTTTAACGTCTTGCACCTTGTCACGGTCAGCAACCAGAACAGCATCGGCGGTTTCCACCACCACCAGACCATCAACACCGGTGGCCGCCACCAAGCGTGAATCGCTGTAAAAATAGCTGTCCTTACAGTTATCGAGTATGACATCACCTCGACTGGCGTTGCCCTCATCATCTCTGTCGGCGACATCCCAAAGGGCGGACCAGGCACCCACATCACTCCAACCGCAATCGAGTGACACTACTCCACCTCGATCGGTATTTTCCATCACTGCATAATCAATGCTGTCCGAGGGACAACCATCAAAAATTGCCGGCTCAGGGCGCACAAAATCCATATCCCGGTTTGCGCCTTTCATCGCGTCCTGACAGCAGCTCAGAATTTCTGGTGCGTGCGCCCCCAGTTCTTCAAGGTAAGCCGCCGCACCGAGCAAAAACATACCGCTATTCCAAAGATAGCTGCCACTGTCCAGATAGGCTGCTGCAGTGGCGGCATCTGGCTTTTCCTCAAACCGTTCCAGTCCGAATAAGCCCTCGCCCAGCGAATCACCACACTTAATATAGCCGTACCCTGTTTCCGCACTGCTGGGCACTACACCAAAAGTCATCAAATGACCCTGCTGCGCCATGGGGACAGCTTTTCCTACCGCCGCGACGAAGGCCTCTACATCCTGAATGACGTGATCAGCGGGCAGCACCAACAGTAAGGCTTCAGGATCATGCTCGACAGCGTAGAGCGCTGCCAGGGCAACAGCCGGCGCCGTATTGCGACCGACGGGTTCCAGAATCAGAGCGCTGGCTTTCAGGTCGACTTGCCGCAGCTGCTCGGCCACCATGAAACGGTGCTCTTCGTTACAAACCACAACCGGTGAGAATTCATCCAACCCGGTGGTGCGTTTCAGCGTTTCCTGAAGCATGGACAACTCCCCGGCGAGGGGCTGGAATTGCTTGGGATGGGACTCGCGTGAGACGGGCCATAACCGGCTGCCAACGCCACCAGAAAGAAGTACGGGAGTTAACATTTTCATCCTTGATATGAGTAAAGAGAGGCCCCGGATAAGGGGCCGAATCACGCAATTATAAACGCAACAAAATGGACTTTGCTATTTTAGCTGACAAGGCTCCGGTTGAACAGTCAGCCATGCTGCCGAATCAACTGATAGCGCTGGACTTGTGCGCCTCAGCCATTAAAATGGGCACGCAAAATAAAGCCGCTTCCGGCAATGACCGACACCTTGGAAAAATCATGACAGGACAAAGCGCGTTCACCAAAGAAGAGCTGGTCGCATGCGGTCACGGCGAGCTATTTGGCGAAGGCAACGCCAGACTCCCCGTAGACAATATGCTCATGCTCGATCGCATCAATCACATCAGTTCAGAGGGCGGTGCGAATGGTAAGGGCGAGATTATTGCCGAACTGGATATTCATCCGGATCTCTGGTTTTTTGACTGCCACTTTCCCTCCGATCCAGTCATGCCTGGCTGCCTCGGACTGGACGCGATGTGGCAACTGGTCGGCTTCTTTTTAGGTTGGCGAGGCAACCCGGGACGTGGTCGCGCCCTGGGCTGCGGCGAGGTGAAATTTACCGGACAGATACTACCCACCGCCAGCAAAGTCACCTACAACATTAATATGAAGCGTATCATCGAACGCAAACTGGTCATGGGCATAGCCGACGGCAGCGTGTCGGTTGATGGCCGAGAGATATACACCGCCAACGACCTGCGCGTCGGCCTGTTTCAATCCACGGAGTCCTTCTAGAGCGATGAATAGACGAGTAGTTGTCACCGGCCTGGGCATTGTTTCTTGCCTGGGTAACGATGCTGAAACGGTTACCCAGTCACTTTACGACGGCGCGTCCGGAATCAGTGCGCGCCAGGAGCATATCGATATGGGCATGCGTTCACACGTCGCTGGCAGCCCGGATATTGATACTGCTTCATTGATCGACCGAAAGCAGTTGCGCTTTATGGGTGACGCCGCCGCCTACGCCTACATCTCCATGCAGCAAGCGATTGAAGACTCAGGCCTGGAGGAAAGTGACGTCTCCAATGTACGTACCGGTATTATTGCCGGCTCCGGTGGCGCCTCATCAGCCAGCCAAACACAAGCGGCAGACATTTTGCGAGATCGCGGCCTGCGCCGGGTTGGCCCCTACCGGGTCACCCAGACAATGGGCAGCACAGTCTCCGCCTGCCTGGCCACACCTTTCAAGATCAAGGGTGTCAATTATTCTATTTCGTCAGCCTGCTCTACCAGTGCCCATTGCATTGGCAATGCCATGGAGCAGATTCAGTTAAACAAGCAGGACATCGTATTTGCCGGGGGTGGTGAAGAGCTGCACTGGACTTTATCCAGCCTGTTCGACGCCATGGGCGCGCTATCAACCAAGTACAATGACACGCCCCAACGCGCCTCTCGCGCCTACGACGCTGACCGTGATGGTTTTGTAATCGCCGGTGGCGGCGGCATGCTGGTACTGGAAGAACTGGAGCACGCTAAAGCACGAGGCGCAAAAATTTACGCAGAACTGGTGGGCTATGGCGCTACCTCCGATGGCTACGACATGGTCTCGCCTTCAGGCGAGGGTGCAGTGCGCTGCATGCAACAGGCGCTCGCTACAGTCGATGGGGCTGTGGACTACATCAACGCGCATGGCACCTCAACGCCTGCAGGTGACATACAAGAGCTGAAAGCGGTCAAAGACGCTTACGCTGATAGTGATCGTATTCCGGTAGTTGGCTCAACCAAATCCCTGTCCGGTCACTCACTGGGGGCTGCCGGGGTTCAGGAAGCCATTTACTCGCTGCTAATGCAGCAGAAGGGCTTTATCGCCGCTTCTGCCAACATTGATAACCTGGATCCGGAAGCTGAAGGCCTTCCCATTGCACGGGAAAGAGTAGACAACGTGGATTTACGGACAGTGATGTCTAACAGTTTTGGTTTTGGTGGCACCAACGCGTCACTGGTATTCCAGAAACTCACCGATTGATTGCCTTGCAGAAGTAGCCGCTCACGGCTACTTCTGCTCACAGTTCACGCCAGTAGATCCAGTAACAATACCTGCACCTTATCTCCTTCACTGACAACAACGCCCGGCGGCACCACTGCCAGTGCGTCACTTTGGCTCACTGAGCTGAGCACACCAGAACTCTGGTTAGCAAAACGGCGGGCCACAAGACCCTCATCACCCGATTCCAGGCTTACTCGAACATGGTCCTGCCTGGGACTTGATTTTGCAGTTGCGAAACCAGCTGTCACCGTCAGCTCGGGAATACGGCAATCGGTCGCGCCCTGTAGCTTTAACAGAAACGGCCTTGCCACAAGACAAAATGTTGCAAAAACCGAGGTAGGATTACCTGGCAAACCAATAAAAGGCGTATCGCCAATAGCCCCGAAAGCCAGTGGTTTACCCGGCTTTATCGCCAGCTTCCACAAATCAATGTGCCCAATTTGCTCCACTTGGGCTTTCACGTGGTCCTCCTCGCCAACAGACACGCCACCAGAGGTGATCACACAATCAGCCAACTCCGAGGCGCGCAGCAATGCCTTCGCCGTTGCCTGTGCGTCATCGGGGATAATGCCCACGTCAACAAATTCCAGGCCCAGCCTGGCGAGCAGGCCAGCGATAGTAAAACGGTTAGAGTTGTAAAGCTGACCGCCCGCCAAATCAGCGGTGCCGGGTTCAACCAATTCGTCCCCGGTTGAAAGCACCGCCACCTTAAGCCGGCGAAACACTGTTACCCGGGCAACACCGACCGAGGCCAGCAGTCCCAGATCTTGGGGCCTTAAGCGGCGACCTTTGCTCAATGCCACCGCTCCTGCAGCAATATCTTGCCCCCGCGGTCGAATGTTCTGCGCCGTAGTCACAGTCCCCTCGACCGAGAGCAAACCACCCTGGTCGACACTGCAATTTTCCTGCATCACCACGGCATCGGCTCCCGCGGGTATCGGCGCTCCAGTAAATATTCTCGCTGCCGTTCCCGGCTGCAAAGGCTCCCCGACTGCTCCGGCGGCAATACGTTGGCTTATCGGCAGTGGTCCCGGCAGGTCTTCGCCGCACACGGCATAACCATCCATTGCACTGTTATCGTCCCCGGGAACATCAATACCAGAGATAACGTCCTCTGCCAAAACCGCTCCAAGTGCGTCTACCAAGGAGAGTTCATCGGTTGCCCCTGTCGGTCTGGCGCCCCCTAAAATTCGCTCCAGAGCCTCTTCCAGCGGCATCAAGGCACTCAACTGTGCTGTTCCCTGACTTTCAATACGCCGACAAAGTTGCAAGGCCTGTGAGTGCTGTCTAACTGCTCGCGAATAACCCCTGACCAGGCTGTCTTGCAGGCGCCGGTAGAACCGGGGACACAAAAAATGACGGTGTTGTTGGCAAAGCCGGCCAATGCCCGTGACTGGATGGTTGAAGAGCCTATCTCCTGGTATGAAATAGCCCTGAAAAGCTCACCAAAGCCGTCTATGTCCTTATCGAACAGAGGCCGAACAGCCTCTGGCGTTGAATCTCTTCCCGAAAAGCCAGTTCCACCTGTCACCAACACCGCATCGATGTCCGGGTCTGCGATCCAGGCAGAGAGCACCGCGCGAATTCGGTAAACATCATCGATCACTATCGCCTTGCTACCTTGACGGTGGCCCGCCGATTCGAGCGCCTCCACCAGATATTTTCCGGACGTATCGTCCGCCTCGGTGCGAGTGTCTGACACGGTGAGCACCGCCACTGCCAGAGATTGGGGGGTGTCGTCGGTGGCCTTGGCCATGGATGTTCCTCAGGTTTGTTGCTGAAAGTATTGTTTCACCTGGTCGGCAATGGCATTGCGCCAGGGCTGCTGTTTAATCGCGAATGTATTGCGAATTTTGCTGCATTCAAGCGATCGATTAAGACTGGGGGCATCAGGATCGAGCGGCATTAATTCCACAGCGCCGGTGCTGACATCAGAAAACTGCGAAGCAGCGGCCAGCACCGCTTCGGCAAACTCGTAATGGGTCGCTGTCTCCGTGCTGCAATAGTGATAGGTGCCCCACAGCTCGGCTCCCACACTCTGCTGATCAAGAAGCGCTGAAATCACTCTTGCACCGTCACCGGAAGCCACTGGGCAACCCCGTAAATTATTGTCCAGAACCAGGTTTTCGCCACTCACTAATTCACCCAGTACACGCGTCACTAAATTGGCTCCGTCACTGGCAAATACCGGGCCCAAACGCAAAATCAGGTACCTATCGCAGTACTTCCTCACCACCTGTTCAGCATCGGCCAAGAGTAAGCCGGTATCACTGCTATTGTCAGGCAGATCTCCTTCGTTGTACATTCGGTCAAGGTCGCCGGAAAAAACTCTGGAGCTGGAAATAAACATATAACAAGCGCCGTCACGCTGACAGGCTTTAGCCACCCACTGACACCGCTTCAGATCCAGATCAACAACGTCCTGGCCGCCATCGGCTACCGCTTCCACCCGAATATCCACAACGACATCGGCCTGGGCCCTGCGCACGGCCTTCTTGGCTTGTCGCTCACTCTTCCAGCGCGACGCAGAACGGGTCAGGCACACCAGGTCATGGCGGCTCAGGTCCTCCAGGAGTTCTACCAGCGCCCGCCCAAGCGGACTGTCTGAACCGATTACGAGTACGCGCACGCGAATGGGTCTTTAGTCGTCAAAGATAGGGAACCGTATCATATTTGCGCGGGGCGCGGCGCAATTGTCGGCGACATGCACGACTACTGTAGCGTCTGCTATGCCCAGTTCATCGGTAGAGGAAGCCGCTCGATAGCGGCCTCGTGAGTTGCCTCAATCAGCAAGACCGCCTGTCTAGAACGGAATATCGTCGTCGAAGTCGTTGAAGTCCTGCGCAGGAGCTGTCTGTGGAGCATTCTGAGCAGGGGCAGAACTTCCCTGGGCAGGGGCAGAAGACTGGGGCGACTGACCGCCATACGCACCGCCGCCGCCCATATTGCTGTCGCCCTGACCTGAGCCCCGACTGTCCAGCATCTGCATTTCGTTGGCGACCACTTCAGTGGTGTAGCGATCCTGACCCGACTGATCAGTCCACTTACGCGTTTGCAGGGCACCTTCGACAAATACCTTGGATCCCTTCTTGAGATACTCCCCGGCAATCTGTCCAAGCCGATAATTACCCCGGTCACGGAACACCACGCGGTGCCACTCAGTGCGCTCTTTCTGTTCGCCTGTTTGCTTGTCGCGCCAGCTTTCGGAGGTCGCAATACTGGCATTGGTGACGGCACCACCATCAGGAAAAAAGCGGGTTTCAGGGTCGTTACCCAGGTTACCGATCAGAATGACCTTATTGACGCCACGTGTAGCCATGAAAGCTCCTTGTTCTCGCGATAAATGCTTATTTTAATGCACGCGTGACTATAACAATCCCACTGTTTAATTGCGACAGCACCAGGCACCAAATTCAATCCAATGGGTCCGCTACAACCCTCAGGTCATCAACTTATCCAACCAGTGACTGACAGTTTGAATAGGACGTCGCTGCCAGGCGGCTCCCCGTCGGCAATAAACGCCCTCCTCCCACGTGCGTGCCAGGTCGGTCGCCTTGTAACCCAGCCAACGCAAAGGTTCAGGCTCCCAGCGCCGCAGTACGGACTCCGGGCTGCCATTATGGGCCCAAGGGGCAGACGACAGTTCAGTCTCTCGCGATAACACCAGGTCGGCCAGGGTACGGGCCATCAGGTTTGACGCTCCAACACCTTCACCAACGTAGCCGCCGACGGTACCAATACCGGTTGCCCGGTCGTAAACTGCATGCGGCAGTCCATTGCGAGGAGCACCCAGTGTGCCGCCCCAGCGATGCGTTATGGCAGCTTTCCGCAATTGCGGAAAACACGCTAAAAGCAAACGGTGTATTGCCTCAAAACTCGGATCCGCAGGGCTAAATTGACTGCGCGGCTTACCGCCAAAGCAATAGCTACCCCGTGCACCAAATACCATTCGATTGTCTGCACTGCGCTGACCGTAGGTGGTGAGTGGACTAACATCGCAAAACACCTCTGAATCAGCCAGACCCAGTGTTTGCCAGGTTTGCTCATCCAGCGGCTCAGTAGCAATGATCCTGCTTTGCAAAGCCAGCACCCTGCGCTCTGTGTTGGCCACTCCGGCACCATAGCCCTCCAGTGCCAGCAGGCGATGGGTGGCATGCACTCGCCCACAGGAAGTCATCATTGCTCCCGGTGTCAGAGCAGTGACCGGCGTTTGTTCATAGATACGCACACCCATATCACGCAGAGTCTGCGCAAGACCCAACACCAGGCGAGCCGGTTGAATACGAGCAATATGGGGCGTGTAGATAGCGCCAGCAGGCTGATGAATGCGCAGACGAGACTCAAGCTCATGGGCTTCCAGCCACTGATAATCTTGTTCACCAAAACCCGCAGCTCTGTAATCGGCAAGACTGTCCCGCAGAATTCGCGCCTGCTCGGGGTAACGTGCCGCGGCAAAGATACCACCACCGCGCTGGTAATTGCAGTCTATGCCATGCCGCTCCAGCACGCCCTCCACCTCTGGCAGAATACTATGAATCTGGGCCCTCGCTGACTCTCGTCGATCACCGTCCAGAACTGACAGCAAGCGGGTCTCACCTTCAATAGCAGACATCATCCACCCGCCATTGCGCCCCGACGCGCCAAAACCGCAGCGTTGGGCTTCCAGCACGCAAATCTGTAGGTCCGGTGCGAGCGTTTTCAGGTAGTAAGCGGCCCACAGACCGGAGAAGCCGCCACCGGCGATGGCCACGTCCACCTTGATGTCCATATCCAGTGCTTGCCCTATGGGCTCGTGAGCCGCTTGCTCCATCCACAGGCTGATATCAGCTGCAGACCCCACAATTATTCTCCCCTGGCTGCAGCAGGCGCGCCCAGCAAGGAATTTGTGGGCAGGAACACGACCAGCCAAAGAGCCGCCAGTACCAGACAGCATCCAAGTAACAACGAGGCGCCGCCGCTCTTGAGCAACCATCCGCCCAATGCGCCGCCGGCAAACGCGCCCAGGAACTGGCAGGTGGAGTAGATACCCAGGGCCGTACCTTTGCCGCCGGCGAATACCATTTTGCTCACCAGGGACGGCAATGTCGCCTCCAAATAATTAAACCCGACAAAAAATAACCACATGCCTAAATACAACAACAGCGGAGATGCGGGAGCTGAAATAACGGTCATAGCCAAAATCAACAGCACGATCGCCAACAGAAACATAGCGTGTAAACGACCTTTGCGTTCAGCCATGATCATCATGGGCACCATTCCCATTATGGACAACAACAGGGCAGGAAGATAAACCATCCAGTGGCTGTTGCGGTCCAGGTCTGCCACCTCAAGGAGCAGCCCGGGCACCACCAGAAACAAGGCCATAAGCACAAAATGCAGGCTGAACACGGCGAAGTTCAGGCGCAGCAGACCTGCATCCTGGAGGCTGCGTGCGAACAAGCCCCGACGAGCGCCCACCTCATCATACATTTGCCCCACAGGCGGCGTTGGAACCAGCAGCAGGACAATCGCGACCCCCACAATCGCCAGCACTGTTGTGAACCAAAACACCGCGCTCAAGCCGCCTGCCGCTGCCACCAATGGGCCCAACACCAGTGCCATGGCAAAAGAAAGGCCAATACTCATTCCGACTATTGCCATCGCTTTAGTTCGCTGCTCTTCACGGGTCAAATCAGCTACCAACGCCATCACCGTGCTGGCTATCGCTCCAGCGCCTTGCAAGGCTCGCCCTACAACCACCCCCTCAATGGTCTCCGCCATACCCGCGACTACGCTGCCCAGAGCAAATACCAGCAGACCGCCGACAATGACCGGCTTGCGACCCAACTTGTCGGAGAGCCAGCCCAGGGGAATCTGCAGCAAGGCTTGCGACAGCCCATAAACTCCCAAAGCCAGACCGATCGTCAAAGGATCGGCACCAGGGAGGTCTGCGGCATACAAGGCCAGCAGCGGCAAAACCATAAACAGGCCGAGCATCCGGAAGCTGTACAACAAGGCAAGGGAGCTGACGGTACGCCGCTCCAGTGGTGTCATGGGATGTTCGGTAATCACAGGGAAAATGAATCTTGGAATTTGAGCAGCAGCATAACAGCTTCAAGGCGAGGTCACACACTGTGTCAAACCTCAGCCCATGGTCAAATGACACTTTTCGCACAGCATTAAAGTCCGTTTCCCTTTGCATGGCGTAACACTCAAGGCATATACTTTTCGGTTCCAATTTTTCTGCGGTACTCCCTGCTAATGGACACAATTCAAGTTCGCGGCGCGCGCACTCACAATCTGAAGAACATCGACCTTGATATCCCCCGCGACAAGCTGGTGGTGATCACTGGGTTGTCCGGTTCAGGTAAATCATCGCTCGCTTTTGACACACTCTACGCCGAAGGTCAGCGGCGTTATGTGGAGTCCTTGTCCACCTACGCTAGGCAGTTCCTGTCGATGATGGAAAAGCCGGACATGGACCATATTGAAGGCTTGTCGCCGGCTATTTCTATTGAGCAGAAATCGACATCGCATAATCCTCGCTCTACCGTGGGTACCATCACTGAGATTTATGACTACCTGAGACTGTTGTTTGCCAGAGTCGGCGACCCACGCTGCCCCGATCACGGCCTCAACCTGAAGGCACAAACGGTGAGCCAGATGGTGGACACCGTACTGGCGCTGCCAGAGGGCAGCAAACTCATGCTGCTGGCGCCGGTAATACGCGATCGAAAAGGTGAGCATTTACACATTTTTGAAGAGCTTCGCGCGGCGGGATTTGTGCGCGCTCGCATAGACGGCATTGTGACCGACCTGGACGACCTCCCTACCTTAGACAAAAAGAAGAAACACCGAATTGAGGTCGTGGTCGACCGGTTTAAAGTGAGAGACGATCTCGGACTCCGTCTGGCAGAATCATTCGAAACCGCTCTAGGACTCACCGATGGCCTGGCTTCTATTTCCTGGATGGACGGAGATGGAGCCGATATTGCTTTCTCCGCCAGATTCGCATGCCCTGAATGCGGACACAGTATCGACGAGTTGGAACCCCGCCTGTTTTCGTTCAACAACCCTGCAGGCGCCTGCGGTGGTTGCGACGGATTGGGAGTGAAGCAGTACTTTGATGCCGAGCGTATCGTGCTGCATCCGGAATCCAGTCTTGCCGAAGGTGCCATTCGCGGCTGGGATCGCCGCAATGTTTATTATTTCCATATGCTCACGTCGCTGGCTGAGCACTATGGCTTTGATATTAATACGCCCTACGACGCACTGAGCGCAAAGCACCAGAAAGTCATATTGCACGGAAGTGGTAAGCAGGAAATCGCTTTTTCCTATATCAACGACCGCGGTGACGTGTTCAAGCGCACTCATCCCTTCGAAGGGATTATCCCCAACATGGACAGGCGCTACCGGGATACGGACTCACAGTCAGTGCGCGAAGACCTGGCAAAATTTCTTGCTACCCAGCCCTGTCCGGATTGCGGCGGCACGCGGCTACGCCGGGATGCTCGTCACGTGTTTGTCGATGAGCGCAATCTGCCGACCATTACCGACATGCCCGTTGGAGAAGCAGAGGTGTACTTTAATGAGCTGATGCTAGAGGGCCGCAAGGGCGAAATCGCAGACAAGATCCTCAAGGAGTTGCGCGCGCGCTATCGCTTCCTGGTGGACGTGGGCCTGAACTATCTGACACTGAATCGCAGTGCCGAAACGCTGTCGGGAGGAGAGGCCCAGCGCATTCGCCTCGCCTCGCAAATAGGAGCGGGACTGGTTGGCGTTATGTACATTCTCGATGAACCTTCTATTGGTCTGCACCAGCGAGATAATGAGCGACTGTTGAACAC
>ENA-UZWX01000063-UZWX01000063.1-metagenome-genome-assembly--contig:-Day-4---50m-contig-63_pt1 | contig 16094 bp, 8 predicted proteins | sample MGYA00260347_ERZ794907 | MGnify/ENA metagenome assembly ERZ794907 | reverse complement strand
AGGGTGTGTAGCACCCAAGACCCTTTGGAGTAAATATCGTGGCCGGCATAAATGGACTGGCTGGTTAGAATAGAATCTGGAGCCAATGATTTGGTGTTCCGAATTCCACGCCGTTGTTGCATCATGGCTTCGTCATACGAATCGGCTCCTAACAGGTATTCCCGATAAAGAGGCTGCATATACGAGCCGAACCCTTCGTGAAGCCACATGTCTGACCAGTCAGAATTAGTGACTAGGTTGCCCCACCATTCGTGCGCTAATTCGTGATGGTGAAGTGCATCAAAACCAAGGTCAGTCCCCCGTGTCATGGACGTATTATCAAACCCGGCTCCGTAGGCAATGATCGTCTGATGCTCCATCCCCAGATGAGGCGTTTGGGCAACGCCGTATTTATCCGACCGAAATGGATACGGTCCTACAAACTCTTCATAGAAAGCGAGGTGATCTTTGATTTCCTCAAATAGCTCTAGTCCCTTTTCATAGTCCTCTGGTAAGACGTAAAACTGAATGGGGTAAACATCCCCCGCTACACTCTCCATTTCGTCTTCGATGACCCGATAAGGGGCAATGTTTAGCGCAACGTTGTAGACGTTAATCGGATTGGAAACATGCCAGTGATACGTTCTAGTTTGGTCCTCGTGCTGTTCAATATCCCTAAGCCTGCCGTTCGAAGCAGCCACAAGGGGCTCCGGTACACGGATGTGGATATCCATCGTTGCAGGTTCATCTGAAACGTGATCTTTTACCGGCCACCAAACATCAGCTCCAATAGTCTGACAGGATGTAGCAATCCAATCTGCTCCAGAAGGCGTTTTTTCCCACTGAATACCGCCATCCCAGGGCGGGTTAGGGGCGATTCGAGGACTTCCGCCGTAGGCTACTCCATAAGAAATGGTTTCCCCAGGTTGGTGCGTTCTGAATGGCCGAATCCAAATTTGACCACCCCGGATTTCTACCTGCTCCTTAGGAAGACGCACCTCATCTCCCTTCCAAACCTGCCACACGGTAGACACCGTTAATAGCGGATCCAGATCCAACACGAACCAGGAGAGGGGAGCATGGACACTCGCCGTGACCACTACCTCTCCCTCGACCGTCTGGGTCGTTGGGTCTAGCGATATACTGAGGTCATAGTGGAGGACATCATACGAAGCCTGCTCGACGGATAGCTCTCCGCCTGAATCATATGGGGTGGTTGATTGAGCCTGGGAAGGGCTTGACAAACTCAGCAAAAGAGCTAGGACCACACCAATATGGATCGAGCGGAGGGGATGCGTCATGAGGTCACGGTTGAAGTATTTAGAAACTCTCGTAATACGAAGTGCAAAATGCCACCATTTCGGTAGTACTCGACTTCGACGGGTGTGTCTAGACGGCAGGCGGTATCGAATTCAATCACAGTACCATCCGCACGCGTCGCCGTGACCCGGATGGTACTGAGTGCCTTTACGTCATTTGTTACGGGAATGGAGAAAGACTCCGTTCCGTCCAGCCCGAGTGTTTCAGCGGTTTCGCCTTCTGGGTACTGTAATGGAAGCACGCCCATACCAATTAGGTTAGAGCGATGGATGCGTTCGTAGCTCTCGGCGATAACGGCATTGACTCCCAGAAGCAGCGTTCCTTTGGCCGCCCAGTCGCGACTCGAACCCATACCATAATCTTTTCCGGCAAGTACGACGAGCGTTTGGCCAGATTTCTGATACAGCATGGAGGCGTCGTAAATAGACATGGTCTCGTCATTCGGGAAATAACGGGTAACACCGCCTTCGATCCCAGGAACGAGGTGGTTTTTGATGCGGATGTTGGCAAACGTCCCTCGCATCATGACCTCGTGATTTCCTCTTCTGGACCCGAATGAATTGAAATCCAGATACGACACATCATTCTCCAGCAGGTAACTCGCTGCGGGTCCGTCCGGTGCAATGGCGCCGGCAGGCGAAATATGATCGGTCGTTGTGGAATCACCCACTTTTACGAGCACACGGGCATCTTCAATAGAATTGATCCTAGGGGTCTCTGAAGTCAATTCCATGAAAAATGGAGGCTCCTGTACGTAGGTTGAAGCCGTACTCCACTCGTAAATGGATCCTTCAGGAATGCTGATGGCATTCCACATTTCGTTGGACTCTTCAATTCCATCATATTCCTTACGGAACATCTCAGGCTTAACACAGGAATTGACGAGGTCTCGAACTTCAGCTGTCGTAGGCCAAATATCTTTGAGATATACCTCATTTCCATCGGAGTCCGTACCGATGGCATCCTTCGAAAGGTCTAGATCAACCGTGCCAGCGAGCGCATAGGCTACTACCAAAGGTGGCGAGGCCAAGAAGTTGGCCTGAACCAATTGATGGATTCGACCTTCAAAGTTTCTGTTTCCAGACAACACGCCCGAAACGATTAGATCCCCTTCCTTGACGGCATTGGCCGTGGCTTCGGGAAGCGGGCCTGAGTTTCCGATACACGTGGTGCAACCATACCCAACGAGATTGAAACCAATAGCGTTTAGATAGGGCCACAATCCAGCTTCTTCTAAGTAGTCGGTAACCACTTTAGATCCTGGAGCAAGACTGGTCTTGACGTACGGGGCGACTTGGAGTCCTCGTTCGACAGCCTTTTTGGCCACCAGACCCGCACCAATCATGACAGATGGGTTGGAGGTATTCGTACAACTGGTGATGGCAGCAATGGCTACGTCACCATGATGCATGGTCAGGTCTTCACTAAATGAGCCTGTTTTTTCGATGCGCTCTTCAGCAAGTCCAAATCCCTGCGGTCCAGCCGGGCGTTTCAGCGATGCGTGAAACTCCTTCTGCATGTCAGGCAGTTCGATCCGATCCTGAGGGCGTTTAGGCCCAGAAAGACTGGGGACTATGGTAGAGAGATCCAATTCCAGCACATCCTTGAACTCAGGCTCTGGCGTCGAATCGGTTCTAAATAAGCCCTGAGCCTTGGTATAGTGGCCAACCATTTCAACCATTTCGGCGTCGCGGCCGGTACGGGATAAGAAATCAAGCGTCTCCTGGTCGATAGGGAAGAAGCCCATGGTCGCACCGTATTCAGGTGCCATATTGGCAATAGTCGCTCGATCAGGAATGGTCATGTTGCTCACGCCCGGTCCAAAGAACTCGACGAACTTACCAACAACGCCATAAGAGCGGAGTTTTTCGGTAACTGTCAAAACCAAGTCGGTAGCAGTGGCTCCCTCTGGCAGGTCTCCAGTTAGCCTGAAGCCGATGACTTCTGGCATGAGCATGTAGATAGGCTGTCCGAGCATTACGGCCTCGGCTTCAATACCACCTACGCCCCAACCGACGACACCTAGGCCGTCGATCATAGTCGTGTGACTATCAGTCCCGACCAATGAATCAGGGTAATAAACATCGAGTCCGTCGTCTGTCGGCTTGCTCCAAACGCCACGTCCGAGATACTCTAGGTTGACCTGATGGCAAATGCCAGAACCCGGAGGCACCACTGAGAAATTGTCAAAAGCATGCTTGCCCCAGCGGAGGAATTCGTAGCGTTCGGCGTTGCGCTCAAATTCTCGTTTTTCGTTGGAGGCTAACGATCCATCACTTCCAAAAGCATCTACTTGAACAGAGTGATCAATAACCAAGTGTACGGGCACACGCGGATTGATTTCATTGGGGTCTCCACCCAATCGGGCCATCGCACTTCTCATCGCAGCCAAATCTACAACAGCTGGTACGCCGGTAAAGTCTTGCAACAAGACGCGTGCCGGCATGAAGGGAATTTCAACTTGTGCCGGTGAAGCAGGATTATAATTAGCCAGTTTCTCTACGTCGCTTTTTTCGACCAAGAAGCCATCGCAATTTCGAAGGGCACATTCGAGGAGTACTTTGACGGAAAAAGGTAACCTATCAATGCCTTCGTATCCTTGATCTCGAAGGGCATTGAGCGAATACAGATAACCGGTGCTGGAGCCGGTATCAAATGTCTGGCGAGTGCCGAAAAGATCTTTATTGGTGTCTGGAGCGTTGCTCATGACGATTCTGGTTGGGCCTCGTAAGGCCGGTTGGAGGAGCCTGAAAGATACCAAATTCGATAGAGTGTTGTCGGCTGCTCATCGACCTTCCGAGGCTCTTGAAGGCTACTAGGAATGAAAATAGAATGAAGCGTTTCTGTAAAAATAGTAGCCGGTACTCCATCAAACGAAAAGACCATCCTATCTGAGCTCGAACTACTGAGACGACGTGCCTAAATCAATGGTAAATGGGTTAGCGCTCTAGATGACATGTGTTTCGATGTATTGAGCCCGTCCGGAAGCAAGAAGCCTTAAGAAATTATGATCCACTCTCGAAAAGATTCCACTTTTACTGGGATCTAACCGGAGTTTTGTGTATCTAGTTGGCTTCTATTTAAGACAAATTTGTCTTGAATAAGTTCTAGGAGGAATTCAATGAGCAGAAGTCCCGCCAAGACTTTCGTTGAAGACCTCATTTTATACCGCCACACTTTTAAGGATACCGTTATTCGATCACTCTGACGGGTCTAAATATATACGCTCATAATATCAATGAAAATTAAAACCAAACGAATAGAGTCAATCGATATTTTGAGGGGATGTGTAATGGTAATAATGGCTTTAGACCATGTTAGAGACTATTTTTATTACGGCGCATTTTTTAATGATCCAACCAATTTGGAGACCACAACTCCTATACTGTTTTTTACAAGATTCATTACCCATTATTGCGCCCCAGTATTTGTATTCTTAGCAGGCACATCAGCGTTTCTGTATGGATCCAGAAAAACAAAACCGGAATTGTCTAAATTCCTTTTTTCACGAGGTATTTGGCTAATTTTCCTCGAAATGGTGGTTAATAATTTCATTTGGACATTTGACTTTAGTTTCAGTTTTCAAATATTTCAGGTTATTTGGGCTATTGGATTGAGTATGGTCTGCCTTTCTTTTTTAATTTTTCTCCCGAAAAAAGTGCTCCTTGCTACAGGTGTCATTCTTGTTGCTGGACACAATCTGTTGGATGGAATCGTTACAGAAGGCCAAAGCCTGCAAAGTATAATTTGGTATTTGCTGCATCAAGAGCAATTTTTGGTTATTAATCCAAATCAATTAGTTTTACTTAAGTACCCCGTTATTCCATGGATAGGTATTATGGTACTCGGCTACTTATTTGGTACGTTTTATCAAAGAGACTACGCTGTAAACAAACGGAAAAAGTGGCTTTTACACCTAGGTCTTGGGGCACTGGCCGTATTTTTTGTTCTAAGAGGGTTGAATTTTTACGGCGACCTAACACCTTGGAGTGTCCAGGATACGTTAACAAAAAGCATTTTGTCGTTCTTCGATATCGCTAAATATCCACCCTCATTGCTATTCACCTGTATAACCCTAGGACCAGCATTACTATTTTTACGGACAATTGAATCAACCAAAAATAGAGTAACAGACTTCTTTCTGGTATTTGGACGTGTACCCTTGTTTTATTACTTCATGCACGTTCTTGTAATTCACTTACTGGCTATCGGTGGAATTGTGATTTATGGAGACAGCTGGCATAATATGATTCTAACTGCCGATGTCTTCTTGAATAAGAAACTCATAAACTATGGTTACTCACTTCAAATAGTATATTTGTTGTGGATAGGTGTTGTGTTATTTCTGTACCCTTTTAGTAAAAGGTATATGATTTATAAGGCAAATAATAAAGACAAATGGTGGTTAAGCTATCTATAGCGAATGAAACAGGAAGTATGCCTACCGTATTGGAGGGCTTCAGCAAATGGAGGTTCTGGCTCTCGATAGGAAACACGGATGGGTATTGGTGTATTCAACCCTCGGATTTCAACCGGCCCTTCCATCTCATTTGTATCAATCGGATGTTTGATTTGAACAATTTTGCCGTCAGAATCGGTTTTGCGTCATCGTTGTGTGGAATAGTCCTTCTACTCGGGGGTTGTTCTTCCGAAAACGTGGATTCCCCGGTGCAAAAGCTAAAATTGGCCGAATGGGAAGCGCCTGAACCGGTCGTTGTTGAATTATTTGCTCCTGGCGTGGTCAATTCTACCTGGCCTGAATTTGGCATTTCTTTTACTGCCTCAGGAGATACGGCATATTTTGATAGAACTATAAAAGACCGTTCTCAACTGGCTATTATGCGGACGGTCCGGCTAGATGGGGTTTGGCAGAATCCTGAAGTTGCACCTTTTTCTGGGCACTTCTTTGACGTAGACCCCTTCGTTGTTCCAGGCAAAGGCAGTGGCGTTTTCTTCAGTTCCCGGCAGATTGATCCAGACCGCGGAGGCGTGTATTCATTTGACCACTGGTTCTGGAGTGGACAAGGAGAACCTATCCGGTTGCCCCGACCGCTGAGCAGTGATGGCAATGAGTATTTCTTAACGGCAACTTTGGACGGGACATTGTTTTTTTCCTCAGATCGTAGTTCAGCGTCTGACATTTATATCTCCCGGATCATAGATGGGATGAGAGTAGACCCGGAAATCGTGACCATTCCAAACACTGAATCGCCAGGTAATCCGCTCGTAACTCCGGATGGGAAGACCCTTGTTTTCCAGAATGATCTGTTTGGAGCCAGTAAGATCGTCTTTTCTTGTCGAACAGATAGTGGCTGGACTGAGCCCCTGCTCCTGCCGAGAGCAATCAATTCGGCCTACGTTGACTTTGCTCCGGCGATGCATCCTGATGGCACGTTCTTTTTTACGTCCGAGCGGCCGGGAATGGTGACGGATGTAATTCCAGGGCAACGCCCCCCCGGAGATATTTACACGACTAATGTGAATGTGAATGACTTTTGCGGTACGCTCTAAACTGAAAAATGGCCCCGAGTACCCCCACAGATAGCGGTCCTTGTTTCGCGGCCGAGGTGCCTCGATACTTCTTGAAAGGACGTATTTTTAAGTTTGTTTTTTTCGCGCGTACATTGATCCACTAAACAAACCGATCTGTACTCCATGCTCCGATTAGTCTATCTCTTAGCACTGCTTCTGATAACCACTCCTGTTTTAGCTCAGGACTATTCTGATTTTAAAGAAGGATCCGATGGAGAAGGGCCATTCGATCGATTGATTATTCGAGGCGCGACGATGATCGAAGGGTCTGGTGCGCCGCCAGTTGGTCCTGTTGATATTGTGATCGAAAATGATCGGATTGTTGAGATCCGAGGAGTCGGTAATCCAGGTTTGCCTATCGACCCTAATCGTCGTCCAGCGGCAGGAACGCGGGAAATCGACGCCCATGGGATGTACGTGCTGCCGGGATTTGTGGATATGCACGGGCATCCACACACCATTGACTCTGGACAGGGCGTCCCACTCGAGTACGTATTGAAACTGTGGTTAGCGCACGGAATCACTACCTCCAGAGTCGTTGGTGCCAAAGGAGTGGACTGGATTCTTGAATTACAGAAACGCAGCGAAGAAAACACCATTACGGCTCCGCGAATCTACGCTTATCCGACATTTGGACAAGGGTTTGGCCGTCCGATTGTGACTCCAGAAGATGCGAGGGAGTGGGTCCAGTGGGTGAAAGAGAAAGGAGCAGATGGGGTCAAGCTATTTGGAGCTGCACCTGAAATTATGACAGCCACGCTCGATGAGGTGACCAAAGTGGGCTTGCGGGCCACGGAGCATCATGCCCAGCTAGATGTGACGCGAATGAACGTCCTGAAGACGGCTAGTCTCGGACTGACATCCATGGAGCACTGGTATGGCTTACCAGAAGCACTTTTTGAGGACAAGGTGATTCAACGCTATCCGTTGGACTATAACTATGCTAACGAGGCTGACCGCTTTGGAGAGGCTGGGCGACTTTGGAAACAGGCTGCAGAGCCCTTTTCACCTCATTGGAATGCCGTAATGGACTCTCTACTGGCAATGGATTTCACCATCGATCCCACATTTATCGCTTATCTGGCTAGTCGAGATCTCATGCGTCAAAGCCGAAATGATTGGCACGCTATTTACACCATGCCTGCTCTTTGGGATTTCTATCGTCCTAGCCGGAATGCCCACGGCTCCTATTGGTTCTATTGGACCACTGAAAATGAGATGGATTGGAAGGAAAATTTTAATCTCTGGTTTACGTTCATTAATGAATACAAAAACCGAGGAGGAAGGGTAACCTTGGGTTCTGATTCTGGCTACATTTACAATCTATACGGATTTGGTTACATCCAGGAAATGGAGAATATGCGAGAAGCAGGGTTTCACCCGCTTGAGGTTATTCGCAGTGCGACCATTATGGGAGCTGAAGGTCTAGGAGCCGACAGCGAAATCGGTACCATTCAGGTTGGTAAGAAAGCAGATTTGGTGATCGTGCCCGAAAATCCACTTGAAAATTTGAAGGTCCTTTATGGGACAGGTTGGATTCGTCTTAACGATGAAACGCGTGAAGTAGAGCGCGTTGGTGGCGTCAAATACACCATCAAGAATGGGGTCATTTTCGATGCACGCGCGCTTTTGCAGGATGTGCGAGATATGGTTGAAGCGCAAAAAGCAGAGCGTGGAATGCCTGCCGGACCGATGCCCATGACTATCGAAACAGTAGACGAATTGACCCCTGCTGGTCCAAAAAAATAATACCCTATGTCTGATCTGATCCGTAGTGCTAGCTTGGAAAACAGTCTCTGGATATTTAATGGTGCCCAGAGAGAGAAATTCACTTTATCATTCTGAAAATAGTCGAGAATCGGTATGCTTTTGAAGAAATGGATTTTATGTGCTGCAGCGTGTGTGGTCTTCGCACCGTCGTCATTTGCTTTCCAACAGGAATACAATGACAGCTATCCCAAAAATCTCGGCATCGACGTGCTGGAATATGTTTTTGAAATTTCGGTATCGGATGACACAGATATTATCCGCGGACAGGCTACGGTTGATGCCCGATACGTGGAAGGAGGACAGTCGTCCTTTCGACTGGATCTGATTCAGGCAAAAGAAGAGCTAGAAGGGAAGGGCATGTCCGTTCAGTCGGTAACGATGAACGGGGAGTCTTTGACATTCGAGCATACGGACGATCAGGTTTTTGTGGATCTGGGAATGGAAGTGCCAGCCGGAAAACGCATTCAATTGACCTTCGCTTACGAAGGAAATCCTGCGGCGGGACTTAAGATTGGCCCAAATAAGTACGGAGATCGCGGTTTTTATAGTGATAACTGGTCTTCCCGGGTTCGGAATTGGCTTCCAACGGTAGACCATCCCTACGACAAAGCCATGACGGAGATGATTATCACGGCACCCGCTAAATACCAGGTTGCATCAAACGGTAATATTGCGGAAGTCTCCGATATGGGTGAAGGTATGAGACGAACGCACTACAAAAATCCCGTCCCAACAGCCACTTGGCTGTATTTCATGGGTGTTGCCCAGATGGCGGTTCAGCAGGTGGATACCTATGGCGACGTACCTATTGAAACATGGGTGTATTGGCAAGATCGCGATGCAGGATTTTATGATTTTGCAGTCCCTTCCAAGGACGTACTTGCTTTCTACAGTGACTTGGTTGGGCCGTATGTCAACAAGCGTTTAGCCAACATTGTCTCCACAGGCACGCCGGGAGGGGGAATGGAGGCTGCCTCCACGCCAGCTTATGCACCTAGCTCCGTGACGGGTACGCGTTCCAGGCGCTGGCAGCATGTGATTATCCACGAAATTGCCCACCAGTGGTTTGGTAATGCTGTAACACAACATCATTGGAATGATGTTTGGCTCAGCGAAGGATTTGCTACCTATTACACACTCCTCTTTAGGGAGCACCAATATGGGCATGACAACTTTATTGATGGGCTGAAGGACTCTCGGCAGCGCATTATCGACTTTTACAAAGAGAACTACGATTTCCAATTGGTACGTCCCTACATCGACGATCTCAACAATGTATCAGGCGCAATGATGTACCAGAAAGGGGCATGGACGCTTCACATGTTGCGGGAAAAACTCGGACATGACGTGTATAACACGGGTATCAAGACGTATTACGCCGAGTACATGAATAAAAATGCGCAAACCGCCGACTTGCGCCGCCATTTGGAAGAAGCATCTGGAATGAATCTGGAAGGGTATTTCAATCAGTGGTTATTTCAAGGAGGCATTCCCCACTTAGAAATTAACTGGTCTCAAAAAAGGGATGGATTTGAAATTCATATCGAGCAAACTCAGGATACCTATCGTTTTGACCTGAGTGTTGAGGTCGAATTGGTGTACGAAGACGGATCCGTGGAAATGGAGACGATTCAGGTAGGCGAGATGGGTCATTTCGCTGGTCAAAATGATTCGAAACTCGTTGATGTCGTGATTGACCCGCACACCCGGGTACTAGCTAGCTGGAATGTGAGTAATAAATAGCGTCTCAGCATTAGTCTGGATGTTTTGAGGTAATAAAAGAGGGCTGGCTGCAATTGCAGCCAGCCCTCTTTACCGAAAGGGATGGAATGTTTACAACATCTTGAGTCGGGACTTTAGTCCTTGAGACACATAGTGCGTTCCATCGGAATAGACCCAGTAGCCCTCCACGCCAGGAAGCGATTCAATCAGAGATTGAGCTGCACCGGGTTGCATGACGGCCGTAGCTGTAGCCAGTCCGTCGGCTGTCATTGTGTTGGGGGCGACAATCGTTGAACTCTTGACGTGATCTACAGGCCTTCCGGTACGCGGATTCATCAGGTGGGACACCACTTTGCCGTTGATGGTTCGAGTTTGAACGTACGTTCCTGAGGTGGCGACCGCTTCGTTTTCAATTTCAATTGTGGCAATCAAATCATGGTCACGATTTGGGTGTCTGATGCCAATTTTCCATCGGTTGTCTGGCTCCGGTCGTCCTAGCGCATACAAATCTCCTCCTGCGTCCAACAGAGCAGCCTTTACGCGTTCCTCCTGGAGAGAAGAAATGGCTTGGTCTACGGCATATCCTTTTGCTATTCCACCGAAATCGGTTTCAAATCCAGATTTAGCCATACGAACCGTCTGCCCCTTTACTTCAAGCTGGGTAAAATCAATACCATATGGTTCAGATTCCTTTCCCGGAAGGAATTCAAAACGTCTCATAGCCGGAAGGATGGTAACGTCGAGGGCTCCATCTGTTTGATGGCCGATAGTAAGGGCTGCTCGAGCTACATCTGAGATTTCCTTTCCCGTCGTCCATCGCCCAGCGCTGGAATTCATCTGCATGAGTTGACTTCCGTTATCGTGAACGGTCAGCAAGTCACTAACGCGCTGAATACGGGAAAATGATGCGTCAGCTTGAGCCGACTGAAATGACGCTAAGGGCATCGAAACACGGATTGGTGTACCCATAATGTGGGCACTGCGATGCACGAGGTCTGAAAGGGGAGCCCGAGTTGCAAAAGCCCATACAGGAGTTGCCTGAATGAGTGCAAGCCCGCCTAAGGCCTGACTGGAACGCTGTATGAATTGTCTGCGGCTGGGTTTGGACACGAGATCTGTAGTTGATTTCCGGTTCAGAAAAATGCCCGGACATAAAAAAACGGGCGTCGTAAGAGTACGACGCCCGTTAGTGTCCGGTCAACTAGTTGTTTTCAGCGCCTTCGGCAATCCAAGTAGCAACTGTTTGGTATTTATCGCTTCCAACGTTGAAGAAAGAGCCTCCGCCGTGTCCACCTCCGCCGGTCCAAGTGCAACACAACCTGTTGCCTCGATCGATCTGGGTAATGTCGAAGACCTAACGCTTGCAGCCGTTTTACGCCGAAGGTGATGAGCCTATCCGTTCAGGAGGACGCTAGGACTCGATCTGACTACAAAGTCTGAAATTTGATATGGTGCGGCCGGGCAAAGCCCGGCCGCACTTTTTTATGTCCACGTTTTTGTGCGACTATTCGTACTATTGTGGCCAACACCCACTTGATAGAACTATCATGCGTCGCTCTTCTTTTTTCGGGCTTTTCGCTCTCTTTGCGCTTCTTGTACTCCTTCCAGCCTGTACTGAGCCGGAGAACTCGTTCGAAATCCAGTTCGCCGGATCTCCTGATCGAACCTGGATAGGTCCTCAGTTTTATGCCAATCGCATGCTGGATTGGGAATTGCGTGACGGAAGACTACTTAGCAAGGAAGGTCGCGCCGCCAAACCCATGCGCACCGTTCATTTGCTGACGCGATACCTCAATGAAGAGGAGGGTAGCCTGAATATGAGCGTCGTGACGGGCGCGGTGAATGATCCCGATATGGCTGATGACAGTACATGGACCGGGTTTTTGATAGGAGCTGGAGGAGAAGGAACGGACTACAGGATATCCTCTCTCGTGCATCATTGGCCAGCGCCTGGAGGCGGTCTCATTGTGGGCGTAGATGGTAGTGGGGCCATTATGGTCAGGGATAATGAAAATCCGGATGCTAAGCGAGGTGCACGACGAGACTTTACGTCAGATGATTGGCCTTTAGTGCCTTCCATTGAAGCGGTGGGCCGGGTCTCAGATATGACTAAATTCGGTATTCGTGTAATGGCTACGCCGTCGGAATCTGGGTATTCCATGGTGGTGGAAACGACTGATGCGCAGGGTGATGAGGTGATCAGCCACGCGGTATATACCGACTTGGACCCTAAGTATTTCACTGGGAATATCGCTTTAGTGTCTCATAGAAGCCCTTCTTCAGCAGGCGCAGGATACTGGTTCGACAACTGGGCGTTAGCTGGGTCTAAAGTCGAAAAAGACGACTCTAGAGGGTTGGGACCCGTCATTGGTGTGCAATACACCCTTAGCGAGGGAACGCTGAAGATGACCGCTCAGATGGGACCGTTGGGCGATGACGACTCTAAGGTTGCTGATCTCCAGATTCAGCAAAACGGATCATGGGATACCATTGCTTCTGGCGAATTAGACACGAATGGATTTACCATTGGATTGCGGGTGGATGATTGGCCGTACGAAGAAGATGTACCCTTTCGAGTGATGTATTCTCTGTGGGAAGGCACGCAGCCGGTGACACATTACTATGATGGGACGATTCATTCCACGGTCGAGGGAGAAGAGTTCATTCTTGCGGCGTTGAACTGTCATCATATTTCGGGCGGCGATGGTACGTGGACGCATAATCATTTCTGGTGGCCACATGCGGATGTGGCTGAAGCCGTGGCCTACCACGAGGCCGATATGTATTTCTTTGCCGGTGATCAGATTTATGAGGGAGGATTAGCCGGAATCGTTCGTGGGCCTGCAGACACGGCCATTTTGGACTACCTATATCACTGGAATCGGTTTTTATGGGCCTTTGGAGACCTGACGCGTCATCGTCCAACGGTGACAATCCCGGATGATCACGATGTGTATCACGGCAATGTTTGGGGAGCGGGAGGTAAGGCAGCTACCGGGCCATACCGACCAGCATCTGACAATGGTGGCTACATCGAACCTCCTGAGTTCGTCAACGCCGTGCATCGAACACAGACCTCCCATTTACCGGACCCCTACGATCCCACCCCCATTCTGCAGGACATTTCTGTGTACTACACCAATATGGAGTTTGGTGGGGTATCGTTTGGGATTGTAGCGGATCGAATGTTCAAGAGCGCACCGCGCACGCTGCTTGAAGATGCACAGGTTAGAAACGGGTGGCCATCGGTAAGAGATTGGGATGCAGCGAAAGACGGAGATCATCCGGATGCGATTCTGCTAGGCGATCGGCAGCACGAATTTCTGGATGATTGGGCAAAAGATTGGGGTACGCAGACTTGGATGAAGGTCTTTCTTTCTGCCACTCTTTTTTCCAATGTTGCTACTATTCCCGAAGAGGAAATGAATGGTTCAATAATCCCAGGGCTTCCTATTCCACCAGCGGGTCAGATTGTAGAAGGGTATAAAAAGGCGATGGACATGGATTCCAACGCCTGGCCCCAAACGGGTCGAAATCGAGTGATTGATGTCATGCGTCGAGCGCGGGCGTTTCATATTGCTGGAGATCAGCACCTAGGCAGTACGGTCCGCTATGGAAAAGATGACTTTCAGGATGCTGGCTACGGATTTGTAGTGCCTTCCATCGCCAATATTTGGCCCAGAAGATGGTTTCCTCCAGAAGTTAGCCCAACTCGGGACCCGAATGCATCCTGGTATACTGGAGATCATTTAGATGGATTCGGAAACCATATGACGGTACTCGCAGCGGCGAACCCTGTAAATTCCGGTCGCGAACCATCGGCCTTGTACGACCGCACTCCGGGATATGGCATTATTAAAATGAATAGAACCACGCGTGATGTTGAGCTTACTGCTTGGCCGCGGTGGGAGGATCCCTCAGACCCCAACGCCCGTCCCTACAAGGACTGGCCGATATCATTTAATCAGGAAGCTGGAGATGGAAGGGCTCCAGTCTCCATACTGGCGGTTTTAGAGTACCCGGAAGGCCAAGCGCCGGCCATTGAAGTAGTACATGCCGCCACGGGAGCTCACGTCTATTCGTACCGGCCAAACGGTGTCTCGTACTCTGTTCCGGTGTATGATGCCTCTAAAAACTATGTGCTGAAGGTGACTTCTTCGGATGGAAATACGAAGGAATATCAGATGCCGGCAGGAGCATACCCTCTTACAGATCCCATTCGCATTCCCGACTCACAGTAAACCACCATTCGTATGCGGTTCAAATCCATTTTTCTTGCGCTCCTCTTTCTCGGGTCCAGTCAAGCTCAGGCTCAAGACGTTGAAAATGTCTTCCTCATTACGTTGGATGGCCTTCGATGGGAAGAAATGTTCTCCGGAGCCGACGAATGGCTCATGGAAAACCCCGCTTACACGTCTGGAAAGGAAGAGATAGCAGCGAAATATTGGTTTGATGATCCTAGAGAGCGCCGGGAAGCACTTATGCCCTTTTTCTGGTCCACGATCGCGGCAGAGGGACAACTGATAGGAAATCGGTTGCTTGGTAGCAAGGCGAACGTGACCAACAAAGAGATCTTTTCCTATCCCGGATACAACGAGATTTTAACAGGTTTTGCCGATAGCACGATCACCAGTAATGACAAGATTCCCAATCGGAATACGACGGTTTTGGAGTGGTTAAATAATCAAGATGATTTCAAGGGAAAGGTCGCTGCATTCGGCTCTTGGGATGTGTTTCCCTTCATCATTAACGAAGAGAGAAGCGGTATCCCCGTAAATGCTGGTTTCGAATCAGCCACTGGAGATTTGTCATCCAAGGAAGAGTGGGTCAATCAGATACAATCTCAGACTCCATCTCCTTGGGGTTCAGTTCGGTTGGACGTTTTTACCCATCATTTTGCTCTCGAATACCTAAAGCGAAAGCGTCCGCGGGTCGTGTACATTTCCTACGGTGAAACGGATGATTTCGCCCATGATCATGACTACGATCACTATTTGAACGCAGCTCATCGGACGGATGCCTTCATTTCAGACCTCTGGAACTGGGTGCAATCGAATGCCGACTACCAGAACAAGACGGCGTTTGTGATTACGACGGATCACGGCCGCGGAGATAAAGATCGCTGGATTGGTCATGGGCTGGATTGGATCGGTTCAGAAAACATTTGGATGGCACTCATGGGGCCAGGTATTCCATCATTGGGTGAAGTTGCCGGGGGAGAGCCGCGCTATCAAAATCAGATTGCATCCACCGTGGCGCATCTTCTTGGATTGACCTACACCAATCGAGTTGCAGTAGGAGAATCGGTTTTGAAATAGAAATTCAGCACATATTCCTTTAGGCTTAATTGATATCCAGTTAGTTCTGGGTCACCTTGAGGGATTGAGGTTTTTTTCTTTGGACGACGCATCCAACAAGACTGAATTTGATCACGACCTGGATTTATATTTTCTAGGTCCCAAATCTGAGCAACGCCAGTTTTTAGAGGAGGCGCTGCATTTGGTGTTGAATGATCATGTGTTCTGGCGGCGTAATTATTTTCCCAAAGACCCACCTGCGATTTCCTATCCCAAGGTCAACGGTTCGGAAGCCATTCATTTTAAAGAGACGTTCTTCACCGAGCTCTTCTCTTTGATTTCGGACCTCAAGCTGGATGTGCCTGTGTTTTCTCCGCGCTACATGGCGCATATGATTTCAGAAACCACACTACCCTCTCTCGTGGCCTATTTCGCCACGCTGCTCTACAATCCTAACAACGTTTCTAGTGAAGC
>ENA-UZWX01009327-UZWX01009327.1-metagenome-genome-assembly--contig:-Day-4---50m-contig-9327_pt1 | contig 16139 bp, 13 predicted proteins | sample MGYA00260347_ERZ794907 | MGnify/ENA metagenome assembly ERZ794907 | reverse complement strand
CAACCCTCTCCAAGTCCCAGCAGCAATGGAGATTCTTTTTTAACACAATACAAATGTTCCGGATCATGCGCTGAAAACATGACGATCGAGTATGACCCTTCAATTTGCTGCAGAGAGGCTAAAAAAGCTTTTTCTAAATCGTTACTATCCGCATATGATTCCTCCAACAAGTTGACGAAAACTTCTGTATCAGTCAATGACTTAAAAACAACATCCCGACTCATCAACTGTTCACGTAATTCCTGATAGTTTGAAAAAATACCATTGTGTACAATCGCAAATTCCCGCTTGTAAGAAACATGAGGGTGGGCGTTTTCCTGGGTTACACCTCCGTGAGTTGCCCAGCGCGTATGAGCAATTCCGATACTCCCCTGCATTTTATCCAATTGTTCAAGCGCGTTGACTTCATCTATTCCCCCAATATTTTTTCGTAAGTCAAGCTCGCCCTCGCTCAGCATCGCCATTCCGCAGGAATCATACCCACGATATTCCAAGTTGCGGATTGAGTTAAATAAATTTCTGCCTATATTTTCTGAATGGACAATGCCACTGATACCACACATTATTTTGCTTTGCCGTATTATTAGTTTTGGTTGTTATATTTGTTGGAACCGTAAGAATTCTCAAACAAGTGTTATTGCTTACGAAGCGAGAAAGCTATTTTGTGTTAAGCACTAATATCATGAAGGTTTCTCCCTGCGTTCGAAATGACAAATTATGGGTTTCAGAATTATCACGAGGCCACCTCTTTTAGAGAGTAATACAATCCGCGATGATTTTTCCAGATTCCACAATACTGCCTGGACCGAGAGTGTGACGGGCTCCGATGGACACACTGTCACCTATGAATGCCCCCAGCTTCGTCAAGCCTGTTTCTACCGAGTCTGAGTTGGAACTGCAGGTAATCTGACTATAATCTACTGTATGATTAACTGTCGTAAGCCCTGAACCTGATTTTACATTTTCTCCCAACACACTGTCCCCAACAAATGAAAGGCGGCCAACATCGTTGTTTCCAAAGAGTACGCAGTTTTTCAACTCTGATCCGTAACCTACCATCGAATTAGGGCCAATCGCACTAAAATTACGAATGAGTGAATTATTTCCGACGTATGAATTGGCACCTATGTAACAGGGGCCCTTGAGTACAGTTCCGGATTCAATAGTGACATCCGGACCTATACGTACCGCTCCTTCCAGATGCACGTGTCCCAACANNATCCATCCTTTTTCCCACAAACATGCCTGAAGTTCACTGCTTGCTATCAATCGCTCATAGCTGCGGGAAATATCATTCTGATTCTCAGCCAATTGTTCAAAAATTTTCGGAAACAAAACAAACATTCCCGCAAAGACATAATTCGCCTGATTTGCCTGAGGTTTTTCAACTAGTCGGCTGATTTTCATTTCATGGTCAAGATAGACATTACCAAATTCTTTTGAAGACTCCGGCAGCGCAATCAAAGCAACCTCCCTGTCAGTTTCAGAGTAAGTCTGCAGTATGGATAAAAATGGGTTGTAGTCGGTCATCACATCACCATAAACCAGCAAAAAAGGCTTCTTCTCTAAAGAAGAGCGACAAAGGCTCAGAGCGTGGCCGATGCCCTTTAGTTCATCCTGAACGACATACTCAAGGTTCACACCAAACGTTTGTCCACTGCCAAAATACTGACGGATCAAGTCCTGCTGATGATTAACGACCAGTACTATATCGTGAATCCCTGCTTCCTTGAGGAAACAAATCGTATTTTCGAGGATGTATTGCCCCGCAATGCGAATCATCGGTTTACAGCGGGTTTCAATAAATGGACTCAATCGGGTACTGCGATTAGCCGCAAGAACAACTGCTTTCATGACGTCACCTTAAAAAATACGTTGAAATGTTTAAAATTCATTGAACTCCGGACTGATTGACTTCTTTTTCATTTAACACACAGTCGAGCAAATGCTGCAAAACCTCATCTGCACTAAGCATTCCTGTATCGACAATAATTGCGTCCTCCGCAGGTTTCAGCGGGGCCACCTTTCGGTTTTGATCCTGAAAATCACGTTTTCGAAGAGCAGTTATTATTTCTTCATAATTTGCATCTTCACCACTTTCCCGCAGTTGCAGCAACCTGCGTTTAGCGCGAATCTCCGGAGAAGCATCTACGTAAAATTTAAATTCCGCTGCCGGAAAAACAACTGTGCCAATATCCCTGCCTTCCAAAATCGCCCCCTTATAACTTTCCAACCTGCGGGCTTCTTCAACCAGAGTCCGTTGCTGTTTTTTCATCACTTCCCGGATCAAGGGAAAACGGCTGATTTTTGAAGCCTGTGCCGAAATCCGTTCTGTGCGGATTTCCTGAGTTACATCTATATCATCGCAAATCACTTTATCAGATTCAAAAACTATTCGTGTTTGATCACCCAGCTTTTCCAGAGATTCGTCACTTTCCGGACAACCCTGCGAGGCCCAGCCCCAGGCGAGGCAACGAAACATTGCTCCGGTGTCTACATACAAACAATCCAGTTTATCGGCCAGTTGACGGGCAATTGTACTTTTCCCAACTCCGGTGGGACCGTCAATGGCAATGATTTTAAAACCCATAAAATTTATGTTTCACGTGGAACAATTAGCAAATAACTACTTTTTGAAAAAACTCTGAAAAGTTATCTTTACTCACCTGTTTTGATTTCCGGAAAAGTTCGTCAGCAAACCGATGTGTTAAGCGGTGTCAAAGCCTGAATTAAGTCCAAAAAACCCTGCTAGCCCCCCTTAGATTACACTTAGGGCACCGGATCAGGGCACGGTTTTTAGAGCTTCCTAATATTACTGAGTCAAGCTGTTCAGTAGTTTTTCAACTTCCTGTTGATGTTCCGTGTTTTTAAACTTTTTTAACATTTTACGGTAAATCGCCATTGCATCACTGCTGCGTTCAAGCTGATCATAGCTTGAGGCAATTCTCAAATTAAGAGCATAGCTTTTTTGTTCAGACAAACCACGGTCCAGATATAGTACTTTAAGATTTGCTGCGAGCGCCTGTGCGTGTTTCTGCTGCTCAAAAAGTGCCAGACCTTTTTCCTTGAGGATATGCAACTGCCATTTCTTGCGCCCATCTGGTACTGTTTCCATTGATTTTAGTGCTTGGTTCAGCCAACGTTCAGCCAACTCATATTTGGCCAACTCGTTGTAAAGTTCACCGATCAGCACAATCTGCTCAACTCTTTTTTCCGGTGCAAGCTCCTCTTGACGAACCGATTTTTTATAATTGACAACTAGTTGATTTAAATAAGGTGCCGCCTTTTCTTTTTGCTTCCTCTTCATAAAATAATTTCCGAGCAAATGCAAAATTTTGAAGCTGTAAGTATCATCCATACTCTGATGCAGAAACTTCTCTGCACCTTTCTGCATTTCAGGAATCCGGCCTAGCTCGTACTGAATTTTCAAAATTCTGTAGCGGATAACGCGTTCACTGCCTTGAGGAGGATTTTTTAAGGCTAAATTATAATAGGTGATCGCTTCATCATATTTTTGCGTATCATAAAGTGCATTTGCACGGTGAAAGAAGAGAAATCCGTGATCTACACTGGTTGATAGTCCCAGGCCGACTCCCGTCACACTGAGTATTCGCCGGGGATCTTCGATGTACTTCAACACTTCCACCCTCAGCTTAATCAATGAAAAGTCTGAATACTGTCCAATTTTACGCCGCAACACATCATCTGCCTGCTCATACTTTTTCATCGCAATAAGTATCCGGACTCTTAAGTGAATTTCTCTTACGGTTTTTTTTAGCGGATCAAAAGTGCTGCGCAGTTCATTTAATATTTCTAAAGCAGAATGATATTTTTTTTGTTCGAAGTATGCCTCGGCTTGTAAATAAAGCCCTTCTTCCAAAAATTCAGACGTAGGATGCAGCTTTTTCAAATTGGTAAAAGCGAAAATCGCAGGGTTCCATTTTTGCAGATCATGATTCACCTTGCCAAGCAGATACCAGCGGTCATCGTCCCGCTCACCCTGTCGATCAACCTGACGCATAGCCATGATTGCATTCATGGGGCTCTTATCTATTTCATACAGCATAACTCCATACCAAAAATAGTAATCCGAAAGACGCGTAGAGGCAGAATAATCTTCGAGCAACTGTTTTAAGCCCTGAAATGCTTTCCTGTGCTCCGCTGCCAGCAGCTGAATCACAGTTCTGAGATAAATACTTTCCTCATGAACAATTAATGACGACTGTTCGTCTGCTGTCTCTAATGAGTGATTAAAGGACCATTTAAGCCACTGATTCGCCTTTTTTATCTGTCCCAAGCTTAGATAGAGATAGGCATAAATCAATTCCATTTCTCCTTGCCAGGCACGCCATGACTTTGCTACAGACTTCAGTCCTGGCTGTTTCTTGAGCAAAAAATTATACTTCCCACTCTTTGCAGCATGCTGCATTAATTCACGCAGAGATTGTTCACGGAGCAGATCATCATTTATTTCCTGCCATTTTTCCCAAGCCTGCTCGTATTGTCCGGTTGCTAAATGCAGTCTTAACCAGGCACGCGCGAGTTGATCAGGGTTCCTGACACCAAACTCCTTCAGAGACATCATTGTTTTTTTTGCTTGAGACCATTGTTTCAAACTCATTTCAGCGGCTGCTCCAAGCCACAAGAAATGCTCCATCTGAAGGTCGTTGTAAAACTCCGGCTTAGTAGCTTTATCGGCAACTAAATCTGCTAATTCCTGCCATCGCTTTTCCACAAAATAATGCTCCGCTAGACGTACCATGTGTTCAAAATCATATTCAAATTGCTGAGTCATGCTTTCAAGCACGAAAAATATTTGGTCGCTCTTCCTCAATTTTACATAAGTCAGGTATTTTAAATAAAGAAGTTGGATACGAATTTTCTTAATACTGATTTCCGCTTCATATTTCTTAATGACCGCCAATGCTTCTTTATATTTTTTTTGCTTCAAAGCCAGCCATGCCAAGGTGTAACGGCCGAAATTCTGGAAGTCAACATAAAGGGCAGAACTGTTGTTCTGTTCGAGTGAGTCCAGAAAAAATGTTAACGTTTTTTCTGCCTGAGCATACTTATTCTGCTTTGCTGTTATTTGTCCCTGCCAAAACCATGACGGAGTAAACCAGGGTGTTTCCGGATAATCATCCGTAACTGTCTGGAATCTCCTAAGTGCCACATTCAGGTCGCCACGAAACAAGTGAACTATGCCTTCTTTGTAAAATTTTCCTGAACGGTCAAGCCAACTGGGGTCATCCGGAATAAAACGAGGGTAATGCCAGTCTGGAAGTTCAGGAAATGCTGTCTCAGAAACAGAGACTAACGGTAGCTCCGGTAACTCCGGTAAACGAAGAGTTGGAACGGGTAGCTGGAATGTGCCGTAATGTGTCTTTACTTTAAGGGCATTGCTACTACTTTCTGAGAATCCGCTCACTGGATGACAAACTATAATTATAGTTTGTATCAGGAAGATTAATGAAGACTTGTTTCTCATTTTCAGAATTCTGACAATAATAACAATTATTTAAATAAATGATAGCCACACATTGCTGACCGACTGTTGACAATGATTCACAATCATTTGATTACGAAAAGTAATCAATTCGCCGGCGGCCTGTTTCAGGTCTTCCGCAGAAAGCTCCAACTCAAAGTCATAACCGCTCATTGCATGCTGGTAACGTGGGTCATAGTAGTCCACTAAAAGCATGTGCACTATGTTTTCAATTTCACCCTGTTTCAGCCACAGACGTAATTGTTCGACTTTAACTTTTCCAAGTGCCACTTTCAGTGACTGCAAAATTGAGTCAATTTGCTGAATACTCTGTTCATCACAAATATTATACTCTTCAACTATACGGCTGATTCTGGTTTCCAGTGATGCTTTTAGCAACACCAGTATTCCGCTCTTCATTGCATTTGCAAAGGACTGCGGAATAAAAACCTGACCAACTTTTCGGCTTTCACCTTCAACAAAAAGGAAAAGATCCTCTGGAAGTTGACTCAATTTTTTAACTAGCAAAGCTTCAAAATCTTTCTGAGTCCGGGGAGTTTTATGAATTGCGCCAAACAGGGAACTGCGGTGCTGCGCCAGACCTTCCAGATCCAAGTGATCGGGAAGTTTTTGCAGAATCAATGTCTTTCCAACACCAGTCTGTCCATGCAGAACAATGAGTGGCGGCGTTGGATTTTCAAGTTGCTGCAGAATAAATTGCCGATAATACTTATAACCTCCCTGCATTTGAGAAACGCGGAATCCGTTTTCCTCCAACAGCCTGACCACCGAAGCCGACCTCATCCCACCACGGGCACAATATACAACGAGTTGCTGAGATTTTATCGCGGAAAGTGATAATAAAAACTGCTGAAGCCTCGGTTCAAAAAACTCTAATCCTTTCACAACGGCGGCATCCCGACCAACCTGTTTGTAGATTGTTCCAATTTCCGCACGTTCCAAATCATCAAAAAGCGGAAAACTCCTGGCACCAGGAATACTGCCTTTTGCAAACTCCTCCGCCGTGCGTACGTCCAGCAAAAGCATGTCCTCCGCAAGTGCTTTCTCCACTGATAATGCAGGGAGGCCGCCTTTGAGAAAATCCTCAATTCTTTTGGCAAACGGCTTTGTCTGGGCTGACAAAGAGTCGCTATTAATCATTCCTCTGCAGCAATTTCCTGCCCTTCCTGACTTTGCTCCGCTGGATCAAGATTGTTCAAAGCGCGTACTTTAAGGTTTATGGTATCAGCAATTTCTGAGTTTTCTTCCAAAAATTTGATGGAGTTATCACGACCCTGACCTAACCTCTCTTTTTCGTAAGAGAACCAGGTTCCACTTTTTTGCACAATTTCCTCATTTACCGCTAAATCAAGCAGAACACCCATTTTGGATATTCCAACTCCATAGATTAAATCAACTTCGGCAATACGAAACGGTGGTGCCAATTTATTTTTGGCAATCTTGATTTTCATTCTGTGACCTGTTACTTCGTCTCCGCTCTTAATCTGACTCGCACGTCGGACATCAAGACGTACACTGGAGTAAAATTTGAGTGCATTACCGCCTGTGGTTGTTTCCGGATTTCCAAAAACCACACCAATTTTTGAACGAAGTTGGTTGATAAAAATGAAAATCGTGTTGGACTTTGAGATCACACCCGACAATTTACGGAGGGCTTGTGACATCAGGCGAGCATGCAATCCCATGTGTGAGTCGCCCATGTCTCCTTCCAATTCGTTTTTAGGAACAAGCGCTGCTACAGAGTCAATCACGACCATATCCACTTTACCGACTCGGACAAGTTGCTCCGCGATTTCCAAACCCTGTTCACCGTAATCAGGTTGAGCCAGTAAAAGATCTTCAACCTGAACTCCCAGCGTCTTGGCATTATTTCGATCAAACGCGTGCTCCGCGTCTATGAATGCGGCAACTCCACCTACTCTCTGGACTTCCGCAATCGCGCACAAGGCTAAGGTTGTTTTACCTGATGCTTCCGGGCCATAAATTTCAATGATCCGTCCTCGTGGTAAACCTCCAATTCCAAGAGCAATGTCCAGCGCTAAATTTCCGGCGCTGACTGCAGGAAACTGTCCCACTGTCGAACCGTCCATTTTCATAATTGAACCTTTACCAAACTGGCGTTCAATTTGTGAAATCGCGGTTTCCAAATCTTTTTGTCTTTCTTCAGTCAACATAATTTCTCCTTAATATAAAAATATAATTTGCCCAGTTTTCACTGAATTAATGTTTGCTTATTTTGGATCAGCCCTTGAGAAGTACTGGGATTACAAATTTAACTTCAAAATGCCTCCGGACACTACTCATGCAAAGTCTTTATACCTGTATATTTAGACAAGTTTAATGTATGGATAATAATCCGACTGTGCTGAAGTCGCAATGCTATATTCAATTTGGAGCGAAAGTACGGCAATTTTCCGGCAACCGACTTCAGTCCTTGACTGAGCAGGCATGGTGATTTATTGTGATAAAGCTGAAAAACAATTAATTCTCTTAATATTATTAGCACCGTAAATAAATTCTAACAATATTAGTAAATTATGATCATTCGTATTATTCTTAAAGACACTTCGTCAGCTTATCGTGTGACTTTCACTACTATTGTCTTGAGCTGATAAACTGCGGTCTACCTTGAACCTTGGAGGCTTATCTGGCTATAATGTTATTATTCTATTTTACGATTAACCGAGATTATTTAAATGAAAAAAGTACTTGTTACAGGAGGTGCAGGTTTTGTTGGATCTTTTCTTTGTGACCGTCTAATTGATGAAGGCCACCAAGTTATTGCAATTGATAATTTTTTTACAGGCAACAAATCGAATTTACGGCAGCTTGAGCACAATCCCAATTTTGAATTGATACGTCATGATATCGTGGAACCTGTTCTCTTGGAAGTGGACTGGATTTTCAATCTGGCCTGCCCGGCTTCTCCGATTCATTATCAGTACAATCCGGTAAAAACCGCAAAAACAAATGTTATGGGGGTTCTTAATATGCTGGGGCTCGCAAAACGTGTTAACGCACGTATCTTACAGGCCTCCACTTCTGAAGTTTACGGTGATCCGCAAGTACATCCTCAACCGGAAAGTTATTTTGGCAATGTCAATCCTGTTGGTTTGCGAAGTTGTTATGACGAAGGGAAACGTTTGGCAGAGACATTAATGATGGACTATCATCGCCAAAGTCAGGTTGATGTAAAAATTATTCGAATCTTTAACACCTACGGGCCAAGAATGCATCCGGATGACGGCAGGGTTGTCAGCAATTTTATTGTTGCAGCACTTAAGGGTGTTCCTATCACAATTCACGGAGACGGACTACAGAGCCGCAGTTTTTGTTACGTCACAGAATTAGTGGACGCAATGTACCGCATGATGCAGACAGAAGATTTGACCGGGCCGGTTAACACAGGAAACCCTGGAGAATTCACAATGATTGAGTTGGCAGAAAAAGTCCTCGAAATGACAAACTCAAGTTCCAAACTGATTAAAACCGCAGCACGTCCTGACGATCCAGGACGCCGCAGACCGGACATCACACTGGCTAAGAAAAGACTCGGCTGGGAACCTAAAATAACACTTGAAGAAGGACTGCGCCCAACTATCGATTATTTTGATGAACTATTGAAAGGCTCCTGAAAAGTACTGCTCACTAAATTTTTTACTGCCTGCTCTTGTGAGCATTTTTTTAGCTGAAGGTGCTGACAAACTCAAATATCAATCCCCGAAAACCTTCATGCCCCTCCTGCCTGTTCCTCCGGAACTAATTAAAATCGCAAAAGCAGTTGCGAAGTGCAATGGTCGCAGCCTTCTTGTTGGCGGCGCTGTACGGGACCACTTCATGGGTAGCAACATTTCAAAAGACATTGATGTGGAAATTTACGGAATGAGTCCCGAAATTCTTGAATCCGTGCTCAGAAATTTTGGACATCTTCATGCTGTGGGAAAAAGTTTTGGCGTGCTGAAGCTTAAAACTTCACGCGCAGAATATGATTTTAGCCTGCCCAGATCCGAAAGCAAGTCCGGAAAAGGTCACCGTGGTTTTTTGGTAAAAACTGATTCTGCAATGAGCTACCAAAAAGCTGCTTCTCGTCGTGACTTCACTGTCAACAGTATCGGTTATGATTTGTTAACACAGGAAGTACTGGATCCTTTTGATGGTTTAGCTGACTTAAAGTATAAAGTACTGAGGCATATCGGCCCCTCATTTGCGGAAGATCCGTTACGGGTTTTAAGGGCCATGCAGTTCTCCGCACGTCTTGAGTTTGAAATTGCCCCCGAAACCGTAGAACTTTGCGGAGAGTTAGACCTTGCTGAATTATCAAGGGAGCGGATTTTCGAAGAGTTCCGGAAGTTATTTTTAAAAGCAAAACGCCCTTCCATAGGTTTGGAAGCAGCCAAAAAGCTCGGAATCTTAAGATATTTTCCAGAACTAAAAGCGCTTATTGGAGTGCCACAGGATCCGGAATGGCATCCGGAAGGTGATGTCTGGATTCATACTCTGCTTGTTATGGACGAAGCGGCACAGTTAAGAAAAGGTGATGAAAAACAGGATTTGGAATTAATGTTCGGCGCACTTTGTCATGATTTTGGTAAACCACTGACTACTGAATTTTTACGCGGACGCTGGCGCAGTCCTGCTCATGACATCAAAGGTGTTGTACCAACAGAGCAATTCTTACGCAGAATGACGGATGATCGAATTTTAATTGAAGAAGTAACAACTCTGGTTAAAGAGCACCTCCGTCCGGTACAGCTTTTTAAAGAACGTGATCGAATTAATACCGGAACAATCCGTAGACTCGCGTTACGTGTCCGCATACCTGAGTTGGTTTTACTGGCCAGGGCAGATTATTTTGGCAGTACACTGTCTGAAAATAAGAGAACACATTTTGAAGCAGGAGACTGGCTTTTGGATGAAGCAGAACGTATGGACGTGCGTAACAAAGCGCCACGTCCGTTGCTCCTGGGAAGACATCTCTTAGCCCTCGGTGTGAACCCCGGCCCTGAAATGGGCCTTATTTTAAAACAGGCATTTGAAAGCCAGCTCAACGGAGATTTTCAAAAAGAAGAAGACGCCATTGCCTGGGCAAAGTCATATCTTTCAAATTAGTCCGCTCTTGCTCATTCCTGCCGGAATCGTTATAATCCAAGTAATATACACAGTATTTTTTCCAAACTATATTCACAGACATGTCATCCAAAACTCTCGCCAAAAATCGTAAAGCACGGTTCGAATATGATATACAGAATACTATGGAAGTCGGCATCGTCCTACAGGGTACAGAGGTTAAGAGTGTCCGTGCAGGGCAAATCAATCTCGCAGAAAGTTACTGCAGGGTGGATGATCGTTTACAAGTATATTTATTGAATGCTCATATTTCTCAATACGATTTTGGCAACCGTCATAATCATGATCCACTCCGGCCGAGACGTCTGCTACTTCACCGTTCTGAAATACGCCGCCTGTATGGACAAGTTAAAGAGCAGGGGCTTACACTGATTCCGCTTAAAATTTATTTAAAAGGAGGTATCATTAAAATGGAATTGGCATTAGGTCGCGGAAAAAAACTGCATGATAAACGTCAAACTATGAAAAAACGGGATGCAGAGCGTGATGTAGAAAGAGCTCTCAGCGAACGAACTTAATCAGGAACAAGATGACAGAAAACGCGCTGCAACCAACTGATTCAGATCCTGCATGGTCGTGGCTCGCGTTGAGTTTAATTTCCGGAATTGGCTACAAAAAGATCCGGCAACTAACTGAGCATTTAGGCAGTGTGCAGGAACTGTTAAAAACTCCCGCTGAAATCCTTGCCAGCAAGTTCCAACTATCATCAAAATTAGCTGGACTAGTTGCAAAGGCAACTCAAACACACAGTTTCCTGATAGAAAAACGAATCATTGGAGAAACTCCGGGAATCCGGCTTTTTTGTCCTGATTCATCCGGATACCCTTTGAGCTTAAAGCAAATATCAACTCCACCAAGCGTTTTGTACTGGCAGGGTGAGTTGGAGAATGCTGAAAGTCCGTGTCTTGCTTTTGTCGGCTCCAGAGGCTGCACAGCTTACGGAAAACAACAGACCCGTCGACTGGTTAAAGAACTGGCACAAGCTGTTCCGGAGATGATAATTGTGAGCGGACTTGCAAAAGGGATTGACACGGTGGCACATGAAACAGCGTTGGAGTACGGCTTAAAAACCATTGCTGTACTCGCTGGCGGATTACAGCATATCTATCCTCCGGAAAATAAAAAACTAGCTTCCGAAATTCTAAAAAATGGAGCGCTGGTTTCCGAATTTCCCCTTGGTGTAAAACCTCTTGCACGTAATTTCCCTATCCGGAATCGTATCATCAGTGGTTTGTCAATGGGAATTGTAGTAACCGAAGCGAGGAAAAAAAGCGGTGCAAAAATCACAGCCGCATTTGCGCTTGAGCAAAACAGAGAGGTCTTTGCTTTGCCGGGCCGGGTAGATTCATCAACGAGCTCCGGTACTAACAGTTTGATCGCACGTCAGCACGCTAAACTGATTTGCAGAGCAAGCGATATTTTAGAAGAATTATCACTTTTTTGTGCTTCTGCTTCTCAACTTCCTTTCAATTTCGAAACTACTCAATCAGGATTAAAAAAAATAGATCCGGATGATTTGAATGAAATACAAAAGAAAATTATTTTAGCGTTAAATGACGGAATTGAGGAAATCGACGCAATTCACTCACAAACTGCAATTGAAATGAATATCTTGCTGGCCTCCTTGCTAGAATTAGAATTAGCTGGTAAAGTAGAGGGTATTGGCGGACAAATTTACCGTCTTGCGGTCGAACTTGACCTGCCCACAAATTAAAGCTTTTTCAATGAGTATAAATGGAAACTAATTTTTTCGTTGTTGGAGACAATCGCGGAACAGCGTTTTTTCTCAGAAATATCAAATTTTTTGTCTGGTTACTGTTAACCATTATTTTTGCTTTATCCATTGCAAGCGCTTATCTATTTTTTAAACTCCAGCTCGATCAGGAGCTGTTGGCTGTACGTATCGAGCAAGAAAAAACACGTAGTGATAATCTTATTGAGAAATTAAAACAAACCGGACATCAGGACTCTGAATGGGAGCAGCAGGTGTTGTCTCAGTCTTCTCAGCAAAAAAAACTGAACGAGCAGCAGGCATCACTACTGGAAAGTCAAAGAAATGAAATTAATGAACTTAACTCAATTCTTAAACAGCGCGAACAGGTAGTTCGTCAATTTCAACTTGAAAAAACTTCTACTCAGGAACAGATCAACAATCTACAACTTAAAGTACGTTCTCTCCAACAGCAACTCTTGAACGCGCAAGCATCTTTAACTGAATCTATAGCAGAAAATGAAATTGTCCTGGCAAAAATAACTGAACTTGAAGCGGAGAAAAATAAACTTGAACTAAAAGTAAATAAACGCGTCCGAGCTAAAGCTATTGCTCCGGTTAAAAAACAAAATTCAAAAATAAGTGCAAATTCTGGTATCACTATAGAAAAATTAAAAATTAAACGGGTAAAAGGTACAGTAAGTGTCAGTTACAACCTGACCAATAAATCAAACAGGCTCCAACTGGGACGTACTGGTATGTATCTTTCTTCCAAGAAAAACTTGGAAAAAGATATTCCGTTCCGCCTCGAAAGCTCAATTCCTTATAAAATTAAAAGATATAGAATCATTTCCAGAAAATTCTACAAAGTAAAGTCAGGAAGTTTTGTACGAATCCTGATTTGGAATAACAAAAAGGAGCTGATAATTGATAATGCTTATTCGATAAAGTAGTAACAAAAACTCCTTTACTTTCCGCCCTTCTTCATGTCTGCTCTCTTAAATCTTGAAAGCGTCGGTAAGCGCTTCGGTTTTCGCAATATCCTCAACAACATTAACTTCTCGGTTGATACAGGTGAGTTCGTGATGCTGATTGGAAATAACGGTGCAGGCAAATCAACACTGCTCCGTATTATCAGTTCACTGATGAAACCGTCTAACGGGGAAATTATTTTCCGCGGCACAAAGCAAAAAGATAATCTGCTGGAATGGCTGAGGATAATGGGCAGTATCACTCATGAAAACAGGTTATATGCAGACCTGAATTCAAAAGATAATTTACGCTTGCACGGAACTCTTTACGGTGTTGAGCAAATGAATTCAAAAATTGATGATATTTTAGCGAAAATCGACCTGTCCCATGTTGCGCAACTGCCGGTTCGTAATTTCAGCAGTGGGATGACAAAACGTTTGATGATTGGACGTTTGATGTTGTGCCAACCTGAAATCCTGATTCTTGATGAACCATACACCGGACTTGATCAAAACTCATTCCGCTGGTTTCAGGGATATCTAAGGGAATTTCACCAGCAGGGAGGCACCGTGCTGATGGTTACCCACCAACTTGAACTTGGACTGGAGCTGGCAACCCGTGTCCTCGTTTTGCACCGCCAAAACATCAAGCATGATATTTCCTCTGCAGGCTTGAGCATTGAACAGTGTAGCGCCCTGCTGGAAGAATAATGCAGTTTAATACTTACCTCGAAAGTCTTTCTGAGTTAGCACAAATCCAACAAACCTCAATCCGCGAAGTGATTTTGGAACACAAATCGCTGAGCAGAATGGGAAAGCAGAGTACAAAGTCTCTGATCTCACTCCTGAACGCGGCCCTTTCTTGCGGATTGTCTCCCGTTTTGCAGTGGGACATCCTCAGCACAGAGCAAACTTTCCGGCACTGTCTGACACTCCTGAATCGTCTGCCTTTAGCAAAATTTCACGCAATCCGTGTGCAGGATCTTGGAGCCGCGGAGTGGATCCGGCAGGAACATCCGGAACTTCCGCTGCACTTGATTGTTGAAAGTGGAAACCATAACATCATCGGACTTCAGCGCTGGGCGGAATACTTTGGTCCGCAATTACAACGCCTCGTTCTTTCCACAGAACTTCCTAAATCCGCGCTGATTGAGTATAGTAAAATTTTAACTGTACCTTGTGAAATATTAACTGTTGGTAGAATTTTATTGTTTTATACTCCCCGTAAATTACTCAGTTCGCAGAATATTTCAATAAACTCTCCGGATTTTCTTGAAAAAAAATTAGTCCCCGGAGATCAACCGCAACGACAGTTTCCAACTGTTGAAAATCAACATGGAACTTTCATGTTTCATCAGCGGGATTTGTTTTTGCTGGATTATCTACCGGAGCTGCAGAACACAAGTTTGAGTGTCTTAAGACTTGATTTACGGCATCTTGATTTATCCGCAAACTGGCTTATTAAAATGACAAAACTACTCGAGTCATTTGATAAAGAAAAATGCACTGCTTTAAAATCAGCCTGGCCCACTAAAATAACACATGGTTTCTTTAGAGCAAACCGAACAGACCTCGCGATCGAGCGGATAAAAAATCCTCACCTGAAGGATCACGGAGAAACTTTGGTGGGATATGTCGTGGAAGCGGTCAAGGATGCGCATCTGATTATTTTGGCACGTAAAACATTCCTTTTTGCTAAAACTTTACAGGGGATTACTCCGGAAGGACGAGAGTGTGAAATTGCCACCAAAGACATTCAGACTACTGACGGTCAGCCTGTAACAGAGATTGTTTCCGGAAATCTGTATCAAGTTCCGCACGTAAAATATGTGACCGCACAGACCCTTGTTTACAGCCGTTATGAGTGATTGAGGCTTGAATGTTAATCACAAACACGTATGCTTTAAAATCCTTGTCTTTGAAATTTACGGTGCTGCCTGTAAAAATGTTTCAAACCTTTTTCGTTCAATAATCCCTGTTTAATACTGCGCTCAAAGGTCTTCATGCAGGTTTTCAGTTACCAGGATAAAACAACATCTTTTCCACGTTCCGTTGTTACTATCGGAAATTTTGATGGAATTCACTTAGGCCACCGTGCTTTAATATGTTCCGCTGTGCATGAAGCAAAAGCACGCGGATGTGCCAGTGCTTTAGTGACTTTTGATCCGCATCCTCAAGAAATAATTCATTCCCAACAATCAGTTTCGCGAATTTGCACAGCTGTTCATCAACTGCGTTTACTTGAAGAACTCGGTCTCGATGAGCTGCATGTGATACCGTTCACAAAGGAGCTGTCGCAAATGCCTCCAGAAGAATTCGCTCTTCAGTTTTTGATCAAACGTTTTGCATTGGAAAAGCTAGTTATTGGTTACGATTTCCGTTTTGGAAAATACCGTGCAGGAGACTTCATCCTGCTGGAAACTCTCGGCCAAAAATACAACTTTTCACTGGAAGAAGTTGCTCCGGTGCAGGAAAAAGGTCAAACAGTAAGCAGTACCCTGATACGGGAATTGATACAGGAATATCGTTTTACAGAAATACCGTCTTATCTTGGTCGTGATTTCAGTATTTACGGAGAGGTAGTTCACGGTGAACATCGTGGACAGAAACTCGGATTTCCTACTGCAAACATCCAGCCGGGAATCACCTTAGCTTTGCCAAACGGCGTCTATGTCAGCAAAATAAAATTGGCAGAAAAAACCCATTTTGGCGTTAGCAATGTTGGTAAACGGCCTACATTCGGCGAAAATGCTGTTACGGTTGAAACTTGGCTTTTTGATTTTGAAGAAGATATTTACGGTAAGGATCTGGAGGTTATTCCGCT
>ENA-UZWX01003952-UZWX01003952.1-metagenome-genome-assembly--contig:-Day-4---50m-contig-3952_pt1 | contig 16164 bp, 16 predicted proteins | sample MGYA00260347_ERZ794907 | MGnify/ENA metagenome assembly ERZ794907 | reverse complement strand
TATTCGCTGTAGTCTTGTGAGCGTTGGTTGTAGGTGTTGATAAAAGCTTTCCAGTGGTTGCCTTCGCCGATGCGTTCGGTTTTGTTTTCTTGGTAATAAAAAGCAGATTGTTTGGCGAGTTTGTGGATGAGTTCTTGGCGTTGTTCGGTGCTCAGGGTTTTGAATACTAGGCGATCAATGGATTGAATCAAAAAGCATAGGTATTCAGTGATAACGTTAAAGACTTGTTCTTTCTCAATAACAAAGCCTTCGTTGATTAAATCCTCAAGGTGATTTTTGGTAATGCGCCAGCAAATAAATGCCATTGCGCCACCAATGTCTTCAATGGTTTTAACTTGGGTTTTATGCCATTTGCTTTTTACACGCATGCTCGCAGTATACCAACTAAACGGTTTTTAAAAGAGGCAAATATACGCCTTTAGTTGGGGGTTTTACTCGCAGTTGTAGTTTCTGAACGAGCCTAGGTCGTTAACATTCTCAAAGCCCATTTGCTCTAAGTAATTTTTGGCAGTTGAGGAGCGTGCACCGGTGACACAATATAGCACCACTGCCTTGTCTTGGTTAAGAATATTTCTGGCATTCATGATGGCTTGCAAAGGCAAATTGATTGCATTTGGCAATGCGCCTTGGGCAAATTCAGAACTTGAGCGCACGTCAACCAATTGAGCGCCTTCACTTAATAGTTTGCAAGCATCTTTACCTGAAAAAGCATTGAACATAGTATAATCCCCTAAATGTTTGAAAGTGAGTGCGCCTTGTTTATGGGGCACCCAACCTATATAAGGGCATTATTATATACTGATGTTAAGTAAAAAGCAATTAAGAAATGATATTAAAGCCGTTGAATCGGCGCTAAAAAGGCGTGATTTTTCTTTTGATGTTGGCGTCCTGTCTGATTTAGAGGACAGACGAAAATCAAACCAAATTGAAACACAGGAGCTGCAAAATCTACGTAACACACAGTCAAAGCTGATTGGTAAAGCAAAAGCAGCAGGTGAAGATATTCAGCCATTATTGGACGGGGTTGCTGATTTGGGTGAGAAACTTGATACCGCAAAAGTTGAGTTACAAGATATTCAGGAAAAAATCGATGACATTGTGATGTCTTTACCAAATATCCCGCACGCATCGGTGCCTGCAGGTAAATCTGAAGATGACAACGTAGAGGTGTCTAAATGGGGCGAGCCAAAGCACTACGATTTTGAAGTTAAAGACCATGTTGATTTGGGTGAGTTGCATGGTTTAGACTTTGAAACAGCGGCTAAGATTTCGGGCAGCAGATTTTCAGTGATGATGGGTGATGTTGCCAGATTGCACAGAGCCCTAACCCAGTTTATGTTGGATCATCACACGCAGAATAATGGCTACACTGAAACTTATGTGCCTTATTTAGTGAATGCGGCGTCATTGACGGGCACAGGTCAATTGCCTAAATTTGAAGCAGATTTGTTTAAAACACATTTGCATGGCGAGGAAGGTGAGGCAAAGCCTTTGTATCTGATTCCTACTGGCGAGGTGCCAATCACCAATATCATGCGTGATACCATGGTTAAAGAAAGCGATTTGCCGATTAAATTTGTGGGACATACCCCAAGTTTTCGCTCTGAGGCAGGGGCTTATGGTCGTGATACGCGCGGCTTAATTCGCCAACATCAGTTTGAAAAAGTAGAAATGGTGCAAATTGTTAAGGCGCAAGATTCTTATCAAGTGTTAGAAGAGCTTACAGGGCATGCAGAAGGCATTTTGCAGGCTTTAGAGTTGCCTTATCGTAAGGTTGTATTATGTGGCGGTGATTTGGGTTTTTCAGCGGCCAAAACTTATGATTTAGAAGTGTGGTTGCCAGGGCAACAGACTTACAGAGAGATTTCTTCTTGTTCTTGTTTTGAAAATTTTCAAGCACGTCGTTTACAACTGAGGTGGAAAAACCCAGAAACCAACAAGCCAGAATTGTTGCATACTTTGAACGGTTCAGGTTTGGCAGTGGGCAGAACTTTGGTTGCAGTCTTAGAAAATTACCAACAGGTCGATGGAAGCATTAAAATACCTGACGTATTGCACAGTTATATGGGCGGTTTAACAACAATGAAGGCAAATCCCTAGAGGCAGAGTCTTCCACTAAAAAGCAAGTGGCAGGAGTTGCCTACTTGCGGTGTTAGAAAATCACCAACAGGGCGATGGAAGTATTAAAATACCCACTGTTTTACAAAAGTATATGGGTGAAACAACAATTATGACACGGAGAAAACAATGAACGTATTAGATTTAATTATAGCGCCAGCATTTGCTGAAGGTGGAGTATCAGAGGCTGCAGGTGCATTAGGAGGCTTGCCATTTTTAATTATCATGTTTGTGGTGATGTATTTTTTACTCATCAGACCACAACAAAAACGCGCCAAAGAGCACAAAGCGTTATTGGGTGCATTAAAAGCAGGGGATGAAGTCGTGACCAATGGCGGTGTGGTTGGCACAGTAAAATCGGTTGATGAATCATTTGCCATGGTTGAGATTGCTAGTGGCACAGTTGTCAAAGTGCAAAAACAAGGCATTAATCAAAAACTACCAAAAGGCAGCGCTAAAGCTTAAAGGCAGTCTAATATGAACCAATACTCTGGCTTGAAGAACGCACTCATTGCGTTCTTCTTATTCCTTTCTGCTTTATACGCCTTGCCAAATATTTTTGGTTCGGATTTGGCAGTACAGGTTTCAAGTGCCGGCGATAAAGTTATTGCTGAGGCTGATTTAAACAAAATCACCAATACTTTAAAAACGCAAGGGATTGGTTATAAATCAGCCGCCTTATCAAACCGTCGTATCTTGGTGCGCTTTGATGATAATGCTACCCAACTGTCTGCCAAAGAACTTTTAAAAACTTCTTTAGGTCGTAACTATGTGGTGGCACTTAATCTTGCCCCTTCGGTGCCTGTTTGGTTGTCTGATTTAGGCGGTAAAGCCATGTCATTGGGCTTGGATTTGCGTGGTGGTGTGCACTTTTTGCTAGAAGTTGATATGCGTGCGGTCATGACCATGTCAATCGATAAGTATTACAATGAGTTACGCACGCTCTTGCGTGCTGAACGTTTATACAAGAGCATTAAAAAAGCAGAGGACAGCATTGTTGTTCGCCTGAAGACGGCTGATTCTAAAGCTAAGGTTTTAAAAATCATCAAAGCAGAATTGAGCGATTTGGTGTTGCTAGAAACCAACACTCAAAACGATTTAGAGATTCATCTTGCCATTAGTGCCAATGCACAAAAAGAAGCGAAAAGAAGTGCACTCAAACAAAATATTACAACGCTCAGAAATCGTGTGAATGAGCTGGGTGTGGCAGAGCCAATTATTCAACAGCAAGGTTTAGAGCGTATTGTGGTACAGCTACCAGGGGTGCAAGACACCGCAAGGGCGAAAGAGATTTTAGGTGCGGTGGCAACGCTTGAATTTAGGCTGGTAGATGAAAAGAACGATGTGCAAACTGCGATTCAGTCTGGTAGAACACCGATTGGCTCTAAGTTATATTACTTTAAAGACGGTCGCCCACTATTGTTAAAAACCCGTGTGATTGCAACCGGTGAAAATATTACGGGCGCCGCTTCAGGTGTTGAGCAAGACAATGGCACACCAATGGTTAACATTACCCTAGATAATGCGGGTGGTCGTGCAATGTTAGACACAACTAAGAAATACCTACACCATCGTATGGCGGTGGTGTTTATTGAAAACAAGGTGGAAACCATTCGTAAAAATGGCAAGATTAGTAAAAAACGTACCACTACTAAAGACATTATTAATGCTGCGACGATTCAAGGCACCTTCTCATCACGCTTCCAGATTACAGGTATTGACAGCGCTAGAGAGGCACGAAACTTGGCATTACTATTAAGAGCAGGCTCTTTGTCAGCACCCATTGAAATTGTTGAAGAACGCACGATTGGCCCAAGTCTGGGTGCTGATAATATTGAAAAAGGCGTGCTCAGTGTAATTGCCGGATTTATCTTAGTGTTAATATTTATGGCAGTGCGTTACCGTGTGTTCGGCTTGGTGGCAAACGTGGCGCTCACACTCAACTTGGTGATGATTGTGGCAGCACTTTCTTTATTGCAAGCAACACTTACTTTGCCAGGTATCGCAGGTATTGTGTTGACTGTGGGTATGGCCGTTGATGCCAATGTGTTAATCTTTGAGCGTATTAAGGAAGAGTTGGGCACCAATAGCAATATTCAAAAGGCAATTTCTGGTGGTTATGACAAAGCACTTTTGACCATTGCAGATGCCAACATTACCACGCTGATTGCAGCCTTGGTATTGTTTAGTTTTGGTACGGGGCCAATTAAAGGCTTTGCCATTACTTTGTCAATCGGTATTATCACCTCAATGTTTACCGCAATTGTTGTTTCTAGAGCTATTATTAATAAGATTTATGGCGGCAAAAAAGTACAGGAGTTATCAATATGAAGGCATTAAACATCCCTACAATTGACTTTGTTGGCAAGCGTACTTATGCCATTATTGCGTCGGCAATTTTGATAGCAGTTTCTGTATTTTCACTCTCCATGAATGGCTTAAAACTTGGTATCGACTTCACTGGTGGTACTTTGCTTGAAGTCGGGTATAAGCAAAATGTTGACTTGGCTGAGGTTAGAGCCACACTTGACAAGGCGCAATTTAAGAGCGCCAATGTGCAATATTTTGGTTCAACCAAGGAAATCCTAATTCGTCTTGAGCCACAGAGTATTTCTAGCGCAAAACTCAGTTCTAAAATTATTCGTTTGTTGGGCGAGGATGTAGATATTCGTCGTGTGGAATTTGTTGGACCCAAGGTGGGTGAAGAATTAACCAACGATGGTGGCTTGGCAATGTTGTATGCACTAATCGGTATTTTGATTTATGTTGCCTTTCGTTTTGAATACCGTTTTGCTCTGGGCTCTATTTCTGCGCTCTTGCACGATGTTATTATCACCTTGGGTGTTTTCTCATTACTGCAAATAGAGTTTGATTTAACCGTATTGGCAGCGATTTTGGCAGTGATTGGTTATTCACTGAATGACACCATTGTGGTATTTGACCGTATTCGTGAAAACTTCTTATCCACTCGACACGTAGATTCGGACAAGATTATTAACGATGCGCTCAATCAAACCCTTTCCAGAACTTTGATGACCTCAATCACAACGCTCTTGGTATTGCTGGCACTATTCTTTTTAGGTGGCGAAATTATCCACAGTTTTGCCTTTGCCTTATTAATCGGTGTTGTGATTGGTACCTACTCATCTATCTATGTGGCAAGCTCAATGATTTTAGTGCTTGGTATTGCAAAAGAAGATATGTTGCCTTCGGAGAAAGAGGAAAAAGAAATCGACAGCCGCCCTTAACTTCGTCTTTTGTCCTTCTGTGGCGTTGGATTGTAAAAAAATTTCGGTCACATATTGGCTATATACTTCCTCAAATTTTTCACAACCCGACCTCTATAAGAACAAAATACTCGCTAAGAGCGTTAGACTTTATTATTTGTTCTAACGAGTATTTTTTTCTTGCGCAAGGCAGATTTTAAAAATACGCAAAGAGCATATATTTCGATATGTGACTGAGTAATTTTTGAAATCTAACACAGTGCAAGGAAAAAAGACGAAGTTAGAGAAATTTTTCAAAGACCAGGCAAGCGTTAGTCCCACCAAAACCAAAACTGTTCGACATTACTCGATTGAGTGATTTTTCAGTGGTAGTTTGAACGATTGGCATACCTTCTGCGGCCTCATCCAGAGTCTCAATATTGACAGATTCTGCCATAAAATCATTTTGCAGCATCAGTAGCGAGTAGATGGATTCGTTGACACCAGCAGCGCCCAAGGCGTGGCCTGAGAGTGATTTGGTTGAACCAATGTTTGGAATATTATCGCCAAACACTTCTTTGATAGCACCCAGCTCCTTAACATCACCCACAGGTGTTGAAGTGCCATGTGCATTGATATAGTCAATAGGACCGTCCACGCTTGAAATAGCGATTTCCATACAGCGCTTGGCGCCTTCGCCACTTGGGGCAACCATATCGTAACCATCCGAAGTGGCGCCATAGCCGGTGAGTTCTGCAAGAATCGTTGCGCCTCGTGCTTGTGCGTGCTCTAAGGATTCTAATACCAAGGCACCACCACCACCAGAAATCACAAAACCATCTCGGTCTGCATCATAAGCACGGGAAGCCTTTTCAGGGGTTTCGTTATACTTAGAAGATAGTGCACCCATAGCATCAAACAGCATGGTTAACGACCAATCTAATTCTTCACCACCGCCTGCAAACACTACATCTTGTTTACCCAATTGAATTTGCTCCATGGCATTACCAATACAGTGCGCACTGGTTGAGCAGGCAGAGCTAATGGAATAATTAATGCCTTTGATTTTAAAGAGGGTAGAAAGACAGGCAGAGGTTGTAGAACCCATGGTGCGAGGCACGCGGTAAGGGCCGACACGTTTAATGCCTTTTTCTCTTAAAATATCTGCAGCTTCTACAACGTTTTGGTTAGAAGCACCACCAGAGCCCATAATCAATCCAGTTCTGGGGTTGGAAATTTGCGCCTCTTTAAGCCCTGATTGTTTAATCGCTTCATCTAAGGCAATGGCGTTATAAATCGCAGCATCTGCCATAAAGCGTTTCATTTTTCTGTCAATAATTTCACTTGAATCAATCTCAGGTAATTGCCCAGAAACATGTGACCTTAAACCCATTTCAGCATATGTTTCATCAAATTTAATGCCTGATTTGGCAGTTTTTAAAGATTCTAATACTTCGTCACAGTTTGCACCCAAACTAGACACAATCCCCATACCGGTAACAACAACTCTTTGCATTAGAAACTACTTGTATCAGTGAATAAGCCGACTTTTAGATTGGTGGCTTCATAAATGACTTTGCCATCAACTTCCATGGTTGCATCGCCAATACCCATGTAGAGTTTGCGAGCAATAACGCGTGATAGGCTGATTCTGTACGTGACCTTTTTAGCGCTAGGCAGCACTTGACCAGTGAACTTGATATTGCCAGCACCCAGTGCACGACCACGACCTGGGCCACCTAACCAGCCTAAGTAAAAGCCAATCAGTTGCCACATTGCATCAACACCCAAGCAACCTGGCATGACAGGGTCTTCGTTAAAATGACAATCAAAAAACCACAAATCAGGGTTAATGTCTAATTCTGCAATAATTTCACCCTTGCCGTATTCGCCGCCTTCTTTAGAGATGTGTGTAATACGATCAAGCATAAGCATTGGCGGTTGAGGTAATTGTGCATTACCTAGACCAAACAATTCACCATTGCCGCACTTGATTAAATCTTCGTAAGAAAAAGAATTTTGCATAGTTTATTTTATAGGTTCTTCGCAGAATTATACCATTCAAGTTGTGGTATGTTGGACTTTCCCTATTGCTTGTTGTTGGTTGTTAATGCGCTTGATTGACAGTGTTTTTTTAGACTGTGATAGGCGACATAAATGCACGCTTTTTCACAGACCTTTTTAAATAAGTGAAAGTTTGTTAATTACTCTATTGCAGGCATTGCTTTATATTATTGGCTAAATTTTGCAACAGGTTAAAATACAAGGTATGTCCTGCTTCTAATTGCATGCCTAAAGAGTCTAGAATGCCTGTTTTGGTCGTGCTATTTTTAGCAATCGTATGGATGATTCTGTCAGAGAATTGTGGCTCACTAAAAATACATTGAACTTGGTGGGTGCGCAACTTTTGTTGTATTTCACTAACACGTCTGGGCGATAGTGGTTGGTTGGGCTGAACGGTAATCGAACCGACTGCTTTAAGTCCGTAAGCTTTTTCAAAATACTGGTAAGCATCATGAAAAACAATAAATGGCTTGTCTTTAACTGGCGTTAGTTGCTGTTTTAATTTTTGATCTAAAGTTTTAATACGTGCAAGCAGTTTGCGAGCATTGGACTTGTATATGTTGCGATTTTCTGGGTAGGTTAAACTTAATTCTTTGACAATTGTTTTAACCATTTGAATGGCATTATTGGGATTTAACCAAATGTGCATATTGTATGAACCGTGATTATGGATGTGCTCTTCTTCATTGTTGTGACTTTCTTTCTCCCAATCTTTGCCTTGACGGTACGCTTGTAATTTGATTCTAGATTTTTTTGCGACAGCCACCGTTTTGACCGTTTTTGGCAAAACCTTAAGTGCTGGACTTAGAAACGTTTCAAGATTGTTATCAATGTAAAAAACAACCTTGGCTTGTTGCATTTTCTTCATTTGTGAAGGTTTGAATTGAAACCCATGAGGCGACTCTGCACCTTTGAGTAGCAATGTGGCTTTTCCTGTGTCGCCGATAACACCACTGACTAAAGAATGAAGCGGTTTGATTGTTGTTACAACGCCGTTAGTTTGAAGTGCGTATGCATTTAAGTGCATAAAGATTGATAAAGTGACTAGAATAGGGGTGTTTTTTAAATTGAGCATTTTTTAAGTTTTATTTCTTTAGGATGTGGAAAAATAAATGTTATAATATAACATTATATAAGTCAAGTTTTATTTTTATGATGCATCATTGTCCTGACCACCACCATTGTATCGAGCAGGCGATACAAAAAGCTGAGCTTATTTGTCAAGATCGAAAACTAAGATTTACCGAGTTGCGACGCAATGTCTTAACTTTAATATGGCAAAATCATCAGCCCGCTAAAGCTTACGACATCTTAGATCAACTCAAAGTGCAAGACACTTCAGCCAAACCGCCAACAGTGTACCGTGCTTTAAATTTTCTTTTAGAAAGTGGGCTGATTCATAAATTAAACAGCCTTAATGCTTACGTTGGGTGCTCTCACCCCTTAAAACACAACCAGTGTTATTTTCTAATTTGTGATGATTGTGGTGAAGCCAATGAGTGTTGTAACCATCATTTAGCGGATGCCATTGAGCAAACAACGCAACACAATCAATTTCAAACTCGGCAAACCACTGTGGAAATTGAAGGGAAATGCCAGCAATGCGCGCAAGTTTAACCAATGGATAATTTAATTCAAGCTAAGTCTTTAAATGTGCTTCGTCAAGGGAAGCATATTTTGCAAGATGTTGATGTGACAATTAACACCAATGACTTTGTTACAATTATTGGGCCTAATGGCGCAGGAAAGTCGATGTTATTAAAGTGTTTGATGGGATTTTATAAGCCCGATAGCGGCAAGATTGTTCGTCAAAAAAACCTTAAAATTGGCTATGTGCCTCAGCGTTTAGTGCCTGATCATACTATCCCCATGACTGTTAAACGTTTTTTAACTATTCGGAATTCCGCCAATACTGTTTTACTAAAACAAGTGGCAGAAGAAACAAAAATAGAACATTTGCTCACAAAAGCCTTATCTTCTTTATCTGGTGGAGAATTACAACGTGTGCTTTTGGCAAGAGCCTTACTTAACAATCCAGATCTTTTGGTGTTAGATGAGCCTGCTCAAAACTTAGACATTTCAGGGCAAATTCATTTCTATAAATTATTAGACCGTATTTTTCAAGAAAGGCATCTAAGCATCCTGATGGTTTCACATGATTTGCATATGGTGATGGCTTCCACACAACAAGTTATTTGCTTATTTCACCATGTTTGTTGTTCGGGGGAGCCACAAGTGGTTACTAAAGACCCTGAGTTTGTTTCTTTGTTTGGTGATGACATGGCACATATGATGGCGGTGTATCAACATAGCCATAATCATCAACATACAGATGCCTGTGACCATGTTTGAGCCTTTCTTAATCAATGCTTTGTTGGCAGGTGTTGGCGTTGCAATGATTACTGGGGCGATTGGTTGTTTTGTAGTGTGGCGTCGTATGGCTTATTTTGGTGATTCTCTCGCCCATAGTGCTTTATTGGGGGTGATTTTAGGTCTGGCAATTGGTGTTAACACTAATTTAACAACCATCATTGTTGCCTTTATGTTTGCAGTTTTATTGTTGGTTTTGCAGCAAAAAAAAATATTAACTACGGATACTCTCTTGGGCATTTTAGCGCACGCTGCACTCTCTGTTGGGGTGGTTATGATTAGCTTGTTAGAACAAAATATAAATTTACACGCGTATTTGTTTGGTGATATTTTGACAGTAACTACCACAGAGTTATGGTGGATTTATTTAGGTGGTTTAACGGTTTTGCTTTTGTTGGTTTTTAATTGGTCGTCTTTAGTGTTGATGACGTTAAATGAAGATTTAGCCCGAGCAGAAGGGGTCTCTGTATTACTGACACATTTGTTGCTTTTGTTGTTAATGAGTATTGTGGTCGCTGTTTCAATTCGTATTGTGGGTATTTTGTTAATTACTTCCATGTTGGTTATTCCAGCCGCAACAGCTCGACAATTGGTGCGCTCACCTGAGGCGATGGCGGTTTTGGCTAGTTTGTTAGGCATTGGTGCTGTTATTTTAGGGCTGTATGGCTCCTTTTGGATGGACACCCCTTCAGGGCCATCTATTGTCGTTGCAGCTGTCATTTTGTTTGTTGTTTTCTTACCGATTTCTATTTTGCTTAAAAAATTTCTAAACTAAAAGAATTTTTATAAATGTTACGTTATAATGTAACATTAATTTTTTAGAGAAAAGAAGCATGAAAAGAAATAAACGCCCTGTCCAGTCATTATTCGGTATTTTTGCATTCGTTTTATTGATTGTCCCAATTAACGCTGCTGAAATGCACAATCATCACGATCACAGTTCGCACAGTGAAAATGGCAATTATGCGCATTTAGATATTAAAGTGCATTTTGACGATGTTATTGAAGCCGACGAGTCTGATGAAAAAATTAAGGAAACCTATAGCCACTCCCATCTTGATTGGGGGCTTGGTCTAGACAACAACATGTCCATTGATGGCAGCTTAAAGCTTGAAGGTGAGCCCAGTGGACACAGCCATGGGCATGGTGCTAGCGCAAGCAGTAGTAGTGGTAACCGTTTCCTTAAAGACCATCCTTTGTTGGTTGCCAAGTTAAAGCTTAATTATAACGATGAAGATTTTGGTGCTTATGTTGGAAAATTTAACCCAGTAGTTGGTTTTGACTATCACCAGTTCCCCGGTGTTTTTACTTACCAAACTATTGAAGGTTATGCCATTCGTGAACGTGTTGGTTTAGGTGTCAGTTTTAAAAATGATTTGGGCGATTACGGACAACATCAATTGGATATCAGTAGTTTTTTTGCTGATACAACAGCATTGAGTAATTCTATTTTGTATGAAAGAGGCAGAACAACATTAGCAGATGGCGGCGTTTCTAATACAGAAGACCTATCTTCTTTTGCAATCTCCTTGGGCGGTAAAGATTTTTATTCTTTGGATAACAATATCGTAGAAGGTCTTTCTTACCGTGTTGGCTACGCTAAGCAAGCTGCAGGGAGTACTAACGACAAAGACGAGCATCGTCGCAGCCTTTCACTTGGCTATCAGCAACAAGTGTCCCAAGATTTAAGTGCCAAACTGATTTTTGAGCACATGGATATTGATCACTTATCAGGTGAAGCAGCCCATGACCGTGTTTACAACACACTAACGGCACAATTAAATTATAAAAAATGGAATGGAACCCTTACTTACACTGATATTAATAACACAGCTGGAGAAGCAGATGAAAATCACGATGGCTTCGTTGGGCAGCTTTCCGTTGGTTATCGATTTGACAATGGTGTTAATTTTGATATTGGCCACAAACATTCAGATGAGGACAATGAGGTTAAAAAGCGTGTTGGTGCTGTTTTAAGTTACAATTACGAGTTTTAATAAGGAAGACCACTGCATTAGATAATTTTTACTTAAACCCTATCTAATGCAGTGGTCTTAAGGTTATTTTTAGAGGTGCTTTTAAGCAAGCCCTTTGTCGATATCATCAATTAAGTCGTTGGCATCTTCCAAGCCTATTGAAAGCCTAACCAAACCATCGCCGATGTTGGCATTGATTTTTTCTTCATCAGTTAAACGCCCATGTGTGGTGGTCGCTGGGTGCGTGATGGTGGATTTTGTATCGCCCAAGTTGGCTGTGATAGAGAATATTTTCACAGCATTGATGAGTTTGAACGCTGCCGATTTTCCACCTTTAACTTCAAACGACACAATACCACCAAACCCTGATTGCTGTGTTTTTGCGAGTTGGTGATGTGGATGAGATTCTAGGCCTAAATAATGCACTTTGCTGATTTGTGATTGTGCTTCCAGCCATTTTGCAACTTTGAGTGCATTTTCACAATGTGCTTTTACTCTAAGACTCAGTGTGTCTAAACCTTTTAACACAATCCATGCGTTAAAAGCGCTTAGACTAGGCCCTGTGGCACGGGTAAAGCTTGCTACTTGCTCAATAATGTCTTCACTGCCCAAAACAGCACCTGCTAAACAGCGTCCTTGTCCATCAATGTATTTGGTAGCCGATTGAATGCTAATATCCGCACCTAAGCTAATTGGTGTTTGTAGTGCAGGGGTCAAAATACAATTGTCAACGGCTAATAAGATATCATGGGTATGAGTAATTTTGCTTAAGCGCCTAATATCCACGACTTCGCCCAATGGGTTAGAAGGCGTTTCTAATAAAAATAATTTTGTATTGTTTTGGACCGCACTTTCCCACTGTGATAAATCGCTTAAATCAACATAACTAATGCCAATATCGAATTTACTAATAATAGTATTAAGCAGCACAATTGAGGTGCCAAACATATTACGCGAAGCAACAATGTGATCGCCTGACTTGACTAATGCCATTATTGTGGCAAAGATTGCCGCCATGCCAGATGACGTAGCAACACAAGCCTGTGCACCTTCAAGTGCGGCTAATTTTTTTTCAAAGGCATCTACTGTAGGGTTGGTAAAGCGCGCATAAATATTGCCAGGCTCTTCTTTAGAAAAGCGCGCCGCCGCCTGTTCTGCGGAGTCAAATTTAAAACTAGAGGTTAGAAAAATAGCCTCAGAATGCTCTTGTTCGTTTGTCGTTTGATATCCTTCGCGTATGGCTTTGGTATCAAAGTTTAAATCTTTCATGTTTTTTAGGTCTGTCAAATGGTGCTATTCTACATGACTAATTCTGAAGTTGCATTGGTATCATTCTTTTGCTTAGCGTCATCAGAGCGTAAATCTTCAATATCTTGTAAGTAGCGTTCGTTAACATCGCCGGTAACGTATTTGCCATTAAAACAAGAGCAGTCAAATTCTTTAATATCTGGGTTGCCTTGTTGAACACACCAAATTAAATCCTCTAAATTCTGGTAAATAAGTTTATCAGCGCCAATGGCTTTGCAAACTTCATTGGTATCTTTATTGTGTGCAACAAATTCTTTGTTGCTTGCCATATCAATGCCATAAACATTTGGATAACGCACTGCGGGTGCTGCCGAGGCAAAAAATACCTTTTTAGCGCCAGCATCACGTGCCATTTGCACAATTTGTTTACTGGTGGTACCACGCACGATAGAATCGTCAACCAATAAAACATTTCTGCCTTTAAATTCAAGTTCAATGGCACTGAGCTTTTGGCGTACGGATTTTTTTCTTTGCTGCTGTCCAGGCATGATAAAGGTGCGTGCAATATAACGGTTTTTAATCAACCCTTCAGAATATTTTACCCCAAGTTTTTGTGCCAATTGTAGCGCGGAAACCCTTGAAGTATCTGGGATTGGAATCACCACATCAATTTGCTCGTTGGTCCATTGTTGGTTGATTCTCTGAGCCAGTTTTTGCCCCATTCTTAGGCGTGATTTATACACAGAAATATTGTCAATCACCGAATCAGGACGGGCAAAATACACAAACTCAAAAATACAAGGTGAATATTTGCTGGCGCTTGAACATTGTTGGGTAAAGATGTTGCCTTGCCTATCAATCACAATTGCCTCACCCGGTGCAATGTCCCGTGTGATTTCGTAACCCAGTGCGGTTAGTGCTACGCTTTCTGAGGCAAGCATATGTTTGGTGCCACCATTGGTGGTACGCTTACCTAAAATAAGTGGGCGGATACCATTGGGGTCGCGAAAACCAAAAATACCATAACCTGGAATCATGCCAACTGCTGCATACGCACCACGCACACGTTTGTGCACTTGGGTAATTGAGGTAAAAATATCCTTTTCATTGATGCGCTGTTTTTCTAATTTTCCGAGTTCGCCAGCAAAGATATTCAGTAAGATTTCAGAGTCGGAGTTGGTGTTTATGTGGCGGAAGTCTTGTTCAAATAATTCTCGTGCCAATCCTTCGGTGTTGGTTAAATTGCCGTTATGTGCAAAGGCAATACCATAAGGTGAGTTGACATAAAAAGGCTGTGCTTCGGCACCAGAAGAACTGCCAGCAGTTGGATAACGCACATGCCCAATACCCATATCACCCAACAACCCAGCCATATGCTTAGATCTAAAAGCGTTCCGCACCAAGCCGTTTGATTTACGCATATAAAACCGACCTTTATGAGAGGTAACAATGCCAGCGGCGTCTTGTCCACGGTGTTGTAGAATGGTTAATGCGTCATAAATATAAGGCGCAGTGTCTTTTTTGGTCGTAGATAAAATCCCAACAATCCCACACATAAGCTATTTTCTAATCCTTGTTAATAAATAATAAATGTTCTGCTAATTCAGATTTGACACTTGCTGTCAATTCTTGAAAGGCTTTAAATAAATTTTGCGATTCAAGCCAAAAATTTTGTTCTGCTACAAAGTCAATACTTTGCAATAGCAGAATAACCATAACAATCAGCACACAACCTTTAATAAGCCCAATAACAGCACCCCCTGTTTTTCTGATTGGGCCTGTATTGCTCGCATTGAGCGCAGTGTTGATGTTTTGCAAAGTGGTTAAGACGATTTGAAAAAGCGGCCTGAAAAAGCAGGATTCGTTGGTTTTAAATGATACGCCAAAGGCTTTTTTTAATAACAAAATAACACCAGTAATCATAGCAAATAAGAGAACAAAGGACAACTCAATTCGCAGCGCGTCATTTGCAATGAAATATGTGATGGGATCAAGATCGGCGATAGAACTGACATAATACCAACTGGCAAATACGTTGAGTATGAGTAGTATCAATAAGGCAAAGAATTTATTAAATGCACAAGGGCCGCTGATTGCTGATGAGGCGGTCGTTAGTTGGTAAAAGACCCGTCTAAGCACTAAAACAGCAATAAAAATAAGACCAAAAGCGGCAATGAGTTGCGACTGATAAGTGCTTAGCACCCACTGGATAATGGACAGACGAGACAAACCCTCATGAAACAAACCAGCGCCAAGGATGGCAGCTGTTAAAAATGATAGATTGATGGCTTCTACAATCAATCCACGTTTAATGCCAAGCCCTACAAAGACCAGCAAAGCTAGCATCGTTAGCCAATCAGACCAGACTAACAGTCCAATTGCATCACTAATGTTTGCAACAATTTTTTCCATTATTGTTTTATAGTTGTTTGTGGTTAATTTTACAGATTTTATTTAGGTTGGACTATTTATCTTGGGCCATAAGCGTCAAGTACTTTGAGTGCATCGGCAACAACATGGAAAGAGCCAAATACAACAACACGTTCAGCGCGCTTGCTCTGTAGTGCTTGATGTAGTGCTGATTGCATATTATCGCAAGCACTTACCTTGCTTGATAAGCTAAATTTTTGTACCAAATCTTGCATATCACAGGCACGATTAACTTGCAAAGGAACCAGTAGCCAATGTTCAACAAGTGGGGCAATAATATGAATCATTGATTCAATATCTTTGTCTGCAAACGCAGAAAAAATAGCCAGACTTGGCTGTTTGTCTTTTTTAAGCGTATCAGCCAAAGCCTGAGTTGCTGCTGCGTTATGAGCGACATCTAAAATGAGGGTTTTTTTGTTGATGGTTTTAACCTCAAAGCGCCCTGATAATTTAGCGTTTTTAATGCCTTCAGCATACTGGTTTTGAGTCACGGGAAACAGTGCTTGTAATTGATTGAGTGCTGCAACAGCAAGTGCAGCGTTGTATTTTTGGTGTTCGCCAGACAGTCCGATGGCACCAAGATAGGGCGTATCAACAAAGCTGAGTAATGCGCCTATTTTTGCAGCATATTTAGCAATTGTTTTTGGTGGGTTTAAATCGCCGCAGACACAGGGCATATTTGTGCGCATAATGCCGGCTTTTTCTACGCCAATTTTTTCACGTGTATCGCCCAAATAATCTACATGGTCAAG
>ENA-UZWX01008992-UZWX01008992.1-metagenome-genome-assembly--contig:-Day-4---50m-contig-8992_pt1 | contig 16174 bp, 16 predicted proteins | sample MGYA00260347_ERZ794907 | MGnify/ENA metagenome assembly ERZ794907 | reverse complement strand
TTTGATATTCCAATGGAGGACGGCTCGGTGTTTCCCATTCGCATTACCCGGGCACACCTTGAGGAGGACGCTGGAAAGTCTGTCCATGACTTATACAGTGGCCAGACAGGCGTTGACCTCAATCGTGCGGGAACTCCCCTTCTTGAGATTGTTACTGAACCTGACTTTCGAACCGCAGCTCAGGCTGTGGCTTACCTGAAAGCCCTGCATTCCCTAGCCATCTATCTAGGAATTTCAGACGGCAATATGGCCGAGGGCTCCATGCGCTGCGATATCAATATCTCGCTGCGAGCCTCAGGCAGTGAAGCGTTTGGCACTCGCACCGAGATCAAAAACGTCAATTCGTTTAAGTTCGTTGAGAAAGCCATCGCCGTTGAAACCGAGCGACAGCAGGACCTACTCGAATCCGGGGGAACCATAACCCAAGAAACTCGCCTCTATGACGCCGATAAAAACGAGACCCGCGCAATGCGATCAAAAGAGGTCGCCAACGATTACCGCTATTTTCCCGAGCCTGATTTACTCCCGATTATTATCGACGATGAATACATTGAGGCTATTAGAGACACGCTGCCTGAACTCCCAAGAGTTAAACAAACACGCTTCATTAGCCAGTATGAGCTAAGCCAATATGATGCTGCATTACTCGCTGACACACCTACCTTGGCACAATTTTTCGAGACTGCAGCGACCGTAAGTAAAGCACCGAAATTAGCTGCCAATTGGATTCTTGGCGACCTTGCGGGCGCGTTAAATCGCGAGGATCTGGACATCAGCCAATCGCCGGTTTCTGCTGAGGCTCTCGCAGGACTAATCGTTCGAATAGCTGACGAAACCTTGTCTAGCAAATTAGCAAAACAAGTGTTCGAGGGGTTGTGGCAGCAGGAAGGGACTGCCGATGCCATTATTGAAACCCGCGGCTTGAAGCAAGTGACAGATACGGGAGCTTTGGAAGCCATGGTCGATCAAGTGATCGCTGACTGTCCTGACCAAGTGACTCAATACCGAGCCGCCGAAGAAAGCAAACAAAAAAAGCTGATTGGCTTTTTTGTGGGGCAAGTCATGAAGGCATCTAAAGGACAAGCCAACCCACAGCTGCTCAACACACTCCTGGTATCGAAGCTTGGAGAATCCTAAACAAGCGCTAACTGCCCTTGGTTAGTCAGCCGGTCGATCGTAGGGCACCCTCCCCTTGAGAAAGCGCTCTCTGTTTTCACGTTTCTTCTCCAGACTCTTGCGCAACAGCACGTACACAGCGCCTGTGCCGCCATGGACTGGCTGAGCAGAGTGAAACGCCTGAACTTCCTCTGAGTCTTGCAACCAGTGGTTAACGTAGCCCTTTAGCACTGCGGTTTTCTCTTGCTCAGCCTTACGCTGACCTTTGCCATGAAGAATCAATACGGTGCGCAAGCCGTACTGCATGGCGTCCTGAATAAAACTGTGTACATCAATGCGAGCTTGCTTGACTGAAAGCCGGTGAAGATCGAGTCTTGCGTCAATTTCGTATCGACCCTGCCTGAGCTTTTTATAAACGCCATGCTGAATACCGGGGCGCTTAAAGGCTAGAACGTACCAGGCATCAAGAGGCTCGACCCCCTCATCCACCAGTGAATTAAGACGACCCTCTGGCTCCCCTTCAGCGGCTTGCCTACGCGCTTCCCCATCACCGCCATGGTCTTTTCGCAGCAGGCGCTCCCTGGCATCGCGCTTGAGGGGCGTGACTCCCAGCATCTCTGCCTGAAAAAACTCATCTTCTGACACAACCTAGCTCCACAATTAATCGCGCAACACTTTATACTGGCCTAAGGATCATGGAGGATCAAACCGATGAACGGAAATGTGATCACCGGGGCGGGTTATTTTTTTCGTGGGCTAGCGATGCTCACAGACAAACGTCTGCGGGCTTTTGTCATTCTGCCGCTGGTTGCCAATATAAGCCTCTTCATTCTCTTAGGCAGTGTCGCCTGGAGCTTGGTAGACGGCTTGGTTCAGACCACCGAAGAAACCCTTCCAAGCTGGTTGGGCTTTCTCACTTGGCTGATCGCACCCTTGCTATGGCTTATGGGCAGCCTGGCCACCGGATACCTATCCACCCTCACAGTTCTTGTGTTGACCTCCCCCTTTCATGCGCTCCTAGCTGAAAAAGTAGAAGAGCAGGTCACCGGACAAGCCGTACCGGCACTGGAAGGTATTGGTAGCGCCATCATTGCCATTCCCCGAGGTATTTTTAAAGAAATTCGCAAGATTCTTTATTACATTCCGCTGGCTATTTTTGTTTTGATTGTGACCGTCATTCCGGGCCTTCAGGCTTTCGCGCCAGTGCTCTGGTTTGCCTTGGGCGCTTGGATGATGGGATTGCAGTTCATGGATTACCCCATGGATAACCACCGCATGAGTTTTGCAGATGTGAAAGAAGCCTGTGCCTCTCGGCGCCTTAGCAGCCTGGGTTTGGGGGGCATGGTAGCTTTTGTCGCGGGGATACCCTTGGTCAACCTCGTGGTCATACCAGCGGCAGTGGTTGGGGCAACCCTAATGTGGTGCGAAGAACTGCGGCACCGGCAATAAAATCAGCCGGCGGTCAGTCGAGCAAATCTGCTGGTGGTGGCACGCACTTCAGGCGCTCACCCAGAAGGGTCTCTATATCTGGCAGTAAAAAGGCGTCGTCTTCACTCGCAAAACTGATCGAAATACCTGTCGCCCCCGCTCGCCCAGTGCGTCCAATGCGGTGCACATAGTCCTCAGGGTCTTCGGGTAAATTGTAGTTAACAACGTGGCTCACACCATCTACGTGAATACCCCGCCCTGCCACGTCGGTTGCCACCAACACGGCGATTTTACCGGACTTGAAATCTGCCAGAGTTTTGGTCCGGCGGGCCTGGGTAATTTCCCCCGACAAAATGCCACAGGAAATACCTGCCTTTCGCAGCTTTTCATGCAGCGATCGAACTTGATCCCGTCGATTGGCAAAGACAATTGTCGATACAGCTTCTGGGCCGCGTAGCACCTTGAGCAACACCTTCAACCGCTCGTGACTAGTCACCAAATAAACACGCTGGTCCACGGTCGCAGTTGCAACGCGCTCTGGTTCTATTTCCACGGTGACTGGCTCAAAGGTCCATTGTTGAGCCAAGTTGAGAATATCCTGAGTGAAGGTGGCCGAAAACAACAAGGTCTGACGATCTTCCTTTCGCGGCGTCGCCCTAACAATTCTTTTAACCTGAGGAATAAACCCCATATCTAACATTCGGTCTGCTTCATCAAGAACTAGGGTTTCAACGCGGTCGAGGAACAGATCTCGACGCTGCATGAAATCAATTAAGCGCCCCGGGGTTGCGACTACCAGGTCGACCACGCGGGATTGCACTTTGGACAACTGCTTTTGATAGTCTGCCCCACCGATCATAGTCACCGTTTGAAGCCCAGTGAACTTACCAAGATCCTCCGCATCGGCGGCAATTTGCATCACCAGCTCGCGGGTTGGCGCAATAATCACAGCGCGGGGTTCCGCCAAATAGCGCTCACCTTCGGGTGGGTTGCACAGCAAATCATTGAAAATAGTGATAAGAAACGCAGCGGTTTTGCCGGTGCCCGTCTGGGCCTTACCGATGGCATCATGTCCCTGCAGGGTATGCGGCAGGATTTTTGCCTGTATCGGCGAACAGTATTGAAAACCCAGCTCTGCGACCCCTCGTAACAGGGAGTCCTGTAAATCGAGATCATGAAAGCGGGTCTTGTCGTCTACAGCCTCGACAACAAAATCGCTTGGGCTCCAGGATTTGGACTCTTCGTCGCGGTTAGATTTGCTCAAAATTGAACTCAGTAAAATGTGCGGTGGGGGAGTCTAGCACAGCTTAAGCCGTGCTAAATTATGCCGGACAAGGAGGCACCACAAATTGGCTGCAGCAAAATTAATGACTGGCACGCTCTTACGACGGGAAATGCGGCAATTGCTGCGCTTCGCTTTTCCCTTATTTATTGCCCAGAGCGCCCAAATGGGCACCGGTGTCGTCGATACCATCATGGCTGCCCGCTACGGTGAGCAGGATCTTGCGGCGATTTCTATCGGCATCAACATATGGCTTCCGGTCTATCTCCTTATCTTAGGTACAGTATTTGCCACCGCCACCATCGTGGCTCAGGACTTCGGCGGCGGCCGCATTGAAAAGATCCATCAGCAGCTGCCCCAATCTCTTTGGGTCGCGGTATTCCTTGGCCTCACCTTGAGCCCCGCAATTTGGTACGCGGGCCCCATTCTCGATTTGCTGGGCCTCAACCCCACAACCCGGCAACTCGCTCTCGATTATGCACAAATGGTTGCTCTGGGCATGCCGGCAACGGCTATCTTCCAAGCCCTCCGCTATCACACACAGGGGTTAGGTATTACACAACCGTTTGCCTTCGCTGCGGTTGCTGGTTTTTTGTTGAATGTGCCTCTCAACTACGCGTTCATATTTGGCGAGTGGGGTGCACCAGAACTCGGCGCTAAGGGCTGCGGCATTGCGACGGCAATTTCCATGTGGCTGAGTGTCTTTCTAATTGGCGCTTATGTCCTGCGCAGCAAGAAAATTCGGCTTTATCTCCCCGAGTGGAAACCTGTCGCCCCCGACTGGGTGAAAATTCGCGAAATTTTATCCGTCGGCGCACCAATTGGCCTCACCTTCTTTCTGGAAATGGGCGTTTTCAGTGTCTTCGCGCTGTTGGTTGCGAGCTTAGGCGATACCGCCATTTCAGCTCATCAGATCGCCTTCAATGTGTGGGATTTGTACTACATACCCATGCTGGCAATAGGCACCGCCATGTCAACACGCATTGGCCATGCTATTGGCGCAGGTTGGCGTGAAGGCATTTACCGCGCCATGATAGTGGGGGGGGCCATATCTGCTGTAGTGGCGATAGGCACTATGCTCATCTTATTGAGTTTTCCCGGCGCAATTATTGGCATCTACACCGATGCGCCGGATATTCAGTTGCTGGCAACGCGGCTACTCACTCTTTCAGCATTTTTCATCCTCATTGACGGCGCCCAAATCGTGGGCTCATTTATTTTGCGCGCTTACAAAGAAACTCAGTTCCCCTTTATTATGATGGTCGTGTCCTATTGGCTGGTCGCTTTACCCTTGGGGTGGTGGCTAGGCATAGAGCTACCCGACAATCCCAACGACGGTGCCGCAGGCTTCTGGTATGCAACTATTACTGGAATCAGCGTGTGTACCGTATTGATTGGTGCTCGCATTTGGGTGATTTTACATCGGGAGTTACCCAGCGCCGTGGCCGAATAGGGTCACGGACGCTACTGCAATCGGGGCTTTAAATCAGCATCGCACACAGCACAGCCAGCTTGCTTGGGCAAAGGCAGTGACGCTGTCGTGTCGGCTCTGAAGTCGTATTGGCGAAGCATTCCCCAGGGAACCTTAGCAACGTCGGTTAGAGCCCCCAGAACATCCAAAACCTGACGAAGGGCAACCGTCGCCACAACCGGCCCTAAAATGCCAAGGGTACCGCAGCTAGCAGTCTCTGAGCCCACCTGTTGAGGGGCGAAACAATGGTAGCAACCCTCTTTACGCGACCCTGTAAAAGCGATGTTTTGACCGGCCATTTGCACTGCAGCCCCCATGAACCAAGGCAGCCCTCTGTCGGCTGTGAGGCGATCAATCAGTAATCTCGCAGCATGGTTGTCTGTTCCATCTACCACAACATCGACAGCGGCCAGCAAGTCAGCACCAGAGGTTTCATCAAAAAATACCGGATGGCACTGCACATCAACTGCGCCATTCATTTGATGCAAGCGCTGGGCTAAAACCTCGGCTTTAAACCGCCCAACGTCGGCCTCGGTATAGGCTATTTGGCGCGGCAAATTGCTCGACTCAATACGATCGGCGTCGACCAGAACTAAGCGGCCTACACCCGCTGCGGCAAGGTATTGAGCAGCCAAGGCGCCCAACCCACCGCAGCCAACAATGAGCACCGAAGCGGCACCCAAACGCTCTTGGCCCTCCAGCTCAAAGCCCGGGACCAACAATTGTCGGGAATATCGTTCAAGCTCGCTGTCGTTCATAAAGGCCGATAACCCCCCGTCACTCGCTCACGCCCGGCGAGATCGCGCCGTGTTTCAACCCCCTGCCAACCCTGGGTCACAAGAAGATTTCGAACATCGGGGCCCTGATCCCAACCGTGCTCTAACAACATCCAGCCACCGGGCTCGAGTGCCGCTTGCCCATCGGCGGCTAACTGTTGAAGCGCCTGCAAACCATCAATACCGGATGTTAGCGCCATCTTAGGCTCTGCAGGAAGATCGCCCTGATACAGGTGGGCATCGTCTTCCCGAATATAGGGTGGATTTGCCACGATAAGATCGAAGCGGCGTGCCAGTATTGGCTCGAACCAAGAACCAAGTAACCACTCCACGTCCAAGCTCAGTTGCTTTCCGTTGGCGCGCGCTACGCCCAAAGCAGCCGCGCTCAAATCGACAGCGGTCACCTCGCTACGAGGACATTCATGTTTAACCGCTAGAGCGACGGCACCGCTGCCCGTGCCCAAATCCAGACAGCGCTGGTGTGAACGCGCTTTCAGCAATCCCGCCGCCCACTGGACCAGCAGTTCTGTGTCCACTCTTGGGATGAGCACATCGGGAGTAATCTTTAGCGGCAAAGACCAGAACTCCCATTGGCCTAAAATATAAGCCAAGGGTTCACCGGCCTGCCGTCTCTCCACCAGGCCTAAAAAATGCGCCGCCCTAGACTCGGTAACCGAATCGTCGCCATGGGCATACAACCAGCTGCGATCACATTCGAAAGCGTGGAAAAGTAGTAGTTCTGACTCCTTGCGAGGCAGCTTCGCCTCTCTGACCAGAGTCTGAAGCGTGGTCACTCCGCCGAACCGAGGGCAGCCAACAAATCGGCCTGGTGCTCGGTCCGTAGCGGTTGCACCAGTGCGTCAAGCTGGCCTTGGACGATCTCATCAAGCTTGTAAAGCGTTAGATTGATCCGATGATCGGTCACACGGCCCTGAGGAAAGTTGTAGGTCCTAATACGTTCTGACCGGTCACCACTGCCGACAAGGTCACGACGCTCTGCGGCCTGCTCACTGTGCGCCTTTTCTTCGGCGGCGGTCAGAAGGCGAGCAGACAATAACGACATGGCCCGAGCGCGGTTTTTATGCTGGGAGCGCTCATCTTGACACTCCACCACGACGCCAGTCGGCAAATGCGTTATCCGCACCGCAGAATCAGTGGTGTTGACGTGTTGACCACCGGCCCCGGAAGACCGGAATGTATCGATGCGCAGATCTTCCTTTCGAATATCAATCGCTTCAACGTCATCGGGCTCCGCCATTACGGCGACCGTGCAAGCCGACGTATGAATTCGTCCTTGCGACTCGGTTTCAGGAACCCGTTGAACCCGATGGGCACCCGACTCAAACTTCAGGTGAGCGTACACATCTTGCCCGACAACCCGAGAAATAATCTCCTTGAACCCGCCATGATCGCCAGCGCGGTCAGAGATCGTTTCAAGTCGCCAACCCTTACTTTCGGCGTAGCGGCTATACATGCGAAACAGATCTCCTGAGAAAATGGCTGCCTCGTCACCCCCTGTGCCCGCTCTAATTTCGAGATAGACGTTGTTACTGTCGCGCTTATCCCTAGGCAGCAACAGCACCTGTAAATCTGCCTCAATCTTATCCACCAGCTCCGTCGAAACGGCAAGCTCATCCGCCGCCATTTCGCGCAGCTCGGGATCAGAATCAGAGAGCATTTCTTGGGCCGCCTCAACGTCCGCTGACGCGCTACGGTAGGCCGTAAAAGCCACAACAACTTCATCAAGCTGCGAATATTCTCGAGAGAGCTCGCGAAATAGATTCGTGTCCTCAGCGGTTTCTGGATCGCCCAGTAGCGCTGCCACTTCCTCGTGCCGATCAACGAGGCTGGCTAACTTAGCGGTTAAAGAACTCTTCACTGAAGGGTGGGGTTTTCGTCTTCAGAAGACGCCGTTTCGTTAAGCCCCAACAACGCTTTAGCGCGAGTCACCTGCCCGTCATCCCCCTCCCGTGCTATCTGACGCAAGCCAGCGGTCGGCGCATGAATCAGCTTGTTGGTTAAGTCCCGAGCTAACCGTCGTATAACATCTTCCGGGGTCTCACCCCGCTCTACCGATTTTATGGCCTTGGCCAACTCAACCTCTTGTATTGCCAACGCTGATTCGCGGAATGTGCGCACCACGTCGGCGGATTGCCGGCCCCGAAAATCTTCCTCGACACCGACCACACCCGCATGAATGATGCCATCGGCTTTGTTGGCTTCACTCGCCCGAAGCCTCAAATTTTCAGCAATGACATCTTTCAAGTCATCGACAGAATATAAATAGATATCTGAGAGTTCGGATACCTCTGGCTCAATATCTCGAGGCACGGCGAGGTCAATCAGCAGCATCGGCCGATAGTGCCGCTGGCGCAGCGCGCGCTCAACCGCGCCTTTTCCCAAGATCGGCAGTTGGCTCGCCGTTGAGCTGATGACGATATCTGCCTCGGGAAGCCTGTCAGGGACGTCGGCTAACATGACTGCGCTGGCATCAAACTGCTGTGCCAACGATTCGGCCCGTGCCAGTGTCCGATTCGCAATAATTAAGTTGCCTAAGCCCGCATCACAAAGGTGCCGTGCCACCAACTCGATAGTTTCACCTGCCCCGAGCAACAACGCCGTGCGCTTGGACAGATTGGAAAAAATGTGCCCCGCTAAATCGACTGAGGCATAGGCTACGGATACCGGGTTCTCCCCAATTGCTGTATCCGTTCTTACCTTCTTCGCAATTCTAAAGGCCTCAGGAAACAATCGTTGTAACCGGCTGCCAACCGCACCGGCCTCCTCAGCCACGGCAAAGGCCGATTTGAGCTGCCCAAAAATTTGGGGCTCCCCCAGCACCATGGAATTCAGGCCCGCAGCAACGCGGACAAGGTGTGTCAAAGCCTGCTTTCCATGATGTCGATAAGTACAGGTCGATAGAGCCTCAGCGGGCAAACCGTGATGCTCGGTAACCCAAGTCACCAGCGCCTCACTGGCACCAAGCGGATCTCCAGAGGTGGGAACCACGCCGTATATCTCGGTTCTGTTGCACGTCGACAGAATGACCACTTCGGTAATGGGTGCTGTCGCGAGGGCGCTTCCCAAAGCGTTGGCAATGTTTTCCGGGGCAAAAGAAACCCGCTCTCTGACATCGAGAGTCGCTGAATCGTGATTAATGCCAACCGCTATAAGTTCTTGAAACACAGAGCGCAAAGTTTTCTCATTTGGGAGCGCCATAATAGCAGAATACGTGGACTCTGCTGCTTATAAAGATGCCCCGTTAATGGGTTTGATCTCGCGGCTGTGTCATCATTGGGACATGATGAATAAAATTTACATTTTTGCGATGCAGCTTGGGTTCCTTGTGACCCTCACTGCCTGTCAATCAACAGCGCCTGCAACAGCGACAGCCCCCAACCCAACGTCGCAAGCGCCTTCGGAAGAATCGGCATTGGCCAAAGCAGACGAGGTCGCCGAACTCGAGCCTCTTCCCGAAACACCGATTCCAGCCGCTAGTCTTTATCCGCTACTGCAGGCCGAGTTTCTCCTGCGCCAGCGACGCCTCGACGAAGCTTTAGAAATATTGACCCGAGAGGCCATGCAACTCCAGGATCCGGAGTTGACCCGCCGGGCGCTGAGACTGGCAGAGTTCCAAAAAAACGACCGTCACGCCCTTGTGCTATCCATGAGACTCACCAATCAGGACGGCAGTGACGGCGCTGCAGCCGTAACGGCTATGGGCTTGCTGATACGCGCAGGACAGCCTGAGCGCGCCCTGACATTTGCGAGGACAGCCAAGGAGCGCGGCGCGCGAATCAACGCTCCAGCTCTTATGGTGTCTTGGGACAAGTTAGAACCTACTCGGCAAAGAGCCACCGCAGAAGCCATTGAAGCCCTCGCCGCTGACTGGCCCGAAGATCAGGACATCGCGATTGCGCTCGCCTATTTATACCGAGCACAAAATAAACCTGATGCTGCGCTGGAGACACTTGACCCGGTTTTAATTGCAAGCCCCAATGAAGAGCGGGCACTTTTGCTATGGACACAAATTAAGCTGGACCAAGATGCCTCTAAACCGTTTAAGCGGCTACGCGCGGCATTGAAGCGAGTTCCCGATGATGAGGCTATGCGCTTGCAGTTCGCGCGCTTACTGGCGAGTACCGAGCGATACGATGAGGCTCGCGAACAGTTCTCAGCACTATTAATGCTCTCACCCAGAAATGGTGATTATTTATTTTCTCTGGCACTCATAGAAATTGAAGCAAAACAGTTGGACGCGGCAATTGCGAATCTCCAAGCACTGGTTGATCTCGGACAGCGCCCAGACGAGGCACATTATTATTTGGGCCGAGTTTACGAGGATCGCGGCGAAGACGCCGATGCCATAAGTTCTTACGATCAAGTAGGGCCCAGCAGGGAGTTTTTTGATGCAACCCGCCGCGGGGCAGAGCTGCGCCTAAACGCAGGCGACACTCGTGATTTTCAAGAAGGTTTTAGACAGTCACGAGCAAATCATCCGGGGCAAGCAGAACAGCTTTACGGCTTGGAAGCCGAGCTTCTTGGAGAGATCGACGAGAAAGAGCTGGCGATTGAAGTCTACACAGAGGCCCTAGACTTGTTTCCCGAATCTGTCTCACTGCTTTACGGCCGAGCCATGACCTTTGAAGTGCTGGGCGATATTGCGGGTATGGAAAATGACCTGCGCGCTATTTTGGTGTTTAAGCCGAACAACGCCACAACACTCAACGCACTGGGCTATACGCTAACCGTGCACACCAACCGCTATGAAGAGGCCGCTGATTTAATCGAAAAGGCGCTCCAGTTGTCTCCCGGTGAGCCCGCTATTTTAGACAGCCTGGGCTGGGTTTACTTCAAATTGGGGCGCTTTCTTCAAGCCGCTGATTTACTGAAAGAGGCTTACGCGCGTTTCCCTGACGCTGAGGTGGCCGCTCATCTTGGTGAGGTGCTTTGGGTTTCAGGAAAAGAGCAAGACGCACTGGCCATTTGGCGAGCATCACTTGAACAACAGCCAGATGCCACCCACGTGACACAAGCACTCGAGCGCTTAGGTGTGTTGCTGGAAGAAGCCCCTGTTGACTAAACGAGGGCTAAAATTTGCCAGTGCTTTGGTAGCGATGGCACTTATGCTTAGCGGCTGTGCGAGCAAACCCACTCACCCTGACCCCATCGCGCAGAGACCGGCCCGGGATCACATTGGTTGGTCCTTGCAAGGCAAGGCTGCTGTGACCCAGAAAAATCAAAATAGCAGCACCGTTAATTTAGCCTGGTCTCATCCCGGGATCACTCACGACCGCATCCGTTTGAGCGGCCCTCTGGGCACCAGCCCGCTAGATTTACAGCGAGAGGGCGATCATTTGTTTTGGCTAAATGAGGGCAGGCGAGAACCCCTAGGCTCGCTACCCTTGAATGAGGACGCGCAGTCTATTGTGGCCCTCCTCCCCCTAGACTCGGTCAGTGCTTGGCTTTTAGGGTACCCCGACAGCCCAGCTGGCTGGGCGGTTGAAATTACCCAATGGCAAGTTATCGAGGGTTGGCAGGTACCCCGTAAGATCGAGGCCTATCGCGACGACTTATCAGTTCGACTCGTCGTTTTGTCATGGGATTTTGAGACCACACATCAATGATCACATCCCTGACCTGCCTGTCACCGGCCAAGCTCAATCTATTTCTGCATGTCACGGGAAGACGTGATGACGGTCGTCACAACCTGCAAACCGTCTTTCAGCTGTTAGATTGGGGCGATGCAATGACCTTTGAGCGACAAAACACCCCCGGCTGCACTTTAGAAACTGACTTTAAAGGGGTACCACCCGCCGAAAATCTGATACTGCGAGCCGCAAACCTTTTGATGCCTGAAAACCAAAGTATGGACGGGGTACGCATTAGCATCAAAAAAAGCATCCCTATGGGCGGAGGCTTAGGGGGTGGCAGCTCCAACGCCGCAACCACTTTGCTGGCGCTAAACCACCTGTTTGCGCTAGGACACAGCGCGGAAACACTCGCTGAAATGGGCCTGAAGCTAGGCGCCGACGTGCCAGTTTTCGTTTTAGGCCGCAGTGCGTGGGGCGAGGGTATCGGCGAAATATTAACGCCTATGTCGCTACCCGAAGACTGGTTTGTCATTCTCAGACCCGACTGTCATGTGAGCACTGCAGATATCTTTAACGCGGCAGAATTGACAAGGAACACAGCGCCGATCACAATGTCGGCCGCTTTCAAGGGGTGCGTGCACAACGACTTGCAACCTGTCGTTGAAATACGTCATCCCGAGGTGCGTAACGCGTTGAAATTACTAAGTAATTCAGCGCCTGCAATGATGACTGGCAGCGGAGCCTGCGTGTTCGCCCAAGTGGAGACACAAGCACAGGCCCTAGCCATCGCGGCAAAAGTACCGGAGTCACTGGCTCCGGTGGTAGCGAGAGGCATTAACCATAGGCCTCAGTTTGTTGCAGAGCACGACTAACGTTTATTGGGGTGTCGCCAAGTGGCAAGGCAGCGGGTTTTGATCCCGCCATTCGCAGGTTCGAATCCTGCCACCCCAGCCATCTAACCGAAGTTGCAGGAAAACGAGGCGTCGATCATGTCATCTAAGATTATGGTCTTTACGGGAAACGCAAACCCCGAGCTAGCCCATCAAGTGGCCGATCGTCTGTACCTGACACTTGGCGCCGCACAGGTCAGTAAGTTTTCTGACGGCGAGATTACGGTCGAACTTAATGAAAATGTTCGAGGTAAGGATGTCTTTGTCATTCAAAGCACCTGCCAGCCCACCAACGACAACTTGATCGAGCTGGTTTTGATGATCGACGCTTTGCGCAGAGCCTCTGCGGGTCGTATCACCGCGGTAGTACCGTACTTTGGCTATGCTCGTCAGGACAGGCGCGTACGCTCAGCGCGAGTGCCTATTTCGGCCAAGGTGATCGCCGACATGATGGCCGCAGTGGGCGTGGACCGCGTATTAACCGTGGACCTTCACGCAGAGCAAATACAGGGCTTCTTCACCTGTGCCGTTGACAACGTTTACGCCTCTTCAGTGTTGAACCACGACATTACACGCTGTAAATACGAAAATTTGGTGGTCGTGTCTCCCGACATTGGCGGTGTGGTGCGAGCGCGTGCCATTGCAAAACAGCTCGACGATGCTGAGCTAGCGATTATTGATAAACGCCGACCACGAGCCAATGAAGCTGAAGTGATGAATCTCATTGGCGATGTCGACGGGCGCACCTGCATTATGGTCGACGACATGGTGGACACAGCCGGTACGCTGTGTAGCGCTGCCAAAGCCCTGAAGGCGAGAGGTGCAACCAAGGTCGTTGCTTACTGTACCCACGCTGTACTCTCTGGCAAGGCACTAGACAATATTCGCAACTCAGAGTTAGACGAGCTAGTGGTAACAGACAGTATTCCATTGTCTGATGAAGCCAAGGCGCTCAACATTCGCCAACTCACCATCAGTGATCTCTTGGCAGAGTCTATTCGCCGAGTTAGCAACGAAGAATCGATTAGCGCATTGTTTGACGAGTAATCGTTGAACGGTGTAAACCCACTCATCGCCGCACCGGTCGCAGGTAACGTGATGAACACAAAGGAGACAGACCATGTCTGATTCTTTCGAAGTACAAGCCCAGGTTCGGGTTGACGAAGGGAAAGGTGCGAGCCGCCGCCTACGTCGACTTGAAGCAAAAGTGCCTGGTGTCGTTTACGGCGGTACAGCCGCAGCCATTAGCATTAGCCTGATCCGCAAGGATTTGGAAAAAATGATGGAGCAGGAAACGTTTTACGCATCGGTACTCAACGTTAACGTTGATGGCAATGTGGAGACGGCCATTCTCAAGGATGTTCAACGCCATCCCGCTAAGGGCTTCCCTATGCACGTCGATTTTTTTCGCGTGCAAGCCGATAAAGCGATTAAGGTTAACGTACCTCTACACTTCACCAATGAAGATGTCTGTGAAGGTGTCAAGATGGGCGGCGGCATGGTGCAGCACCAGGCTACCGACATAGAGGTTCAGTGTTTGCCAGGTGATATTCCTGACTACATCGAAGTTGATATGACTGCAGTTGAATTGGGTCAGATCGTGCACCTGTCCGACGTCACACTGCCAGCGGGTGTAGAGTCGACGGCATTGGCTTTGGGCGAAGACCATGACCTTGCTATTGCGTCGGTTATCGCACCTAGAGGTAGTAAAACTGAAGATGATGATGCTGACGATACCGAAGCTGAGGGCGAGGAGCCCGCAGCGGAAGAGTGAGTCGATCCTTTGCTGGCCATCCAGCTCATCGTTGGGCTCGGTAACCCCGGCAAATCCTACGAAGGCACCCGTCATAATGCGGGTGCCTTTTTCGTAGAGGAACTGGCCCGCCAATGCAGCTCGGCACTAACGCCAGAGAGTAAGTTTCATGGCGACACTGCCCGCATAAGCTTTGCAGGACATGACCTGCGGCTATTGCGTCCCAGTACGTTTATGAATAAGAGCGGCTTAGCTGTGGCTGCGCTGGCAAATTTCTATCGTATTGCGCCGGAAGCTATTTTGGTTGCCCACGATGAACTGGACATTGCTCCGGGTACAGCACGCTTCAAGCAGGGCGGTGGACACGGTGGCCACAACGGCTTACGTGACATTATTCCTGCCCTTGGCGGCAACCGGGAGTTTCACCGCTTAAGAGTAGGTATTGGGCATCCGGGACGCGCGAGTGAGGTCTCAAATTATGTCTTGGCTAAACCCAGTAAAGCCGATCGACAGGCTATCGACGCTATTGTTGATGAGGCCGCGGCCAGTTTGCCACTGCTTTTAGAGGGCGACGCGGTCAAGGCCATGACAAGATTGCACAGTGTTGATAGCTCCCAACCCCCAAACTTTTAACGCTGTAGTTACCAGATTAAGGAAAAAACATGGGTATTAAATGTGGCATTGTTGGACTGCCTAATGTGGGCAAATCCACGCTGTTCAATGCGCTCACCGAGGCCGGTATTGACGCGGAAAACTTCCCGTTTTGCACTATCGAACCTAACGCGGGTGTGGTGCCTATTCCCGACCCCAGGCAGCACAGCATTGCAGCTTTGATCAACCCCGAACGCGAGATTGCCGCCACTATGGAGTTTGTCGACATTGCAGGTCTTGTAGCTGGCGCCTCCAAGGGAGAAGGCTTAGGTAATCAGTTTTTGGCCAATATCCGCGAGACTGATGCCATTGCTCACGTCGTGCGCTGCTTCGAAGATGACAACGTGATTCACGTGGCCAATAAAATAGACCCTACATCGGACATAGAGATCATCAATACAGAGCTTGCACTCGCCGACCTAGAGTCTTGCGAAAAACAGCTAACTAAGGTGACTCGTACAGCGAAAGGCGGCGATAAAGAATCAATCGCCATGAAGCAGTTGTTAGAGGACAAACTGTTGCCACAGCTTAATGAAGCCCAGCCTATTAGAGCGCTGACATTAGACGACAACGAGCAAGCCCTTCTGAGCACCCTTCATCTGCTAACCACTAAGCCCACCCTATATATTGCCAACGTGGCAGAGGACGGGTTTGAGAATAACCCTCACCTCGATACCGTGCAGAGCATCGCCGCCGCCGAAGGCGCTGAGGTCGTTGCCATATGTAACAAGCTAGAATCAGAAATCATTGAACTCGAAGACGACGAGAAGCAGGATTTTCTGGCTGAAATGGGCATGGAAGAACCCGGGCTTAATCGGGTCATTCGTGCCGGCTACAAGCTTCTCAATTTACAAACCTACTTCACCGCTGGGCCCAAAGAGGTCAGAGCCTGGACCGTGCCAGTTGGCGCCACAGCGCCACAGGGCGCTGGCGTGATTCACACGGATTTCCAGAAAGGTTTTATTCGCGCTGAAGTGATTGGTTATGACGACTTCATCGCGCATAAAGGGGAACAAGGCGCGAAAGATGCCGGACGCTGGCGCCTTGAGGGTAAGGAGTACATCCTGGCCGACGGCGACGTCATTCACTTCCGATTCAACGTTTAGTAACTGCTACAGGTTGACTTGGAGGCAGCAGTTGTAGAAAATCGCGCTCCTCGCAACACACCCTTTGTGGCTACGTAGCTCAGCTGGTTAGAGCACAGCATTCATAA
>ENA-UZWX01007305-UZWX01007305.1-metagenome-genome-assembly--contig:-Day-4---50m-contig-7305_pt1 | contig 16235 bp, 17 predicted proteins | sample MGYA00260347_ERZ794907 | MGnify/ENA metagenome assembly ERZ794907 | reverse complement strand
AAAGAAAAACGCAATTTCCTCTTTGGCGGTCTCTGGCGCGTCAGAGCCATGCACAGCATTTTCATCAATTGAACTTGCAAAGTCGGCGCGAATGGTTCCAGCATCTGCTTCTTTTGGGTTGGTTGCACCCATGATTTCACGATTTTTTACAATGGCATTCTCTCCTTCTAAAACCTGCACAACAACAGGGCCAGATGTCATAAATGCCACCAATTCACCATAAAAAGGGCGCTCTCTATGCACCGCATAAAAACCTTTGGCTTGTTCCTCGCTTAAATGCAGCATTTTTGAGGCGACTATTTTTAATCCTGCTTTTTCAAAGCGATTGACAATTTCCCCAATCACATTTTTAGCAACTGCATCGGGCTTGATAATAGAAAAAGTTTGTTCCATTTGTTTTAACTCCTCGTGATAAATGCTGAAAATTTTAACACGCTTTATTTGTCTTGCTGTGAATCGCTTGGTTAAAATTCATATTATAAAAAAACCCGCAGTTGCGGGCTCTTATCACTTAACTTAAGAAATAGTATTTTATTCTTCTACAAGGAAAACTTGACGGAGCATAGATAAAGTAAGGTCTATGTGACCGAGCGTTTGACGCCGTAGAGGAGTAAAAGACGATGTTTATTTTATTAACTTGTTCATGCGTTTGACGAATTCTGCTGGCTCTTTGAGTTGCCCGCCTTCACTGAGTACGGCTTGGTCAAACAACACTTTAACCACATCTTGGCTAACCTTGGTTTTGAGTTTCTTGACCAACGGGTGTTTTGGGTTGATTTCTAAAATTGGCTTGGTTTCAGGCACATCTTGACCCAGCGATTTCATAATACGCTCCATATTAGCCCCCATTTCGTTTTCATCAGCGACTAAACAAGAAGGGGATTCGCTAAGACGGTTAGAGATTTTAACTTCCTTAACTTGACTTTCAAGGATTTTGCCCATTTTTGTAATAATTTTGTCAAAGTCCTTGGCGGTTTTTTCTTTTTTATCTTTGTCTTCTTTAGAGTCTAAATCTTCCAAATCACCTTTCGCAATCGATTTCAATGGCGTGCCTTCAAATTCAGTAAAGTTACCCACCAGCCATTCGTCAACACGATCAGAAAGCAATAGCACCTCAATATCTTTTTCATTGAATACTTCTAAGTGTGGCGAGCCTTTGGCAGCCTCGTAAGTTTCAGCGGTAATATAATAAATGGCCTTTTGCGCTTTACCCATATTCTTAACGTAGTCTTCCAGTGTGGCAGTTTGCGTCGCACCTTCGGTCTTGTTGGTGGCAAAGCGCAGCAGTTTGGCAATTTTGTCTTTATTGGCAAAATCTTCAACAATGCCTTCTTTCATTACCATGCCAAATTGCGCCCAAAAAGTAGCGTACTTTTCAGGCTTGTTTTTTGTCATTTTCTCTAATTCTTTAAGAATACGACTCACTGAGGCTTTGCGAATAGTATCAACCACTTTATTGCCTTGTAAAATCTCTCTAGAGACGTTAAGCGAGAGGTCGGCAGTGTCAATGACACCCTTAACAAAACGCAGATAAAGTGGCATTAGACCTTCATTGTCTTCCATAATAAAGACACGTTTAGCGTAGAGTTTAATGCCACCTTTACGCTTAGGCTCCCACATGTCAAATGGCGCTTTTGATGGAATATAGAGTAGGGAAGTGTAATCTAAATTACCCTCAACACGATTGTGTAGTTGTGTCAGTGGCGGTTCAAAATCAAAGGTGAGTGATTTGTAAAATTCGTCATAATCTTCTTGCTTCAGTTCAGATTTATCTTGTGTCCAAAAAGCATTGGCTTTATTCACGCTTTCATATTCAATTTCTTTGTCATCTTCTGCAGGCTTCATCATCATGATTGGCACTGTGATGTGGTCAGAATATTTGCTGATAATACCACGCAGGCGATTTTCATCTAAAAATTCTGCTTCTTCCTTGCGAATGTGTAGGGTAACTGAGGTACCAAACTCAGGGCAATCGACTTTTTCAGTGGAATATTTACCCTTACCGTTGGATATCCATTGCGTGCCTTTTTTGCCTTTAGTGCCGGCTTTTCTGGTGGTTAAAGTAACTTTGTCGGCGACAATAAACGCAGAGTAAAAACCCACACCAAATTGACCAATCAGATTAGAATCTTGGGCTTGTTTTTCATCCAAGCCTTTAAGGAATTTTTTGGTACCAGAATTGGCAATCGTACCAATGTTTTTATTCACTTCAGCTTCGCTCATGCCAATACCATTGTCGCTAATGGTAATGGTTTTATCGTCTTTATTGACATCAATATGAATGGCTAAATTTTCCTTGCCTTCAACCAAAGCGTCATCCGAAAGCGCAGCAAATTTAAGCTTGTCAATTGCATCAGAGGCGTTTGAGATAAGCTCTCTAAGAAAGATTTCTTTGTTGGAATACAAAGAGTGAATCATTAAGTCTAACAGCTGCGAGACTTCTGTTTGGAAAGTATGTGTTTGTTTTTCTGCCATTTTTTCTATCCATGTTATGCGTAAAATATATTGATATGGACAAAGTAAAAAAAATCAACCAATAAATGCAAAAAGAGATTGAAAATTTTATTTCTTATTTGAAGGTTGAGCGAAATTATGCGTTAAATACACAGCAAGCTTACGAGAGAGACCTTTATCACTTGTTGGAATTTTTGCGTAAACAAGGTGTTAACAGTTGGCAAAATTTAACCACAGAGCACCTTAATTTATTGCTCATGAGTATGCGTAATAGCGGCATGGGTTCGCGCAGTATTCGCCGCCATTTATCTTCTGTACGTGGATTTTTGGCTTATTTGCTGACACATAAAATCATATCAAGTAATTGCGCTGTAGGTTTACAAACGCCTAAAATTAATCAAGACTTGCCAAAAACTTTGGACCATGATCAAATTAAGAGATTGGTTGCCGCAAGATCACAATCTATCACAGAATTGCGAGATGTTGCGATGATTGAAATACTTTATTCTTGCGGGCTCAGGGTGTCAGAATTGGTTTCATTAAACATTGATTCTATTGATGATAGACAAGGTTTTTTGCAAGTGATGGGCAAAGGTTCAAAAATGCGACAAACACCACTGGGCAAAAAAGCACAAAAGGCAATTGCAAATTATTTGCAAAAAACAGATGTCACACGAGGTGCTTTGTTTTTAAACAACAAAAGGCAAAGAATCAGTGTCAGATTTGTGCAAGCGATGGTTAAAAAACGCGCCTTAGAAGTCGGCATTAAAGTGAATGTCCATCCACATATGTTGCGCCATGCGGCAGCAACACATTTTTTGCAATCTAGCCACGATTTACGTTCAACACAAGAATTTTTAGGACATGAAAGCATTAAATCAACCCAAGTTTACACACATTTAGACTTCTTAGAACTTTCAAAAGTATACGACAAACACCACCCCAGAGCAAAAAAGTAAATTTAGCACCACCCCTTATCCCGTCTATGTCCATAAAAAATCGTCGCGTTAGCAACAAAGTAGCGCTAAGATTTTTTATAAACATAGGCAGAACAAGGGATAATACTACCTTTAACTTTTTTTATAATTCTAAGATATGTGCTTTAAAACACGATTAGCAGCAAAAATACTGAACTTGGGTGGTGTGATTAGCAATCCAACTGATACGGTTCAAGGTTTAACTTGTTTGCCTTATGAAGCATCGATACAAAAACTATTGCGACTTAAGCGCAGAAGCCCTCTAAAGGGTTTGATTTTGCTTGCCAGTGATGTGGATTTTTTTTATCCTTATGTGCAGGACGCTGACTTATTGGCACAAATAAAAATTCAACAGCAGCCAACCACTTATTTATTAAAGGCCAGTGATGGTGTATCAAAATTAATCAAAGGGGAGTTTGATACGGTTGCAGTGCGCTTGACAGGGGATGTTTTGATTGGTGCTCTGTGTCAACAAACAAACAGTGTATTGCTTTCTAGCAGCGCTAATATCGCTGGAAAACCTACTGCAACTAGCATTTTAAAATTAAACAGAGATTTTAAACAAGAATTAGATTTTATTATTGCACCAAATAAGGATAATACTCAGCCATCACAGATTATTAATTTACAAACAGGAGAGCGACTAAGATGATTGAGCAAGTCAAGGCCTATTTGCTGGATTTACAGGCAGATATTTGTACCCAACTTGAAGCCGTTGACGGCGAGGCTAAATTTATTAAAGATAAATGGAAAAAGCCTAATGGTAAAGGCGACGGATTAACCAGAGTGCTTGCAGATGGTCGGGTGTTTGAGCAAGCAGGGGTCAATTATTCCATTGTACATGGGGATAATATGCCAGCATCTGCCACCGCACTGAGGCCTGAGTTAGCGGGACGAAGTTTTACTGCCTTGGGAGTATCACTGGTGATTCATCCTCGTAATCCTTATGTGCCTACTTCCCATGCCAATGTGCGCTTTTTCGTCGCAGAAAAAGAAGGTGAGGCCCCAATTTGGTGGTTTGGCGGTGGTTTTGATTTAACCCCGTATTATGGTTTTGATGAAGATTGTGTTTTTTGGCATCAAAGCGCTAAAGATGCTTGTATGCCGTTTGGTAATGACGTGTATGCAAAATACAAAAAATGGTGTGATGATTATTTTTACATCAAACATAGAGATGAGCAACGTGGCATCGGTGGTTTATTTTTTGACGACCTCAACGAAGATTCTTTGGGTGATTTCGATACCTGTTTTGCCTTTATGAGGAGTGTTGGAAATAGCTATATTAAAGCTTACCGACCGATTGTTGAGCGCCGTAAAGACAACGAATATGGCGAACAAGAAAGAGCATTTCAGCTGTATCGTCGTGGTCGTTATGTAGAGTTTAACTTGGTTTATGATCGTGGCACTTTGTTTGGTTTGCAAACAAATGGACGCACTGAATCAATTTTAATGTCATTACCGCCTAAGGTATCTTGGGCGTATCAATATCAGCCAAAAGCAAGTACACCCGAGTCTAAACTATATGAGTATTACCTAAAACCACAGAATTGGGTCGATGCAAACTAATCAAAAATTGAGAAGCCCGGCGTCTCAATTGGTATTGTAATGCAAACTGATTTAGATGTTAAAAGACTGCTGTGTCCTATGCCGGTGATTCGATTAGGTGAAGCGATTGAAAAAGCACAGGCAGGAGACAGAATTCAAATATTTGCTACCGACCCCGGTGTATTGCACGATATACCTGCTTGGTGCAAGGTTCACGGACATAAGGTGGTTGCTTGTGATGAAAAAACCAACGAGATTATTCTATTGGTAGAGAAAATAGGGTAGAATTACGCGATTGTTTTTTTGTATAAACAAAACTTTGTTTGCAACGGCGCAGACTGCTTAACAATGACTGTTATTAATTAACCAATTTAAAAATAGGAGAAACTATGTCTGCACAAGATGTAATGAAGATAATTAAAGACAATGAAGTAAAATTCGTTGATTTTCGTTTTACCGACACTAAAGGTAAAGAACAGCACGTTAGTGTCCCTGCACACACAATTGACGCTGAAAAATTAGAGGAAGGACAAATGTTTGATGGTTCTTCAATCGCTGGTTGGAAGCCAATTAATGAGTCTGATATGATTATGAAGCCGGATACAACAACGGCAATTTTAGACCCATTTACTGAAGAATCCACTTTAAATATTACTTGCGACATCATTGAATCAAATGACATGCAAGGCTATGAAAAAGACCCTCGCTCTATTGCTAAACGCGCTGAAGCTTATTTAAATGAAACAGGGATTGGCGATACTGCTTATTTTGGTAACGAGCCAGAATTTTTTGTTTTTGACAGTGTTAAATGGGACACTGGATTTGGCTTAGGCAAAGCTTTCTATGAAATTCATTCTGAAGAGGCGGACTGGGAATCTGGTACCGACCTTGAGGGTGGCAACAGAGGTCACCGTCCTAGAATTAAAGGCGGATATTTCCCAGTACCACCAGTAGATTCATTACACGACTTGCGTGCACAAATGTGTTTAGCCATTGAAGAAATGGGTGTTACCACTGAAGTACATCACCACGAAGTAGGTACAGCGGGTCAATGTGAGATTGGCGCATTATTTAACACCATGGTTAAAAAAGCCGATGAAACACAGATTCTTAAGTACTGTATTCACAATGTGGCACATATCTATGGCAAGACAGCAACTTTTATGCCTAAACCAATTGCGGTTGATAATGGTAATGGTATGCACGTTCACCAGTCAATTGCTAAGGACGGAAAAAACTTATTTGATGGCGACGAGTATGGCAACCTAAGTCAAACAGCGCTTTACTATATTGGTGGCATTATCAAACATGCGCGTGCATTAAACGCATTCACAAACTCTTCTACAAACTCTTATAAGCGTTTGGTTCCAGGTTTTGAAGCGCCAGAAATGTTGGCTTATTCTGCTAAGAACCGTTCTGCTGCAATTCGCATTCCTTTTGTAACCAATCCAAAAGGTCGTCGTATTGAAGTGCGTTTCCCTGATCCAACAGCTAACCCATACTTAGCGTTTGCAGCAATGCTAATGGCTGGACTTGATGGTATTAAAAATAAGATTGATCCAGGTAAACCAGGTGATGAAGACTTGTATGAATTAAGTGAAAAAGAGAAAGCGGCCATTCCTAAGGTTTGCGCCTCATTACAAGATGCGTTAGAAGCGCTTGACAAAGACCGTGAGTTTTTGAAAGCGGGCGGCGTATTCACTGACAATGTTATTGATTCGTTTATCGACCTTAAGATGGAAGAAGTAACAGCGCTACGTGCTGCGCCTCATCCGGTAGAGTTTGACATGTATTACAGCGTGTAATACGGGTTAAATCATCATGCGAAAAGCCGTGATTACCACGGCTTTTTTAATGCCTAATTGAAAAGCGCTTAGGTTAAAATGCCAACATCTTTTATACTTGATTTAAATGATACAAATGACAACACAACTTAGACACGACTGGCAAATGAAAGAAATTCAAAATTTATTTGCAATGCCTTTTAATGATTTATTATTTGAAGCACACAGTATTCACCGTCAAAATTTTGATCCAAATAAGGTACAGGTTTCCTCACTGTTAAACATCAAAACGGGGGCTTGCCCTGAGGATTGCTCGTATTGTTCCCAATCGGCAAAGTACGATTCTGGTCTAGAGCGTGAAAGATTGATGCAAGTTGAACAAGTAAAGACAGCTGCTAAAAAAGCCAAAGAATTAGGCTCTGAACGCTTTTGTATGGGTGCTGCTTGGCGCAATCCAACGGACAAATCTCTGGATGTTGTGATTGACATGATTAAAGAAGTTAAAGACCTTGGTATGGAGTCTTGCGTTACATTGGGTATGCTTACGGATAAACAGGCGAAACGTTTGAAGGACGCAGGATTGGATTATTACAACCATAATATTGACACTTCAAAAGAACATTACAAAAATGTGATTACCACACGGGAGTTTCAAGACCGTTTGGACACTATTGAGCATGTACAAGAGGCAGGTATCAATGTTTGTAGTGGCGGTATTTTGGGGCTTGGCGAGAGTGTTGAAGACAGAGCGTCTATGCTGCAAACGTTAGCAAATATGGACACACACCCAAATTCAGTCCCTATCAATTTATTGGTTCCAGTGCCTGGTACACCCTTTGAAGCCATGGACAAACCCAGCGATATTGATTTTGTTCGCACCATTGCCGTTGCTAGAATCCTAATGCCAAAATCGGTCGTACGTTTGAGCGCTGGTAGAACAGACATGAGTGAGACAATGCAAGCAATGTGCTTTTTTGCAGGCGCAAACTCAGTTTTTTATGGCGATGAATTGTTGACCACGCCAAACGTGATTCAAAGTCAAGATGAGGCTTTATTCAAAAATTTAGGCATCAATATGCATCAACATCATTAGTGTGAAACTGTTTTATTAAAGGTCTCTAAAGGTTTAGCAAATAATGACTAATTTCTTGAGCTGCATTTGGCTTTGCCAGTTTTAAGGCATTTTCAGACATTTTTTCAATAGTTTCCTGATTAAGATTTTGCAGGACTTTGCTTAGGCTTTGCGCATTAAAATCTTTTTGTTCAATAAGTATTGCGGCATTGTTGTCTGCCAAAATTTTCCCGTTATAGAATTGATGGTTGTCAATTGCATGTGGCAAAGGAACCAGGATACTTGGTTTGGCGGATAGCATTAACTCTGATACCGTCATCGCACCTGCACGACACAAAACCACATCCGCCCATGCATAAGCCTGTGCCATATCGTCAATAAAGGGGGTTATTTTTGCCTTTTTATTGCTATATTGAGCGCTAACACTGTCTAAGTGCTGTTTGCCAGTTTGATGCCAAATATTAATGTCAAGTGTGAGTTTACTAACAACGTCATTGATGGGTTTGGACCCCAAGCTGCCACCAACAATCAACAAATTAAGTTTTTTGTTGCTTGACTTTTTATTTTTGGGTGTAAATAATATTGGATTACCCGAAGTAATGGCAGAATTAAATGCACCATCAAAAGCTTGAAAGGTTTGAGTGGCAAGTTTAGATAGTATTTTATTGGTTGTACCAGCAATGGCGTTTTGCTCGTGAACCACTAAAGGAATACGCAATAACCAAGCCACAACACCGCCAAGCCCTGAAGCAAAACCACCCATGCCTAATACAACATCTGGTTTAATGCGAAAAAATATTTTAAACGTTTGTATGAAGGCGAATGACAACAAAAAAGGCGCTTTAATCAATGTCAATAAACTTTTGCCACGCAAGCCAACAGCACTAACGCTGTGGAGTTGAATATTGTGCTTGGGCACCAGTGTATTTTCCATGCCATGCTTTGAGCCTAGCCATTCAACATTAACAGGCTGTGTATCAAGTTCTTTAGCAATCGCTAAACCAGGAAATATATGACCACCAGTACCACCTGCCATAATTAAGATAGTTTTATTCATATTTGTGCAAAAGCCTCACTCATTAAACATAGGTTTTTCGTTTACTGTAATCTGCTCTATTTTCCATGTCTATTCTTAGTAATAGGGCGAGCGCAATAATGGTAAAAACCATGCTACTGCCACCATAACTAATGAGTGGCAAAGTAAATCCTTTAATTGGCATCAAGCCAATATTCATGGCAATATTAACACTAATTTGCATAGAGAACCATGAACAAATACCATAGGCAACATAATAACTGTATTTTTTACCATTTCTAGAGGCTTTGGCAGCAATCCTAAAGCCCTTGGTTAGTATATAAACAAAACTGAATAAAATAAACAATAAGCCAACAATACCAAGCTCTTCACCAGTGATGGCAAAAATCATGTCGGTGTGCGGTTCTGGTAATTTTGTGTATTTTTGAATGCCACTGCCTAAGCCTGTGCCAAACCAATCGCCTCTGGCAATACCAAGCAAAGCTTGCTTGGTTTGATGAACGCCATCTTTTCCCCACAAATCATTAGCCCAAAACGATATTGCTCTGTCCCATCTCGCCGGATTAAAATAAACAAAAATAGAAAGTCCTAATAAAATTGTAGTACCCATATAAAGCAATTCTTTTACATAAGAGCCTGCAACAAACACCATAATAAGCGCGGTTGCAGTAATAATAATAGTGGCACCTAGGTCGGTTTCTGCCATGGTAAGCGCACCAGATAAGGCAATAATAAACAGTGCATTAAAAAGACCTTTTAACGATTTGGTAACATGTTCTTGTTCTTCGACCAAAAAATTGGCCATAAACAAAATCATCACCAACTTCATCATTTCAGAAGGTTGGAAATTAAACAAACCTAAATCAATCCAACGATAAGCGCCATTAATTTTCCCAGCACCAATGCCAGGGATAAAAACCAAAACAAGCAAAACAAGCGTAATAATAAAAGCAAGCAAGGAATGTTTTTTAAAAAATGAAAGTGGCAGTCTTAAAACCAAAACAGCAGCAACACCACCCAAAAGAATAAAGAGCCCTTGCTTAAGCGCGTAAGAAAAGGTGCCAAAGTGCCCAACAGAGGCAGAAGCCGACATTATCCAGCCAAACACAGTCAAGGCCAAAATAACAAGCAGTAGTTTTTTGTCGGGTTTTTGTTCAATCTTATCAAACATAAGGGGGTATTTTATCCTGCTGATATGGGATAATGTTGCGTTTTATATTGCTAAGTACAGTTACCTATGATTTCTACAGCCAACATCACCATGCAATTTGGTGAAAAACCCTTGTTTGAAAATATTTCCATTAAATTTTCCGATGGCAACCGTTACGGTTTAATTGGCGCAAATGGTTGTGGCAAATCAACTTTTATGAAAATTTTGACAGGTGAACTCACACCAACACATGGCACGGTTAGTATCAGCGATGGCGAGCGCTTAGGCGTTTTGCGCCAAGACCAGTTTGCTTTTGAAGATTTTCGTGTGGTTGATACGGTGATTATGGGGCATGAAAAACTTTGGAAAATTAAGCAAGAAAGAGACCGACTTTATGCCTTGCCTGAAATGAGTGAGGAGGATGGCAATAAAGTTGCAGAATTAGAAATGGAATTTGCTGAAATGGATGGCTATATGGCAGAATCTTCAGCCAGTGAGTTGCTTTTAGGCTTAGACATCCCTGAAGACCAGCATTACGGGTTAATGAGTGAAATCGCACCTGGTTGGAAATTACGTGTGTTATTAGCGCAAGCCTTGTTCTCTGATCCTGAAATCTTATTGCTTGACGAACCTACCAATAACTTAGATATTAACTCTATTCGTTGGCTAGAGGGTGTATTGAAAGCCCGTAAAGCAACAATGGTGATTATTTCGCACGATAGGCACTTTTTAAACGGTGTGTGCACGCACATGTCAGATTTAGACTATGGCGCACTGAAAACTTTTCCAGGTAATTACGATGATTTTATGATTGCATCAACTGCTATTCAGGAAAAGATGCAGGCTGACAATGCTAAAAAAGAAGCAAAAATGAAAGAACTTAAACATTTTGTTTCCAGGTTCTCAGCAAATGCTTCTAAATCCAAACAAGCCACTTCACGCCTTAAACAGCTTGATAAGATTGTTTTAGATGACATGAGACCATCCTCTCGTGTTAGTCCTTATATTCTTTTTAAACAAGATAAAGTCTTACACCGTAACATCATTGAAGTAGAAGGGCTCTATAAAAGCTTTAGCCCTCAAGGGGGCACTGAGAAGAGTGATGTTCTGGAAGTATTAAAAGACATTAACTTTATTTTTGAAGTCGGGGATCGTGTTGCCATCATTGGGCAAAATGGTATTGGTAAAACCACGTTACTGCGTACTTTAGTGGGTGAAATTGAGTCTGATAAAGGTAAAATTAAGTGGAGTGAAAATGTCAATATTGGTTATTATGCACAAGACCACAGTGCAGATTTTGCAGAAGATATGAGCGTGCTAGATTGGATGGCACAGTTCAAAAAGCCCAATCAAGAAATGCAAGATATGCGTGCTGTTCTGGGCAAGATGTTGTTTGGTAAAAATGATATCAGTAAAAGTGTTAAGGCGCTTTCTGGTGGTGAAAAGGGTAGAATGTTGTTTGGCAAGTTGATGTTACAAAACCCAAATGTGTTGGTTATGGATGAGCCTACCAACCACTTAGACATGGAATCGATTGAAGCACTGAATCTTGCATTGGAAAATTATGAAGGCACGTTGATTTTTGTCAGTCACGATAGAGAATTTGTTTCTTCCTTATCAACTAAAGTTGTAGAATTAACAGAAAAGGGTGCAAATTACTATGCTGGTAACTATGAAGATTATTTAAAATCATAAAAAATAATGGAAAACAATCCAACTTTTACAATAATAGCAGGGGTTAACGGCTCAGGAAAGACTACCTTTGCATTGGATTATTTCAAAAACAGTCAAACAACTTTTATTAATGCAGATTTAATTGCCACTGGGCTTTCACCAACAAATCCTGATGTTTCTCAATTTAGTGCAGGAAAATTAATGTTAGACAAAATTAAGCAGTGTATTAACAATAAAGTTGATTTTGCAGTTGAAACAACACTTGCAAGTAAAAACTATCTTAAAGTGATTGAAGAACTCAAACAAGGTGGTTGGGAAATTGAATTACTATACTTGTATCTGCCTAGTGTTGAATTGTCTATTCAACGTGTGGCAGAGCGAGTAAAAAATGGTGGACATAATATTGCAACTGTTGACATTAAGAGGCGATACAATAGAAGCCTTAACAATTTGATTAACGAATACATACCAATTGTTGATGGTGTAACCTTAATTAGTAATCAAAACGATAATAATATAATATTGACAAAAAATAACAATAAAGTTACTGTTTACAACCAGACGATTTATGATGATATGCTGAGGTATCAAAATGTTAGATGAAAAAAAAGTGTTGGCATCAATGAAAAAAAGTGTCAATAAGGCGTTAGCACTAAAAAAGGCCTTAGGGCATTATGCGGTGGTGTGGGATAGTGAAACAAAGCAAGTAAAACGCATTGAGGCAAAAGACTTGCCGGAATATCAATATAAAGATTAATGGGAACTTTAAAGTTAGCACTAACACATTTGAAAGCAAAGAGCGGCTTCGATTCGGCAGCGGTTTTGTCGTTTTCTACGTTATTTGCGATTGTGCCAACGTTAACTTTAATATTCAGTGTTTTTTCTTTGTCGCCTTATTTTGCGGATTTACAGCAATATTTAGAAAAATTTTTGTTTGAACAGTTGCTGCCAAAAAATTATGAATTAGCCAGTCAATATATTCATCAATTCATTGCCAGTGCGCAAAAACTCAAAGGTATTAGTATTGTATTTTTGTTATTGGCAGCAATTTTTTTGTTTCGTGAAGTAGATCATCGCATTAATTCGGTGTGGGGCAGTAAAAAAACGCGTCATTTTGGACTGGATTTGGTGGCTTATTTGCTGGTTTTGGTTTTAGGTCCGCTATTTTTGGCAGGTTCTTTGTTTGTGAGTTCGTATTTGAGCGCCTCAAAGTTTTTTGTGTTTGTGCCTATGGGTGGTATTTTTGTTTCCAGTTTGCCCATTATTCTTTCAGCGGTTGGGTTAAGTTTGTTGTATTATTTCATCCCAAGTGAAAAAATTAGTTTTAAGAATGCATTTAAATCTGGTTTGGTTGCTGCTTTTTTCTTAGAAGTTTTAAAATCCATTTTGCTCATTTATATTAATTATTTCCCACTGTATGAGTTGATTTACGGGGCATTGTCTATGCTGCTTTTGTTTATGCTTTGGGTTTATTTTTCTTGGGTGTTGGTGCTACTGGGTGCCAGTTATAGTTTTTGCCTACACCAAAAAGAGGAGGGGTAAATGTTTACAGGCATTATTCAGGCGATTGGACAAATGCAAAATAAAACCCTGCATGACAAAGGCGCAGTGTTTACTTTTTCATCAAACGACTTGGATTTTTCTGAAGTGGCAATTGGTGACAGTATTGCTGTTAATGGCGTGTGTTTAACTGTCATTGAACTGAATGGCAACAGTTTTACAGCGGATGTTTCTCAGGAGACGTTAAATTGCTCTATTTTGGGCAATTTATCCGTTACTGATGATATAAACCTTGAAAAAGCTTTAAGGCTTAATCAAGGCATTGATGGGCATTTGGTTAGTGGGCATGTAGATGGGCGAGGTAAAGTGATTGATAAAGTTGCGGAAGGCACCTCAACACGTTTTAAAATCAGCGTACCCCAGTCTTTGGTAAAATACATCGCGGTCAAAGGCTCTATAACAGTAAATGGCGTTAGCCTTACAGTAAACAGTGTTAAAGATAATGCCTTTGATGTTAATATTGTGCCTCACACATTAACGGCAACAACACTGGGGCAGTTAAATGTAGCTGACAGCGTTAATTTAGAAGTGGATATTATCGCTCGACACCTAGAACAATTAATAAGTAGCAAAAGCTAAACAAATATGAAAACTAAAGCCAGCATTGAAGCGATATTAAAAGATTACAAGCAAGGCAAGATGATTATCTTGATGGATGACGAAGATCGTGAAAACGAAGGTGACTTAATCATTCCTGCAGCAACCTGCAGCAAAGAAGATATTAACTTTATGGCAATGCATGGTAGGGGTTTGATTTGCTTAACATTGACTCAAGAGCGTTGTAAGCAGTTAAATTTACCCCTTATGGTGACACAAAATGATGATGCGAACAACACCAACTTTACGGTTTCTATTGAGGCTTCTAAGGGTGTTACTACGGGTATTTCAGCAGCAGATAGAGCAAAAACCGTACTTGATGCTGTTGCGCCTAATGCCAAGCCCAGCGATATTGTGCAGCCAGGGCATATTTTCCCACTCATGGCACAACCGGGTGGCGTACTCATTCGTCCAGGACATACTGAAGCAGGTTGTGATTTAGCGCGCCTTGCAGGTTTGGAACCAGCCTCTGTGATTGTTGAGATTTTGAATGATGATGGTTCAATGGCACGTCGTGATGATTTGGAACTGTTTGCTGAAAAACACAATATCAAATGGGGCACTATTGAAGACCTAATCTCTTATCGTGTGGAAAATGAAAAAACCATTGAGCGTATTGATGAGCGCCCATTTAGTACTCAATATGGAGATTTCACACTGGTTTCATTCTTAGACAGCATTCACCAACAAACACATACTGCCTCTGGTTAAAGGCAAGATTGATAAAAATACACCTGTTTGTGTGCGTGTACACATGGAAAATATATTGACCGATATTTTGCAAGAAAACACGAAATCTTTGCGTGTTGATGATGCCTTAGCGCATATTGGCGATCAAGATAAGGGTGTATTTTTGTTGATTCGTCCACATGAAGCCAGTAGTGATGTTAAAACCTATGGTGTGGGTGCACAAATCTTATCGGATTTAGGGGTGGGAAAAATGCGCATTTTAGGTAGCCCAAGAAAACTCAACGCCTTAAAGGGCTTTGGCTTAGAAGTAGTTGAATATATTACAAAATAAATAAGGCTTTCAGAAAATCATGAATTATAAATTTGATAAAAACACTAACGAAAACTTTTTAAAAGATAAGAGAATCGCCATTACTGTGGGTTACTTTTACCAAGAAATTGGTGACAAGTTATTACTTGCTGCACAAGAAACCTTAGCCAAGTATGGCATTGATGAAAACAATGTTGATGTTTTTTATGTGCCTGGTGCATTTGAGATTCCATTACTGGCAAAAAAACTGGCAAAAACTGAAAAATACCACGGTATTGTCACTTTAGGTGCCGTTATTAATGGTGAAACACCACACTTTGATTTTGTTTGTAATGAGTGCGCGCGAGGCGTTGCAGACGTTTCTTATCAATTTGAAGTGCCAACCACTTTTGGCGTGTTAACCACCAGCAATATGGAGCAAACCATTGGACGAGCAGGTGGCTATAAAGGCAACAAAGGTGAGGAAGCTACACTGGCAATGATTGAAATGCTGTATTTGCTTGAACAGGCTTAACTTTTAACAATGGCATTTACAACCCCCAAACATCGCTCCAGAGAGCGCGTCGTCCAAGCACTGTATCAATACATGGTGTCAGGCGGTGAAGTATTAAAAATTGAACAACAATTTTTAAATCAAAAGTCTGGAAAGATATCAAAAGCTTTCTTTTCTAATTTGTTTGTTAATATTCTAAAAAGTCGTGATGAGTTAGATACATTGATTGCACCCACCATTAGCCGTGATACCGATGAGCTTGGCTCAGTAGAGCATGCTGTGCTTTATTTAGGCGCGTATGAGCTACAAAATTCCATCGAAGTGCCTTACAAGGTAGTGATTAATGAAGCACTTGAAATTGCCAAACTGTATGGCGCCGAAGGGGCATTTAAACTCATTAACGCGTCATTGGATCAATTGGCCCAAAAGTTACGCTCTATTGAGTTTAATTCTAAAACTTAGTGAGCAATAATATCTGCAGAAGCGATGTACTCATTAAATTCCTTGCACCAAATTGTAACTGAGTCGCTTGGTGTGTTGGCAGGCAATTCGTAATAACTGGCGCCAGAACCTTTAATTAATGCGCCCAATTCAACTTGTTTAGAAGTAAGAAAATCTTTTTCATTGTTGATGTTTGTTTTATCAGAAACATACACGTGATAATCAGGACCTGGTGATGAATAAAAGTCTTTACCCAATTGTAAGTATTTTTTCCCTTTGTATGCTTTAATTGTTGCAGAGCCTTTGCCATTATGGGCAAAATCTTGTCCATCGGCTTCTTCATTAAAGACGCCTGTGGCAACAACCTTGCCATCTATTATTTGATCGTCTTGAAAACGATTCGCAATGTCTTTAATGTGCCCGCCTGTAATGGTCTTAAGATCGCTCCAAAA
>ENA-UZWX01005852-UZWX01005852.1-metagenome-genome-assembly--contig:-Day-4---50m-contig-5852_pt1 | contig 16417 bp, 13 predicted proteins | sample MGYA00260347_ERZ794907 | MGnify/ENA metagenome assembly ERZ794907 | reverse complement strand
TTTACGGCAAGGTCGTACCAGCTTTCATCGGTAAAACTATCACGGCCATTAGGATCAGCCCCTAAGTACTCAAAGTAAAACTTACCCTGGAACGCCTGGTGATTATAAATAGCGTGATAAGCGTCGTCGCTGATATAGGGACGCATTAGTTCGGCTGCAATGGGGCCGTGGTTGGGCACATTAATCGCCTTGCCTACATCGTGGAGTAAGGCAATAGCCACTTCTTCGTCGCTCGCGCCAGAGCGGCGCGCCAGAGTGCCTGTCATTAAGCTGTGCTGCAGTTGGTTGCAGGCAAAGCCCAGTGTGATGTCTTCAAGACTACGCAGCATGCCCATGAGTGTTTCTGGCGTTTTGCCAAAATGCTCCATGTGGGCAGCGCCAATCACTGACCAGTCTTCAGCGGTGCCTTCTTGCATTTTTGTGAACATTATTTTCACCTATCTGGATTTATTACGTCGGTATGTGCCGCTTCAGGAGGCCTAAAACCTGCCTCGAACTATAGTCTATCTGCGCCCATATTTCCCGGAAGATTTGTTGTTTGCAGCAGAGTGCACGCCGTGGTTATCAGTCGCCACAACTGTTCAGCCTGGATTTACATCTTGACCTTTACCAGAAGCTCTATACCGTGGCCACATGCTTACATCCTCCGAGGGCAAGGGCGCGTCAGGATCACACCGTTCAGCGTTTGCTTCACCCGAATTTCGTCGCTACTTTCCCGCCGCCATATTTTCCACTCTGGGCAGCTGGATTCTGCGCTTCTTATTAGGATGGAGCGCCTGGGACCTTACCCAATCAGCCACTTGGGTGGGAATTGTGGCCGGACTCTTGCTCGCACCTGCACTGGTCCTGTCGCCGCTTTTTGGCATTGTCTCGGACCGGATTAATCCTCGCAATGGCCTGCTGATTACCCTGGGCCTGCACGCCGCACTGGCAGGCATGGCGGGGCTGGCAGTGGTGAGCGGATTGTTTGCTCTCCCTGTGCTACTCGCACTATCCGTCGCCCTTGGAATAGCCAGTTCGGCCCAAACTCCCGTGCGGCTGGCCCTGATTCCATCGCTGGTACCCCGCATATCGCTGCCCAGCGCCATCGGTTATTCCGCGATTACTTTTAACACGTCGCGAATCCTTGGGCCGGCACTGGGTGCTTCGCTAATTCAATGGAGTTCTCCCGCAGCGGCCTACTTCTGTGCAGCAGGGCTCATGGCCTGCGGTATACCGTTTCTGCTAGGTGTCTCAGGGCGCCAACCAGCAGACGCTGTGTCCGCCTCGAGGTCTGGCTTTTTTGACCAGCTTCGCGACGGGTTGCGCTATACGCGCACGCACCTCAGCATTCGTCTGATATTCGGTTTCACGCTGATTAACGCTCTACTGGGCAGAACGGTCATGGAGCTACTGCCAGCACTCTCGGGCGTACTATTGCGAGGCGATTCCTCCACGTTGGCAACGCTCACCGCTGCCGCCGGGGCGGGTTCCATACTCGGGGGCGTGGTGGTTAGCCGTCAGGGAAGTGAAGAATCGCGGCTTGTGTCATTAATGCTTGCCTGTCTAGCAGCAGGCGCTNNTTCTGGTGGCGGCTTTGGGATGGACGAGCCAGCTTATCAGCTTCGCCTGCCTCATTGGACTGCTGAGTACAGCAACCACCATTGTCGGCACCAGCAGCCAGGCGCTCGCACAACTGCAAGTAGATGACGAGTATCGTGGTCGTGTGCTCAGCCTGTGGACCATGCTGGCGATGGGGGCGCCTGCCGTAGGCGCTATGTCGTTGGGAATGCTCGCCGACCAGTTCGCGTTCCCGCTGGTATTGCCCGCTTTCTCACTGTTGGCGCTGGTCGCTTTGGTGTACCTGAACCGGCATCGAGTACGACAACCCTAGCGCGGGGTTAAGCTTCGTTGTGCACTGCCTATCCGGCCCTGGTTTAAACGTCACGCTCTTTCTTCCCACCACGAATCGCCTTGCCGCCATCCGTCGAGAAACCGCCAAAGGGTTGCACACACCAGTGCGTGATCAATGGTGCCGTCCAGTAACAGCGGCCTCAGACGCTCCATCGGTATAAGCTCTACCTCGGTCTTTTCAGTTTCACTGGCATGGTCGATCCGCGGGCCCTCTGCCACCCGTCCAATAAACGTGTGCAAACTGTTATTGAACAGGGCCGGATTAGGGTTGAGTACACCCAGACAGTTCACCGCGTTCGCCACATAACCGGTCTCTTCCTGGCATTCACGCATTGCTGCCTGCGCGGGTTCCTCGCCAGCATCCACCATGCCCCCGGGTATCTCCAGCGTGACATCCTGGCTGCCATGACGGTACTGACGAATCATGACGACTTCATTCTCTTCAGTGATAGGTACCATATTGACCCACGCCGCGCAGTCTATGGAAACAAAGTGGTGCGCTTTGCCCGTGTAAGGCGATACATCGGTTGCCTCGCAGAGATCCAGAATGCGCGTTTTTTGCAGAAGCGCGATGTGCTCTCGTTGCCATACCTCTATCATCAATCCATTCCTCTCTTAAAGCGGCGAAAAAATACTTTTCATGGTTGTGCAGGATGCCCGTTAATAAACCCTACGCCCCGGAGCCGGTGCTGGATCCGATTACGGAGTATTTAATCATCTGATGCAATCAGCGACTTAAATATTTCAAATCGGAGCTTTGACCCTGTTGCACTCACGGCACTCGATGGCATGTCGGACCCATTCTTGGCCACATTTAACCCTTGGGGCAGCGCAAGCGATCTCCTAGACTACGCCTACTTAAAAATAAGCAAAGCAGAGAACCATGCCCGAAGTCGCACTAGACAATAGCCAAGACAAACTTCAGCAAGACCGGATTGAAAATTACGACGCGACCGTCGTTGATAAAGATCCTTATGATGTTGATATCGCGGACTTCAACATGATCAATCCGCACCTGTTTTCGAGCAACACGCTGTGGCCATGGTTTAAACGCCTGCGCGAAGAGGAACCTGTGCATTACTGCCGTGATAGCGTATTCGGGCCTTATTGGTCAGTCACCAGTTACGACGACATCATGAAAGTCGATACCTCACATGACATTTTTTCTTCCGAGCCCAATATTACTGTGGGTGACCTGCAAGAAGACTTTCCTTTGGCGACCTTTATTGCAATGGATCGCCCCAAGCACGACGAGCAGCGGGCGGTAGTCAACCCTGCAGTACGTGGACAGCAGTTGCGTGATTTTGAACCTCTCATTAGAGAACGTACACAGCGAGTGCTGGACTCACTGCCAGTCGGTGAAGAGTTCAACTGGGTTGAAAGGGTATCAATTGAACTAACAACCTGCATGCTCGCAACTTTGTTTGATTTCCCTTTTGAAGATCGCGCAAAGTTAACTCGCTGGTCAGATGTGACATTCGCCATTCCGGGGCTGGGCGTCGTCGATAGCGAAGAGCAGCGACGCGAGGAATTACTGGAGTGTCTGGCTGCGTTCACCGAGTTATGGAATCAGCGCGTAAACGAGGAGCCCAGGGGTGATTTTATCTCGTTGTTAGCCCACGGTTCTGCAACGCAGGAAATGGATCCCTTTGAGTACCTGGGCAATATATTGCTGCTCATCATTGGCGGCAACGACACGACACGTAATTCCATGAGTGGCAGCGTGTTGTGCCAGAACCTGTATCCCGAACAGTTCGACAAACTCAAAGCACAGCCTGAATTAATTCCCAGCATGGTCTCTGAAACCATCCGTTGGCAGACACCACTGGCCTACATGCGTCGCACAGCCAACCAAGACACTATTCTTGGCGATAAGCAGATCAAGAAAGGTGACAAGGTTCTCATGTGGTACGTGTCTGGCAACCGCGACGAATCGCACTTCGAGAATCCCGATGACTACATTATTGACAGGCCCAACGTGCGCAGTCATCTCTCCTTTGGATTTGGAATTCACCGCTGCATGGGCAATGCTGTCGGCGAAATGCAACTGCGTGTTCTCTGGGAGGAAATCCTTCAGCGCTTCGACCGCATAGAAGTGGTTGGCGATGTTGAGCGAGTTCCCTCTTCATTTGTGAAAGGCTACTCCTCCTTGCCCGTCATACTGCATCCTAAAAAGTAACAGTCGCCGATACGATCGCATCAGCTCTCGTCCCGCTCTTGAGAGGCGATTGCTGCCTGACTATAGATTCTGATTAGTATCGGCGCGATGAGTAATTGCAAGCCGCCATACAGGAGCACGGTAAACAAAATCGTATCCCCCAACTGAGCCGTTGCTCCTGCCGCAGCAGGAAACATCGAAGCCTTGAGCATTACAGCCAGATTGGTATTGCGTACAACCACCTCAAACTCTATCGCCACCGCATCTTTTCTGGACAATCGAAACAAGCGCGGCGTTAACCAACCGGTAACAAACAACACCAACGTGAAAACGATCACTCGCAATACGTTCTCGGTGCCAAATGCAGTTAAGTCCAGCCGCCCGGCACTGAGGGAACCCACCACGATCAAAAGAATTCCAAATAACGATGCACGAATACACCATTTAGAGATCACAGCGGCTGGGGCGGGATACAAATGCAGGCACAGCATGCCGAGACCCAGAGGTAACAGCAGTATCAGGCCGATTTCCGTCACAATCTGGGCAACAGGCATACTAAAACCGGCGGGCAGACTATCACTGATAAGGAGGGAGAGAATCGCCGGTGTGGTCACCAGGCAGGCCAGTGTGGTTAAGGCGGTGATAGCAATCGAAAGTGCACTATTACCTCGCGCAAAGAATGTAAATATATTGGAAGTAGTACCCCCGGGAATAGCCGCGATCAACGCAATACCAATAGCAATGCCGCCCTCAAGCCCAAGGCCCTGCAAACAAAGAAACGCTGCCGTAGGCACCGCCAGCAGCTGAACCAGAAGACCCAGAGTCACCGGTTTTGGCTCGCGTATAACGTCGCCAAAATCACCAGCAGTCAATGTTGCACCCATACCGAACATCGCCATCATCAGCTGAAAAACGGCAACCCAGTACTCGTACTCTACGTAAAAATCGCCCATGAATTATGAGTCCTATCCTGTTCTCGGCTGCGGGCACAACGACCATCAGCAGCGTTATCTGCAGAAAATGTCGCAGCTTGACTGAAAATGATGTCGGGAGAAAGTCTATATCATTTATAAGTATTCATTCACGCGCGCTAGTCATACCGGCGACTTAACTCGCCGGTACCCTGACATTTTATTTTAGTGTAGTTTATAGACACTTAACCGACTTGCTTTAACTTATTCCACCCAGAGGGCAAGCTAATGAAAACCAAAGCCGCATTCGTAACAGCAGTCTGTCTTACAGCACTGCTCACGGCGTGCAATACCACTTCTAAATTAGCGAGTGAGCCGATTCCGGAATCTGGCTTTCTGTCGAACTATTCGATCCTTGTCCCAGTATCAACGACGGTGCCCGACGTACGCATTTACCGGTATCGGAAATCAAGCGTTGATCCCGCGGTCTATACCGGCGTCATTCTGGATCCTATTTATTTAAATCAAGACGTCACCAAGGCAGTAAGTCAAGAAACAATTCAGCAAACCAAAGAAGCTTTACAAGCTTCGATGGAGGAAGCCGTGCTCAGCAAAGGTAACGTGAAAATTGTGACTGAGCCAGGGCGCGGCGTAGCAAGGTTTTCTGTGGGCATTACTGGCGCGGAAAGTTCACCCGATAACCTGAAACCATGGAGCTTTACTCCAATTGGTCTGGCTATAAATGGAGCGGCTTATGTTGGTGGTGTAACCCAAAAAACACCGACACTCCTGGTGGAAAGTAAGATTGTCGATAGTCAAACCAATCAGTTGCTTGGAGAGGGCCTGGTGATGGTTCAGGGTGAATCATTCAGAACCAACTCTGGTTCCTTAGATTCATTTATAGCGATGGCTAAAGAGGCAGTGACAGTAGCCATGGAAACGTCTGCTGCCTCGGAAGCAGCGAAATAATGTTGCGCCTATAGTTACCGTTATTGCAGGCCTAAGCCTACTTTTTAGCGGCGTGATACCCACCAATAGTCGCTAGTCATTAATTCCAGTATAGAAAACATAAAAGCCCTGATGGGTGCAGGCACTCTCGCTATTTTTATCGACTGGACTTGCGGATCTGGAGAAGTTAGCGCTTGTTAATCCACCAAGTTTGTTCACTGNNAACGTTATGAATATCGTCGAAACGACTGAACGGAGGTGGCACGCGGCGCGTATATACACATCAGGACACATGGCACACCTCGTATAGAATGATAGAAAAGACTAACCTCAGATTATTAGGAGAAAGCGAATGAGTGATGGTTTCGCGACAAGCGTGAAGGCCTGGGTGGCAGATAACCTGCCAGAGGCTTTAAAGGGCGTAGACATTGGTATGTATGGTCCCAGCTCACTAGAGCCGGAAATTCTGGAGGCGTTTGAGCTCTGGCGCCGGCGGCTGGCAGAGCAAGGTTGGGGTGCTCCGACCTGGCCTGAAGAGTACGGTGGCGCCGGTCTTGCTGGCGCTGAGGCGAAAATTATAGCTAGGGAAATTCATGCCGCAGGCAGTATGAACCCTATACCTTTTCTCGCTGGAATGGGGGTAACAATGGTTGGCCCCACGCTTATGGAATATGGAACGGAGGAACAAAAAACGCGCCATCTTCCCGGCATGGCCAGCGGGGCAGTGCGCTGGTGCCTCGGGCTTTCCGAGCCGAACGCAGGGTCCGATCTCGCCTCGCTGGCGACCCGCGCAGTGCAGGAGGGCGATCACTGGATTCTCAATGGTCAGAAAACCTGGACATCAGGAGCCGACAAAAGCCAGTGGTGCGGCGCCCTGGTGCGGACCGACCCCGACGCGGCCAAGCGTAACGGTATTAGCTTCCTGATGTTACCGATGGATCAGACGTCAATTGAGACCCGGCCCATCCGTTTGATCGCGGGTGAGTCACCATTTTGCGAAACCTTTTTCAACAGCGCGCAAGCCGGTGCTGACGACATGTTAGGTGAGCTCAACGATGGCTGGAGCGTGATCAAGCGCCTCTTGCAGCATGAGCGGGCTAGCCAGACGTCCGCGCCGCCCACTAGCAATAAGGTCGAGCCGCTGCAGGAGCTGGCGCGCAACTATATTGGATTGGGGCCTGACGGAACCCTGGCCGACAGTGACTTACGCTCTCGATTGGCCGATCACCTGATGGATGCGGCGGCTCACACCTTAACTATCGGCCGTATTATGGCCGAAGCCAAGGGCGGAAACGTCGAGGTGTCAGCGACTGCGTCCATTCTGAAGAATTCAGCCACCGACGTTGCCCAGGATCGCTCCGAGCTACTGCTGGAGATTATGGGTAACCAGGGGCTGGGCTGGGAGGGCGCCGAATTTTCCGGCGGGGAGTTGCACTCCGTGCGGGAGTGGCTGGGTACCAAGGCCATGTCGATTTACGGTGGCTCCTATGAAGTGCAGAAAAACATCATCGCCAAGAATATTCTCGGCCTGCCAGAAACTACACAGAAGGGTTAATCATGGCTGCATTTACAGAAGAACAAGCACTCATTCGCGAACAGGCTAGTGCCTGGGCGCTGAAAGAATCTCCAGTAAGTCAATTCCGTGCATTGCGTGATGCCGGTGATAACGCCGGCTTTGAGCAGGCGACCTGGGGCGCAATGATCGAGATGGGCTGGACGGGGATCCTGGTGCCGGAAGAATATGGAGGCTCAGATCTCGGTATGCTTACCTTTGGCCTGGTGCTGGAGCAGTTGGGTCGCCAACTGACGGCCTCACCATTGCTGCCCTCTGCACTGGCCGGCGCCAGTGCAATGCTGTTGGGCGGCAGCGCTGAGCAGAAAAGCGCAATGTTGCCAAAGATTATCGATGGCAGCGCTATACTGGCTTTGGCGGTTGACGAGGGCACGCATCACCGACCAGAAAACACCACACTTGAAGCGCGCGCGAGCAAGGGAGGGTTTACTCTGACGGGCTCCAAGGCCAGTGTCGCGGAAGGAAGCGCTGCCACGCACTTTGTCGTTGCGGCGCGCACAGCAGGCACTCCCGGTGAAAACGATGGGATCAGCTTGTTCCTCCTGCCCGCTGACAGCGTCGGTGTATCGCGCACGCCGCTCAACGTATTGGACAGTCGCGATTACGCCAACATTCAGCTTGACGACGTCAATGTCGACGCCGATGCGTTACTGGGGCGCCTGGATGGGGGTTTGCCCTTGTTGCAGCAGGTTCTCGATAGAGCCCGGGCTGGTATTGCGGCCGAGATGCTGGGTACAGCCTCACAGGCTTTTGATATGACGCTGGATTATCTGAAAACACGAGAGCAGTTTGGCTCGGTTATTGGTTCATTCCAGGGACTGGGTCACCGCGCGGCCGGACTGTTTTCCGCCATGGAGCAGACACGCTCGTGTGTAGAGGCAGCTCTGCAGGCGATTGATACCGACGCAGACAACAGCGCTGAACTTGCATCGCTGGCAAAGTGCAGGGCAGGACAGTTTCTTTACGATATGACTAATGAACTGATTCAGATGCACGGCGGCATCGGTATGACCGATGAGTTTGACGCGGGTCTCTACCTGAAGCGCGCCCGTGCGCTGGAAGCCAGTTACGGTAACCGGTCCTACCACCGCGACCGCTATGCGCGGTTGCTGGGTTTTTAGCCGGAGTGCACCTTGAGGGATGCCTATGAAACACAAAAACGTATCGCATTAGCCTTGCCTGCCCCAACTGGCACGATAGCGGGCACCATTGCTCTGGCCCAGCAGGCGGCGTTGCGGCCAAAAACGGTTGAGAAGTAGCTGGCCTGGAAGGTCAGGTCTACAACTCGGTCTACTGCACCAGCGCAGCCGGTGTATCGATGGTTACCAAATCACCTGCCATTGAGTTTTCCAAGCAGGAAGTGCTGGTGAACGCGGGCTGCCCCCAGGCAGCGCAATTCACTGCTTGGGTCGCTGACCCTGACCCCCCGCTGGCATAGCGCCAGCAGCGGCACGCGAGCGCATCTGCAACATTTGCTGCATCTGCAACATCATCTTGTCGATGGTGAAGCTAGCGGTCGCCTGGCGCGGCGGAAATTCACGGAAAGTCATCAGCCATTTCCCAACCTCTTGCTGGGTGGGCACAAACAACCAAATCTGATCGGCGAAGAAGCGTGAATACAGACCAGACTCCAGCGACTCCTCGTAGGGGTCACTGCGCAGGTTGATCACGCGGGGAAAATTTAACGCCTCGCGTGTACCATTCCAGCCTTCCCAGGAGATACCAAAGTGTATCTTCCAGTCATTCCAACGAATCGCGTTGAAGTTAGCATTGTCATCAAAGTAGAAAATATTGGCGCGCTTGCCCGGACCCTCACCCGCCAAGAGCATGGTCTGGTCGTAGCCGTCGAGATGCACCTTGAATGTTTTGTCGCCCGCACGGTGGCCCTTCTTGAGCTTGGCCGCGATGTCTGGCTCGCCGGCGGCTGCAAGCAACGTGGGAAACCAATCCTGGTGAGAGAAAATATCGTTGATCACAATGCCCGGCTTAACGGTGCCCGGCCATCGGATCATTGCTGGAACGCGAAAGCCGCCTTCCCAAGTGGAGCCTTTCTCACCGCGAAAGGGTTCAGCACCCCCATCCGGGTAGGTATTGGTCTGCGAGCCATTGTCAGTGCTGTAAACAACAATCGTATTGTCAGCGATGCCCAGATCATCCAACTTATCCAGCAATTGTCCGACATGATGGTCATGCTCCATCAAACCATCTGCATACAAGCCATGCCCTGACGCGCCCTGCCATTTGGGCGCAAGGCGGGTCCATACGTGCATGCGAGTCGAGTTAAACCAGACAAAGAACGGTTTGTCATCTTCGTGCGCGGTGTCGATAAACTTGAGGGCCGCGTCAGTGAACTCCTGGTCGGCCGTTTCCATACGCTTGCGGGTCAGCGGCCCGGTATCTTCAATCTTGCCATCGGCATAGGAATGGATAACGCCTCTGGGTGCAAAGCGCTTGTGAAACTCAGGATCCTTGGGGTAGTAATAGGTTTCGGGCTCTTCCTCCGCGTTCAGGTGATAGAGGTTGCCGAAGAATTCGTCGAAGCCATGATTACTGGGCAGGAACTTGTCCTTATCGCCCAAATGGTTTTTACCGAACTGGCCGGTGGCATAGCCGTGCGGCTTGAGCAACTCGGCAATCGTAGGATCTTCTGCCTGCAAGCCGATATCAGCTCCCGGTAAACCTACCTTCAGCAGTCCGGTACGCAACGGGTGCTGTCCCGTAATAAACGCGGACCGACCAGCAGTGCAGCTCTGTTCGCCGTAATAGTCGGTGAACATTGCGCCCTCATTGGCGATGCGGTCGATGTTCGGGGTACTGCCGCCCAGCATGCCTCGGTGATAGGCGCTGAGGTTGGACCAGCCTACATCGTCGCCCCAGATCACCAGAATATTGGGTTTATGGCCAGCGGCAAACGCCAGCCCGGCCCAAAGTTGCAGCAGCACTAACGCTGCCAGTTTCCACATGGGGCTATTGCGCATAAAAAATCTCCAGATCCAGAGGTTAAGTAGCGCCGAGACTACCGAAAAAGTGAGGCCTGTTAATGACCGCAACGGCCATATAAAAGAGTGGAACATCGCCGCCGCCCTGGTCAGAGTGAACATCGTATCGGAAACATAAAGGTCCTGTAAACGGTGTGCACGCTCACTGATTTTGTCGACTGGGCTTATTAAGCTGGAGAAGTTCGCACTTGTTGATCCACCCAGTTTGTTCACTGTATTGGGCGTGCCATTCATCGGGTGAGCGAAGCCTGCGCTGACAGTTTTAGACTAGCCGGTAGTGAGTTACCCGGGGCAGGTGCCTACTTATCCAGATTTTTCGCCAGGTGCTGATGAAAATTGACGATCGCCTTTTCATAGTGCCCAAATGTCAGATGCGTATTGGCGCTGGTAGTCACTGTCTCCTGTATCGCACATGCCGCTTCCCGGTCCTCGTCTTGCCCTGAGTCATTCACAAATCGGGCGTCTCGCACAGCTTCTTCCAATGTAATCGGATGTTCATCAGTTTGTCGATTAATCATGCGGTAGATCACCCATTGTGTAAGCCCCGGGGCGAGTGGTTCAAGAATAACCAGGTTTGTATGTTTGGACAGCACAGACACGCTGACATTAGGGAAAAGGTGGTAGACGGTAGTCACAGCACCATCAATACGGCGCTCATGCGGCTCAATATCTCTGAGCTTTTCGATGCGCCGGAAGGGAAAAATAATGCGCGAGTTTGCCCCGTACGTGTCGACCAGATTAGTATTGTCTAAGCCATAAGGATAAAACGAGTTCCGGTGCAGAGACTTGATGTGATAGCCCTCTTGGGCCGTTTCATTGAGTAACTTCCAATTTGCTTGATCAATAAAACCATCTTCTTCAAACATCTCCTGTTCTGGCGCAAAGTAGTCAAGACAGCTGTTCTTGAACTCTGGGCTTATGGACCCTACCTGTGCCACATAAACAATGCCTCCTTTCTCAAAAGCACTCACCTCGACCAGGCCATGTTCTTCGGGATCCAGATCAGGAAAGCCCGCCCTCCCCGGAATTCCTTTAATCTTGCCATCAAGGTTATAAGTCCATCCATGATAAGGGCAACTGAAAGCACTCTCACAGCCACTGCCAGTAGCAACCTGCATGCCACGGTGCCGACAGGCGTTGATGAAAGCATGCACCACACCCGCTGCGTCCCTGACGATCAACAGCGGTGTTCCGGCCGCTTTTCTTGCCAAGTAACTGCCGCTCTTCGGCAAGGCGGCAGACGGACAGAAAGGCACTGGAAGGCGCCGCAGTAAAGCGATTTCGTCAGCAAATCTCTGCTGGGAACGATAATGCTCCACTGGCACCTGCCAGACAGTATCACCGAGATCCGTGGTGCCATTATCAATATGATTAAAAATGCGCTCGATAACTTCTTGTTCATCCTTCAGCAGGATGTCTGAGGCACTCGAAGGCGTAGAAATTTTCACGTTATTGTCCACTTTCTACTCTGTTATAAAAATGAAGGAGCAGTCTACACCCTTTTTACCTATCGCTGGGTACTGGCGTTAAGCCCTGACACATGGGTAGCACTTCCGAGGCCGCTGGCATTCGAATGGCCAAGCTGCAGTGCTGCTTTCCAAGTCGAGAGGATCTGTTTTCCGAGCGTTCCAGGATATTGCTGATAAGGCTTGGGCGAAAATGATGGCCGGCATCGGTTAACAGCCCGGCGTTGGTGACAGTCAAAAATTGAGGTGCACGCATGTTTTTAGCGAGCAACAAACAACTTCATGAAGACTGAGGTTACTCGGTGAGGTTTTTTTCCAGGCGTGCGAACAGGTCTTGCACCGAGGAACTCCCCTTGACCGCACCCTCAGCATCGAACTGCCACAACATGCCATCGAGGTCCGGATTGGCGAAATAAACAATGCCGTGGCGAATAGGATGGTTCGCTTGCTGGCTCAGTACCCGATGGACTGCGGCACCCACACTGCGCTCAGAGTGTGCCGTGATGAAATGCAGCGCTTCACCAAAGTTGATGACTAAGTGGCCGGGTAGTACCGGCACATCCTCAAACGTGCCGGCCACTTCAATCTGCAAGCCCGGAGCGGTGGCATCAAGGATCGTGACGAAACCGTAGTCTGTATGGGGGCGCAGTCCCAGATCGGTATGGCGGGTGTCGTAGTGGACGAAGTTCAGAAACGCAGTGCCCTCACCCGAGGCGTAGCCCCCTGAAGCGCGACTCCAGAAAAGCTCGGGAATGCCCGACTGGTGAAACACCTCACGAATAATGGCGACGCCAATGTCATCGAGTTGGCGGCCAAACTGGGCAACCTCTGCGGGATAGTGTTGATCCCAATGATGGCGGCATAGGGCCAACTTAGTTTGTTGGTTGTTATCAAGAGCGATGAAGCCCTCCAGTTCGCCATACTTAGGAATCCTGCGATAAGCACTATCCTCGTCGAGTAGCTCGCGCCCGAATTGACGGGCGCCGTCGAGGTGCAGAGCGTCGGGAATCTCCAGGTAAAAGACACCGAGAGCCCACGCGCGATCGAGGTCCTCCGCGGTAGGAAACACCAGGCGCTGCTGCTCCGAGATGGAGGCGATGGGAAGCCCATCGTTCAGTAATACGGTCTGACGATTATCAACCATCGCAAAAAGATCCGAAGTTTGCCCGGGCGAAGGCTTTGTGATTGGGGTCAGAGGGAACCCGTTCGTGCATCAGCACCCCCATAACGCTAGAGCCGGTCGGCTGCGCAATCTTCTGGATATAGGCTCCCGCAAACATCTGCTGGGTCTCCGTCCTCGCGTAATTGTCCGATGTCAGTGGTGTATATTCTTCAGCCTCAATAAGCACCGCCGGTGATGCGCACGCGGCCTCCCCAGCGGAGGCCAGTCGTATCGAAACTGGCGTGACAGCTGCTGCGAATAACAGAATGACAGGCATTAGAAAACGGTTGGGCATCTACTTTTCTTCCAAGAGAACGATAAGGGCAACGGCTCTGAGTGTGTTACAGAGCCTGCCGGGGGGACTTAAATCCCCCTCCCAAGGCGTCCTATGATAAGCGAGACGGGCGGCTTGTGAAATAGCTGTTCGGGCAAAATTGGCCGGGTAAAAGCAGAGCCCAGGTAGCCATCTGAACGGGTGGGCTGTTAACTTAAGTCAAACGCGGCAAAGGAATTGAAGCCCATATCTAATGATGAGGCACGCTCAGCTGCATCCCGCCAAATAGTTAGCCTGGGGGCATCGTTGAACTAGTCATGGAGATACCAATAGTGATTCATTAGCGCCCGCACGACGCCGGACCATGCTGCCACCATGCCCTGCGGGTCATTTTCCTGCTCCCAGCTCAGGGGATCGTATTTTTCACTACCCAACCAACAAGGGTTGTCCGCCCAACCCTGATCCTTGCTTTCTTGATACCGAGATTCCAGTAGATCATAGAGCTGCTTAACCTCGGGAGCATTGCGAGTAATCTCCCGGCCCAGCAGCTTGTCGTAAAGCATCACGATCTGGGTCTCGCTCTTTGCCCGGTTTGCCTCACTCGGCGTTGTCGTTTTAGAGACCTTGTTAAACAGCGCAGGACGAGGCTCTGGCGGTTGTAGTTGACAGACTTTGCGATTCCAATCGAACTCCCACCAGTCGTCTGTGCTGCAGTCATTACGGATGGCCTTGAGCACATTTCGGTTGAAATCCCAAACGGCCACCCGACAGGCAAACTCAACCGCCTGGCGATCGGCAACATTCGACATTAACGCAGTTAATTCGCGAGCGCGCTCAGTGACACCGAACGAATCAATGCCACCGTAGGCGATTCGTTCGTCTCCATATCGAAGTTGAGTCCAATCTCCCGATACAGAACCGCTAACCATCTGAGAACTACGTTCGTTCCAGCGTGTGCCAAAAATAGCAAACGCCTTGCGATCCAATTCTTCAGGAGATAGCAGGCGGCCGCTACCCACACTAGCCAGTTCAATCATGCGCTCATTGAGGTCTTCACTGTCAAAGCCTTCTGCTCTGAACCAGGGTGACATGATCATATCGGCAAAAAGTTGCTTCGCTTTAAAATTATTTGAACGAAACTTTTGCGCCAGTTCATCCATCAGCGCCTGCTGGGCATTGTAAACATTAAGCTGTTGCTGGTAGTCAACATCGGTTGTGGACTCAGGTGCTGTTAACGGGTTGGCGCCCATGATGGCTGGCCACCAGAATGCGACCGTCGCTTTGGCGAAACGGGGGTCATTGACTATCTGTTGTCCCAACCACGCCGCACTACCGTGTTTCTTGTCAGTGGTCTTACCATTTATTCCTGGCTGACGCATATCGCGGTACCAGACATCGCCCTGCTGATAGGGCGTATCATCGGGGTCGCCGCCGAACCACTCCGGAAACTTATAAGCATCGGCCAGTGAGTCGCTGCCGCTATCCCGATACTTACCGAACTCACTGAAGTTCTGGTAGGCGCCAGCGACTGGGTCCATCCGTTCATGGCACACAGTACAGGCCGCGTTATTCATAGTGGGGTTGTTGGTATCGGCCAACGCATCTGGGTCCTGGGTCCGGGGGGCCGACTTCTCGATATCGATCCCTAGAAAGTGATAGAGCGTCCAACGTGCCCGTGCTCGATTGCGATTGGTATCTGTCGTTGGGTAGCGAGCCAACCATGCATGTGTCGTTAATACCCCTGCATGCGGCCGACTGATAGTACCGTCAACTTTTTTCACCCAACAGCCCGATTCGTCGCACTCACTCTCAAAGTCACCCGAAAAATCAGCCTGCCCTTTATCTCTCACTTTTTTATACTTTACAGCTGCGGAAGGGTCGTATTCTTCCTCAGGGGCTACCGGCGAGAATAAGTTTTTAGCCCCATATATATTTGCGGTGTAACGATTAGCCATCGTGTAGTTACCGGTTAAGATCTGCTTGTAAGGCAGGTTTCGCTCGACCACGTGAGCAATTAACTCCAGGGGTTCGCGAATGACACCGTAATTGTAAACCGCCTTGAAGTAGTTACACTCGGTAAGACTGCGGGCCTGTTGTATCCGCTGCTGTCGAGAAACGTCGGGCCCCCATTCACAGCGCTCCAGGTTCCGCGTCAGGTTTGCTTCTTGATAGGCGCCTTCAAAGCCAAATTCAAAGCTCATCCCATTATTAAATCCGTCTGTATGAATTCGGTCATTGGCGCCCGTGATCAGGAAATCGTGAAACTGGGCACCGTTCATGAACCTTAATAGAGCCGCTCGCAGGTTTAGTTCACTCTTGGCCGCATTTTTTAGTTGGCCTGCTGTAGGCAGCTTCCCCGCCAACATAATGGCCGCTCGGCGCAAAGTGCGCTCCCTGGACTCTAATACAAGCCCCCGCCAGAAATCCTGATCAACAGAACCGCCCCCCGAGTTGTTGTTCCCACTAATAATATCCAGCAGCTTTCCGATGGCCTTGTAACCGCTTGAGCCGCTTGCATGGATCTGGGCACCACCGTGGCCAGCGCCTCCAGAAATCTTGGCCAGTATCAGCGCCTGGTCCACATCCGAATAAGCATAAAAGTCGGCGATTGCATCGTAGTTAAAGCTGTCTGCGCCGTCCTGGAAAACCAGCCGCGCACCGCTGTTATCGGCGACGCCGCCGTCCAGGTGACAGGCAAAACAGGGCTCCACATACGGGGAAACATCACTGGCAAAAAATGCCTCGCCATTCTGGGCATTGACGGTCATAGCCCAGAGCGAAGCGCACAGCGCCATTATCAGCGCCTGTCTTGTTCTCGCCAAGCCACGCAGTTGACTCGTCTTTAGATCTTGCTCAGCGATAGGTTTCATACTGTGCTCCTGCTACGGTCAAACAAGGGCAGTGATTCCACGTCCAGCCGGAACCCGGCTTTATTGGCAAAGTCTTCGAGTCCCAGATATTGGCGCAGGGCCAGATGCACGTGCGAGGGCAGGATGGTGACACCCTTGGATTGATCAGGCTTTAAGGTCTAGC
>ENA-UZWX01001666-UZWX01001666.1-metagenome-genome-assembly--contig:-Day-4---50m-contig-1666_pt2 | contig 16697 bp, 17 predicted proteins | sample MGYA00260347_ERZ794907 | MGnify/ENA metagenome assembly ERZ794907 | reverse complement strand
CAGCGGCTTCCATGCGTGTTGTTTGGCCTGCTACTGATGCCGGCGGTATACCTCCGGAGGGCGGTATTGAAGCTGCGTACAAACGGCAGTTGGCAGAAGCAGAAGACCCGGAAGCTTTGAGAGCTGAGTTATATGCCCGTATCGAAAGTGCGAGAGGGCCAGTCGGGCCATTGAGCAAATTTCAGATGGAAGAGATGATCGACCCAAGAGAGACTCGACGTTATGTTTGCGAATGGGTGAAGATGGCCTACAACATCGTTTCACAGCCGAGTGAATTGGTATCGAGAGCGCTGCAGTTCAGACCCTAGCCCGCAGCGCATCCAGCGCGTAATATGCGCTCATGGAATATCTTGCACACGATAGAAAAGCAAACGATCCGCTTTCGCTAGATGGCGGAGTGCAACGTACTGCGCTGCAAACAATACTTTCCGTTTTGCCTTTCCTGTGGCCGAAGAACGCAATCGAAATTCGAACCCGGGTTGTGATTGCGCTCGGTTGCCTGCTGATTGGCAGGACCGCGAATGTTTACGGGCCAATTGTTCTAAAAGACCTGATCGATGGACTGAGTGCGCTGGTGCCTGGCACGACTGGAACGGATATAGCTGGCGCTGGGCTGTTAGGCCTTGTGCTGCTCTACGGCTTGACTGTGATGCTGCCGGGGTTATTGACTGAAATTCGCGCAGCGGTTTTTACACCTGTCTCCGAGTTTGCCCAGCGTACCATCGGCATCAGAGCATTTGAGCATCTGCATCAATTGAGCATGCGTTTTCATCTCGACCGACATACCGGTGGCTTGTCCCGGGCGATCGAACGGGGCACTCGCGCTATGCAGCAAATTGTTGGCTTATTTGCCTTTAACATAGGGCCAACGCTCTTCGAAATTTTTGTCGTTTGCCTTTACCTCGGTTATGGATATCCGCTCAAGTATGTTGGTGTCATACTTATTGCGATTGCTTGCTACATACTTTTTACGCTTTTCTTTACCGAGTGGCGTACAAAGTTTCGTCGAAAGATGGTTGCTGAAGAATCTCGAGCAATGACCATTGGCGTCGACAGTTTGTTGAACTTTGAAACGGTTAAGTACTTCGGTAATGAGCAATACGAATCAAAGAGGTACGACCACGCGCTAAAAGAATATATGGGCGCGGCGGTAAAAAGCCAAACGACCCTAGGTTTTCTGAACGGCGGCCAATTGCTGGTGCGTGTTTGCTGTCAAATAGCGATTCTAGTTATTGCGATAGATGACTATAGCAACGGTATGCTGACTATAGGCGAAGTTGTGATGCTCAACACCTTCATGCTTCAGTTGTTTATTCCGCTAGGTTTTCTGGGGTCCTCTTATCGAATGATCCGACAGGCACTCGTCGATATGGAATTCTTATTCCAACTACTCGACCTTGAACCAGAGATCCGTGACAAGGCAACCGCGACAGAACTGCAAGTGAAGAAGGGTGAGGTTCAGTTCACTGGCGTTAACTTTGGATATGAGCCGGAGCGACGGGTGCTGAGTGATGTCAGTTTTACCATTGCCTCCGGTACAACGACTGCAATTGTCGGACCCAGTGGCGCGGGTAAGTCGACGCTATCCAGATTGCTTTACCGTTTTTACGATGTGGACGCCGGAGTGGTAGCGGTCGATGGTAACAATGTTGCTGATGTGACGCAGGCCAGTCTTCGGCGCGCGGTCGGGATCGTTCCTCAAGATACGGTGCTGTTCAATGACACGATCGCTTACAACATCCGTTATGGACGTCCCGATGCAACTGAGCAGGAGGTGTTTGATGCGGCCAAGCTTGCAAGCATTCACGAGTTTATTCTCAGCTTGCCCAAAGGCTACCAGACCCGTGTAGGCGAACGTGGATTGAAACTGTCCGGTGGTGAGAAACAGCGAGTCGCCATTGCGAGAACGGTGCTTAAAAATCCGCCGGTGCTTGTGCTGGATGAGGCGACATCTGCGCTTGATATTGGGACTGAAAGGGAGATTCAGGCGGCGCTGAAAGAGGTGTCAAAAAACCGAACAACGATGGTGATTGCCCACAGATTATCAACTATCGTGCACGCCAACGAAATTTTGGTCATGGACAACGGCAGTATTGTTGAGCGCGGTAGTCATAACGAATTACTAGCTTTGAATGGGGTTTATAGCGTGATGTGGCGTCGTCAGAAAGAAGCTGCTGACGAAATCGAAAAGTTAAAGCAGGTGCTGGATGAGGACGAATTGAAGGCGCTTAAAACAGGCACGCTGATTACCGAATAAATAGACCTCAACAGAAACCGACACATCGGCATCTGTTGAGGTGGATATCGACTTGACCTTGGCTGTCGCTGTATTGCTGTTTACAGTAACTCTTCTGCAAAGAAGCGAAGCGTGTCCATATTGGCTGAGCCAATGTTTAGCTGAGTAACAGGGCTGTCTTTCCATCCCTGTAGCCTCTCTTTAATGCGCGCTTTTGGACCACAAAGTGCAATTTCGTCTACTAGTTGATCCGGCACTGCGGCAAAAGCCTGGTCCCGTTTCCCCGCCATAAACAAGTCCTGAATTTCATTTGCAGCGTCGCCAAAGCCCATTCTCGAAACGTGATCCTTGTGTACGTTAAATGTTTTGGCGCCCATGCCGCCAATATAAAATCCGACATTTTGTTTGACTTGAGATCGCGCCTTTTCGACATCGTCGTCGATGACCACCGGCACCGCTGCAGCAATCTCGAAGTCTGGGCCCTTGATTGCCATTGCGTCGGCGTATTGCTCACCCATTCTGTAAGGGGAAAGGAACATGGGGATCCAGCCATCAAATAGTTCGGCGCTTAATGCCACATTTTTTGGGCCTTCAGCACCTAAGTAGACTGGTATGTGATCTCGCAAAGGATGCTGCATTAACTTCAGTGGTTTGCCCAATCCCGTGCCGCCATCAAGCGGTAATTGATAGTGTTTGCCGTCATATGCAACGGGCGCTTCGCGTTTGATGATTTTTCTAAAAATCTCGATCCATTCTCTGGTTCTCGCCAGAGGCTTGGGGTAAGGCTGGCCATACCATCCTTCAACGACCTGAGGTCCTGAGACACCGATACCGAGTATTAATCGACCGTTCGACAGATAATCCATTGCGACAGCGTGCATGGCGGCGCTTGCAGGGCTACGTGCAGAAATCTGCATAATCGAAGTGCCGAGGTTTATCTTTGATGTGTGTGCGCCAATCCAGGCAAGTGGTGTGAAACAATCCATGCCGTAGATTTCGGGACACCAGATTGTGTCATAACCAAGGTTCTCTGCCTCTTGCGCAAGTTCGATCATTCGCTCGCCGCCCGGGGCGCCAGCAGGGCCAATGCCCAGTCCTAGTTTCATGGATTTCTCCTTTTTCGGTGTTTTGTCAGGAAATAATTAATTGCCACCCGCGTTGTGAATACGACTTAATTGTAGGCATTTACTTCTGCTTCGCTCATGCCTGCTTTTAGCGCCGCCTTACAAATTGTTTCCCAAGATTGCTCATCAATGGGAATGCCATCTCTGTTGCGTTCTGCCATTGTCTCGCGCTCAGGTTCTCCCGGCGTGCGCACTCGGTCAAACCCGACGGCAGGCTCTGAAGAATGTAGCCAGTCGCGCATGCCCATCACTTCTTGTCTGAAATTATCCTGACCACCAAAAACATCTGGATCGATAATAAACATCAGCATGTGATTGATGGTTGTGTCTGCCTGTTTCGCGACATCTTGCATCGTCCACTCGCCAGCAAGGCCGCCGCCGAGTAGTTCGCATATGAGTGCAAGCCCATAGCCCTTGTGTCCACCGAAAGGCGCAAGTGAACCGCCAGCGGCGATGGCGCCAGGGTCTGTTGTGGGCGATCCTTGGACATCGAACAACGCACCCTCAGGCAGGGGGACGCCCTTCATGTCGGCGACGCGTACTTTGCCAAGCGCAATCGCAGAAGTTGCCATATCGAGTACAATCGGATCATCATCGGTGGGAACCGCGCAGCAGAAAGGGTTTGTTTGCATGCGCTTATCGCGGCCGCCCCAGGGTGAAACAAAAGGCGGGTGTCCAACGACGTTCACGAAGTGCACCGAAACATAACCAGCTTTAGCGCAATGTTCCGCGTAGGTGCCAATCCTGCCAAGATGGTGGTTGTTCCTCGACCCAATGCATACGATGCCAGTGTCTTTTACCCTTTCGAGTCCCATGTCGGTTGCCTGGCGGCCAACAACTTGGCCGAAGCCCTGGTGGCCATCGACCAGTAATACGGCACCTTTATCGGTGACTAACTCCGCATTTGCGTTGACGTCAAGGAAGCCATTACGCGCGGCGGATACATAACGCGGAATCATACCAACGCCGTGTGAATCATGGCCTTTTAGATTCGCTTCAACCAGATGGGCTGCAGTCTCACGCGCCTTATCCGTTGGCGCGTCAACACCCAAAAATATGTCGGCCGCAAATTCAGTGAGCTTGTCTCTATCTATAATCATGGAAAGTCCTACCTTAAGTTTTGGAAATCGTTTTTACTCAAAACTCCAATATGGCTCTTCCGGATATTTCACCATTCTCCAGCGCTTTGGTTGCTTCGTTGATCTGGTCAATGCTGAATCGTTCGGTCACCATGACGTCCAAGTTCAGTTTGCCGTTTTCATACCAGTTAAGGTATTTAGGGAAGTCCCTGTCTGGTACGCAGCTGCCACCAATACTGCCGATAAACTTTTTCTCGTTAACAAGAATGTCGGCGGCATTTAACTCAACAAGTGTTTGCGGTACACCGACCAGCACTGCCGTACCACCCGGTTCGGCTCCGAAGAATCCGTTCTTTACAGCAGGTACGATTTGTTCCATGGTTTGTTTTAACCCGATGCAGTCGAATGCATAGTCTGCTCCGGCAATTGGACTGCCCATAAAGCTTCGCTTGGCTGGGTTGGTTGTCAGAGATTTTATTGTCTTTATCGCATCCTCGTTTTTTGCGTTGATCGTATGGGTTGCGCCAAACTTTGTTGCGAATGCAAGTTTTTCATCGTCCAGATCGACCGCAATGATCGGGTTTGCGCCCAGTTCTTTTGCCGCAACAACGGCTGAGAGACCAACGCCACCAACGCCGAAGATAACGACGCTTTCCCCGGCTTGCACCTTCGCTGTATTCTCCACCGCACCGGCACCGGTCATCACTGCACAGCCAATGATTGAAGTAACATCTCGCTTAATATTTGCATCGACTTTAACCACATACTGTTCATCAGCAATGGTGGTGTTTGCCCAAGTGAAGACGTTTTGCGATCTGGCGACCGAACCATCCGGCAAGGAAATCGCCGCCGGAATAGGCGCACGGTCTGTGTTCGCCGCATCTCTTGGCACCCAGGTCACCATGACAGTGTCTCCCGGCGCAACGTGACTGACCTCTGCTCCAACGCTCAGCACTTCGCCAGTTGACTCATGCCCAAGAACGATTGGGTTCTGCCGAGGATTGTGCATTTGATGTAATTGGCTATGGCAAACGCCACTGGCATATTGTTTAACAACCACTTGGTGAGGACCAGGTGCAGGGAGGTCCATTTCGATAATCTGAAGTGGTGCAGGTTCTTGAGGTTGTACAACAATGCGTGCGGAAACAGTCATGCAGATCACCTGTAAAATTGAAGAGAAAAGTTGTTTGATGATATAAGACTAAATCAAGTTGTGACAGTGCCAGATTGCATTGGATTTTACGAGCAAGCATCGGAGAATAGAAATGAGTATAAAGTTGGTTGCGCAGGAAAATAAAAGCGGTGATCCGGATATAGCTGCACAGGGATTCGGGCGTGTCAAAGAGAATGCGATAAAGGCATTTTCTGTTGGCAGTGACCCGGAAGCGGTTTACCAGTTTTTTGAGCAGAACGGGTTCGCTGTGCTATCGAATAGCCTCGATAGTAATGATGTCGATTTTCTCAACAATTTTTGTGAAGAGTCGCAAAGGCACGATCCCGGCTTTTGGGGATTGTCTGACAAACGAAAGCCTCACCACCGAAATCAGGGACTTATCTATTCCCAACCCCTACTGGATCATCCGGAACTTGATCGTTTTATTCGCCACCCTAATTCTTTTCCAGTAGTCGCGCATTTGTTAGGGGGAAAAGAGCATGTGCGTTTTGCGGAATTTAATTTTAGGGAAACGCCGGCAAACGGGGGTGTCGGCGCAATGAACTTTCACCATGACGCTGCGATTGAAGATCGGTTCCTTCGAACGCCGTATTTACCCTGCGACTATTTGTGTGCAATTCACTACCTGAGTGATGTTGGGGAAGCGAATCCTGCTTTTTGCGTTGTGCCCGGCAGCAATAAATACGAAACCCTCAGGGAGGCACGCGAAGCGCTAGGTGATGATTATCAGGAACTACCGATAAGAGGTTCGGCTGGTACTTGCATCCTCTACGATACTGCGCTTTTCCACACACGGCTTGACGGAGATGGCGTCCAATCGCGGCGCACCTGGCATCAGTATTATGCTCGCGGAGGTTGGCTGCAAAGCGCACTCCCGACAACGAACAAATATCGGCGCTCTCCCTCACCAGTGTTAACTGACTGGAACCTGTTTCCGGAACGCCTAGCGATGCATGAAGATCGTGATATCAGGATGTTCTTCTCCCATTGGAATACTGCGCAGGGAGAATGGGCCGCATCCGGATTCGACCCAGAAGTGAGAAAAGCCATGCCGCGTGGTGAACAATAACGTCTTGTGTCTATGCAGCTGGAGCGATTTCAATTCGCTAAGTATTCCGCTACATTCAAGCACAATAGTAACGACCCACACATCGAATGATGTTGGCGCATGGGAAAGGTGAGGGTATGCAGGGCAAGAGCGGACCATGTTTGTTACCCTTTGAAGTTGTCAAGGCGAACGCAGAAACAATGGAAGCTGAAGTCGTACTAAGTCATGAGGGTGCTCCGATGGGCTACAGCACAGTTGCCCTGAATCATCATGGGCAAATTTATATGGGCAGTGCCTACGGTGATCGAATTGTGAGCGTTGATATTCAATAACAGGTTGCTAGGGTCAGTTATCTAACTGGATCTGATATGAAAAGAGGAAACGCAAGATGCCAAAACTGAGTAATGCGGAAAGAGATGCGTTTTTAAACCAGCAAGGTGTGCTGATGAGGATTGCCTGTGTCAGAGATGACGGCAGCCCGCTGGTCACACCTATTTGGTTTATCTTCGATGATGGCGCCGTCTATTTCACTCCAAGGGAACAGTCCGAATGGTTTAGCTGCTTAAAAGCTGATTCGCGAGTGTGTCTGTGTATTGATGAAGATGCCTTACCTTATCGAAAACTGGTGATCGAAGGTGAGGCTGATTTNNGCGCTATACAAAGTGATGTTGAGTTCAGCCAGTGTAAAGACCTGGCGTATGCCGGTACCGGGAGAAGATCAAACAGGCATATGGCATTCAAGGTATTATGCGAAGGGCAGCAAGTATGGCGATGCTACCGGGGTTTGAATTTGAAATGCCATCACTGGTTGCAAGGGAAGGAGTGTTAAATGTCTGATACTGTGAGCTATACCGTGAAAGACGGCGTTGCGATCATTCAAATCACACGCGCGGATAAACTGAATGCCCTTGATGAAGATGTGATACAGGGTTTGCGATCTGCTTTTATGCAATATGATGCATCGGAAGAACGATGCGCGATCCTATGTGCAGAGGGTGACCGGGCGTTCTCCGTGGGCGCAGATATCAAGAGTCCGCCGAAGGAAATGTGGCAAGGTGTACCAGGTGTCGGTGTCATTACCAACAAGCCGATTATTGCTGCAGTACAGGGTTATTGTGTTGGTGGTGCTTATATTCTTGTCCAAATGTGCGATCTGGTCGTTGCTGCGGACAACACGATATTTAAGTATCCAGAGGCACAAGTAGGTTTTACTGGCGGGCTCATCGCGGGTTGTGCTGCCCGTATACCGCATAAAATAGCCATGGAATTCATGTTGCTAGGCGAGGACTTATCGGCCCAACGTGCCTACGAAGTTGGCATGGTCAATAAAGTTGTGCCCGTGGGCGATCAAATGAGCGCAGCGATGGCGTACGCGGATATCCTGAAAATAAGTGCGCCGCTGGTTGTTGAAACGATCAAGGGACTGGTCGCAGATACTGTTCCTCGGGGACCCGCAGAAATTTCTGCGATTGCACGTGATAAATTACTTGTTGTCAAAGACAGTGAAGATGGCGCCGAAGGTAGGCGGGCATTTAAGGAAAAACGCACGCCTGATTTTAAGGGTCGGTGATCGTGCAGTGGGTGTCGTGGCCGGCGCTAAAGAATCTAAATTTGAAAAGTGAGTGTGAATGAAAGCCAGCATAAAATGGGTTGAAGATGTCATGTTTCTTGCCGAGTCTGAAAGTGGGCACGTGGTTGCAATTGACGGGCCGCCATCTTCAGGAGGGCGTAATATTGGCGTGAGACCCATGGAAATGGTGCTCATGGGTATGGGCGGCTGCACGAGTTTCGATGTTATGACCATGCTTAAGAAGGCGCGGCAACAGGTCACTGATTGTGTCGCACAGCTAGATGCCGAACGGTCTGATGAAATACCCAGTGTGTTTACCAAGATTCATATTCATTTTGTCGTCACAGGCAAGGCGCTTAAAGAAACTCAGGTAAAGCGCGCTATCAATCTCTCGGCGGAAAAATACTGCTCTGCGTCGATCATGTTGGGAAAGGGTGGCGTCGAAATTACCCATGATTATGAAATCGTCGAAGCAAATTAAATGCACGCACATTGAAAGCCCCTCTCTATCCTCGTGATACTAAGTAAATGATCGATCAAGATCTGCCCGTTGCTGAAGTGCTTGACGCACTTAAAGCGTCGCTTCAAATAAATGACCAAGTGGTGCTTCAGGCTCCGCCAGGTGCGGGTAAAACAACCCTTGTGCCGTTAGCGTTGATGGGGGAAAGTTGGCTTGGTCAGGACAAGATCCTCATGCTTGAGCCACGTAGAATCGCGACCCGAGCGGCAGCCCATAGGATGGCCGAATTATGCAGTGAGCCGGTGGGCCAAACGGTGGGCTACGCGATGCGCCTTGAGTCTCGATTGAGCGCGGCGACGAAAGTTCAAGTGATAACCGAAGGTGTTTTAACTCAAATGTTGATGGAAGATCCGGCGCTATCGGGTGTTGGGTTGGTCATTTTTGATGAGTTTCACGAACGCTCACTTGATGCTGATTTGGCCTTAAGTTTGTGTTTGAAGAGCCGAGAGGTTTTCCGGGAAGAGCCACTTAAATTGCTCGTAATGTCAGCGACCATGGATAGCGACCGTGTCGCAGAGGTCATTCAGGCGCCGATCATCTCCAGCGAAGGCAAGCAGTATCCGGTTGAGTTGCGATATGGTCAGGCAGCCAAATTTAGGGAAAAGATAACAGATCGCATTGTTGGCACGATTAGACTGGCCGAATCGGAAAACCCCAATAGCAGCATACTTGTTTTCTTGCCCGGCGAGGGTGAAATAAGACAAACGCAGAAAAAGCTAATGGAAGTATTTAACAACAATGCCAATGTTGAAATATTACCGCTGTTTGGCTCTCTCAGTCAGAAAGCGCAGCAGTATGCTATTGCACCTGGGCATCGCAAAATTGTGCTTGCAACAAATATCGCTGAGACCAGTCTTACCATTGAAGGCGTTGATGTCGTTGTTGATAGCGGTCTGGTTCGGGTCCCCGCCTTTGACCCCTCGTCGGGTATGACGCGACTTGTAACGCAGCGAATATCAATTGCTTCGAGTATTCAGCGGGCTGGTCGCGCTGGCCGGCTAAGACCCGGTAAATGCTACCGACTTTGGTCAGCTTCACAGCAACAGGAGCTGGCGGTTCATGCGAAACCCGAAATAGCTGACGCAGACCTTGTGCCTCTAGTGTTGCAGCTTTTACGTTGGGGTATTGGTGATTCGAGCGAGCTGACTTGGGTCGATTCACCGCCACCAGGTCCTCTCGCGCAAGCGCGGCAAATGTTGATTGACCTTGGCGCTGCCACAGGCTTTGCCAGCGGTCCATCGGCCAAGAGTTTTGTGCTAACAGATCACGGTGAGCACATGTCTGTGCTTGGAGTACACCCCAGATTGGCGCATATGTTGGTGATGGGTTGGCAGTTTGGCCGATTGCAAACGGCGACGTTAATCGCGGCGGTATTGTCTGACCGTGACCCTTTTGATAATCCGGACATGACAAGTCGACTGAGCATACTGACTGAACAGGTACGTTGTCCGAGAGAGCGAGAGGGGTGGAAAAGCAGGGCGCTGCAACTGGCTCGACAATTCGAGCATCAAATAAGGAACGCGGTGAGTATGCCGGCCGTTGCAGGCAATGTTACCTCGGAACAGGCAGTTTCGTTTTTGCTCGCTTGCGCCTTTCCTGATCGGATTGCGCGAAAGCGCCATTCCGGTGGCTATCAGTTGGCCAATGGGAGAAGCGCGACGCTGCCGGGAGGGCGCCATTTGCCAACTGATAGCCAGTGGTTGGCGGTGGCAGAGGTCAACGGTCTGTCGCGTAGCCAGGGCGATGTGATCCGATCAGCAGCGGTACTTGATACTCAGTTACTTGAAGGTCCGCTGCAATCAATGGTTCAGACGAAAGAAATCGTTGAGTGGAATAAAAAGGAAAACAGGTTCGTTGCGGAACAACGCCGTGTTGTTGGTGAACTGGTTTTTTCTCGTAAAAAGCTCGCATCTGTTTCTCGCGAGGCGCGCGTGAAGGCGTTGATTAATCATCTTCGGGGCGTTGGTCTTGAACAATTGCCTTGGAATAGAGATCTTCGAAACTGGCAAGCAAGAGTGCAGTTAGCGGGCGCTCAGGACCCGACGTTCCCTCGCATCTCCGATGATGATTTGATAGCAAATTTGGAAGATTGGTTAGCGCCGTATCTTGACGAAGTGACTAAACTGAGTGATTTCAAAAAGCTGCAGCTTGCGCAAATACTTCAAGGGATGCTGACTTGGGAGCAGCAGAAAACCCTCACCCAAGTTGTGCCTGAAAGAATTACGGTCCCCTCAGGCTCCAGCATTAAATTAGATTATTCTCAAAACCCTCCCGTTCTCGGCGTGAAGCTTCAGGAGTTGTTCGGTATGTCTGATACTCCACTGTTGCTGAATGGACAGATGGCGGTTGTTATTCATTTGTTATCTCCCGCGGGAAGGCCTCTGCAAGTAACGCAGGATCTAGCCCATTTTTGGCGTAATACCTATCAAGACGTCAGGAAAGATATGAGAGGGCGTTACCCAAAACACCCTTGGCCGGAAAACCCGTTGACCGCTGTTGCTACGGCGAAGACCAAGCGCGCGCTTGCGGGTCGAAAGAAGGAAAGTTAATGACTTACGTATGCCAGACTCCGGCGCCTGATAGCTGACCCTATTTGGCACATGCGGTAAGCTGTCTAAACGCTGCGCGCCATTAGCGTAAATGTTCGATAGGGTGCCCGATGTCCAGTTTGATGGTTTAAGCCCCAGCGAGTGACTATCTGTGTACCTTTTTCACGTGCGAGGAAGCCTGTCGATGAATAAGACGATATGAAAGCGCAAGCCTGCGCCTGCGGAAGTGATCAAAGCTACAGCGCTTGCTGCCAACCCATGCACAGAGGGGTGAAAAAGGCCAAAAGTGCCGAGCTGCTCATGAGGTCAAGGTATGCAGCTTACGCACTGTGTGAGTATCAATACTTGATAGATTCACATCACCCAGACACGAGAGGAACACTTTCCGTCGTGGAACTGGAAAAGAGCAATGCGCAAACGACATGGTTAGGGCTTGAGATCTTGTCGTCTGAGGAAAATTTAGTGAGTTTTCGCGCTTACTTTGTCCAGCGGTCGAAGCAGACACAACAGCGACTGCAGTGCTTACACGAAGAGTCTCGGTTTGTGAAAGAAGGTGATAACTGGTTTTATATTGACGGTCAGCACAAGTCAGAACTCGCCGCGCTACCCAGAAGAAAAGATCCTTGTTTCTGTGGCAGCGGTAAGAAATTCAAAAATTGTCATGGTAATTTGATTGACTAGGGGCTGATGTAGTTAAACATCCTCGCCGGCATCTGCGGAATCGTAATCATCAAAGTCATCCGGTTCAATTTCTTCCAGCTGTTCCAGCAGGTTTATCGCGAGTCCAACATAGTCAGAGTCTGTGATAATGCCCACCAACGTTTCTCCTTGTAGCACCGGCAAAGATCCGATTTTGTGTTTTTGCAGCATGAGGGCAGCCGATCTCATGTCTGCGGTCTGAGAGATTGTATAAATATCCTGTCTCATGACATCGGAAACAAAGACGCCCGTTTGCTCGGCCGCCAGAATATCTCTTTGAGTAATTAAGCCAATTAACTTTTTTGCATCATCGATGATGGGAACATGTCGAACCCGGTGTGCTTTCATGAGCGATTCTGCCTCGGCCAGAGTAGCATTTGCCCCGAGCGTAAAGAGGTCAGTTGTCATAATTTCGTTGATACTTAACATGCTTTCTGTCTCCTAGATAGATCAAAGCTTATCGGGACTATTTACGATTTATATTGATAAGGATCAAGGTTCCTGAGAATCATGCAAGTTTGGATGTATTGGAGTATTGTCACGAATATAGCCCTGTTTATTTTGGAGAAAACCTGATGATGAAACTGCATGTGAGTGGCAATTCACCCTATGCCAGAAGAGTAAGAGTAGCGATAAGAGCCTGTGGTTTGACGGATCAGGTAGAGGAAGTTGCCATAAAGAGTTTTGCTGATTTACCAACAGAGTCCCCAGGCAATAAAGTTCCTGTGCTTGTCGTTGAACCGGGACTGGCGATTTCTGAGTGCTTACTGATAAGTCGTTACCTTGATGGTTTGGCGGGAGGAAAACTGTCGCCGACAGATCCGCGCGCTCAGACTGAACAATTAGAGATTGAGTCTGTTGCATCAGTCCTCATGGACTCGCTATTCGCGCGATCTATGGAAAAAAACCAGCGTGACGAAGCGACCCGCTCTGACGCGGTACTGGAAAAAGAAGCTAATCGTTCTGCTCGATGTTACGACAGGTTAAATGTACTGCTTGAAGGTGCGTCGCTGGATGTTAATCTCGCCTCAATCGCAGTGGTTTCGTGCTTAGGTTATGCAGACTGGCGAAATCCCGAGGACGAATGGCGGCAAAATTCCCCAGCGCTGGTCGCTTGGTTTGACCAAATGATGGAGTTGCCTGCTTTTGCCGACACGGCGCCGGTGTATTAACAAATTGTCGCCACGGAAACGAACTGTATGATCTCAATTGACCAATTAACTCATGTAGCTAACGACTTGGGCGAGGGTCCAGTCTGGGATGTTAAAACAAATGCTTTGTGGTGGGTCGATTCTTACGCGGGTGATATTTTCAGATTAAAATACTCGATGAAGACCGATGGCCAAGAGCTGGAGTCTTGGTCGATGCCGGCCATGATTGGTAGCTTGGCGCTGGCTGATGATCATCGGGTGATTGTTGCGCTGCAGACGGGAATTCACTTCTTTGATACTAAAACAGGCAAGCTTGACCTTATCACTGACCCAGAGGCGGACATTCCCGAAACGCGTTTTAATGATGGCAAGACGGACAGAGCCGGAAACTTTCTTGCAGGTTCAATGGGGATAAAAGTTCGTGACCGTGCACTGGGTGCGCTTTACCGAGTCAGCCCTGAGCTTGATATTGAAGTGCTTGAAGACGACGTTATTGTGGCTAACGGTCCTTGTTTCAGTCCAGCAGGCGACGTGCTGTATTTTAATGATGGTCGCCGTCGAATTCTTGCTTATGACTATGATCCCGATGGACCGCTTACAAATAAGCGCGTGTTTTTTGAAGGCGAAAAACACCAAACAGGATCAGATGGTGCGACCGTAGATAGCGATGGCAATTTATGGGTAGCGCTGACCGGTTCAAGCGAAATTGGCATGTTGTCACCGAAGGGTGAGTTGCTAAAAAGAATCTCAATGCCGGTGAAGTTGCCCAGCTCGGTGATGTTCGGTGGTCGTGACCTTGATGAATTGTATGTCACTTCAATCAGCAATTCGGGCAACAGAGTCTCTAATGAGGCGGGGGCTGGCTGTCTCTACCGAATCACTGGCTTAGGTGTGCAGGGGATTGCTGAAGCCAGATTTGGTGCAGGTTTTTAATGAGCAAACAAGGGCACCTTGATATTGCAAAACGTCCGGTAGGCAGACCTAGAGCGAATGGTCGGCCGCACCTTGCAAGAGGTGCAGTGTTCAAGGCGGCTGCAGAGATGATCGCAAGGTTCGGTTACGCCGGTGCCAGTTTGAGAAAGATAGCGGATGAACTTGAGGTGTCCGCGCCATCAATTTTGAATATGTTTAAGACAAAAGACCAGTTGCTAAACGAACTGATTGTGGCGCTGGCAAGCAGGACATTGTCATTTCATGAGGCGCTAGAGCGGGAAAATCTAGCGCCAGAAGTTGCGCTTTATAAAATGATTTATGAGGAGGTTATCAGCGTTGCCGGGGCACATGAACTAACGAGACTTTTCTATCTGCCGGAGCTAAGACTGCCAGGTTTTGAAGTTGCTCAAGCACAAAGAGAGTCGATGGTCGCGAACTTCAAGCAACGCGTCGTTCAATGTGTTGATCGTCAGGTGTTTCGAGAAGTAGACGCTTTGCTGGCTACGGAACAGATTTTTCAGCTGACAGAAACCAGTATGATAGCGCTGGATGTGGAAGCGTTGGGGTTAATCGACTCTCAAGCCCTGGCAACCGCTGACTTCGTCTTAAGAGGGTTTCTCGTTAAGCCGGGTCGTCTTGTGGCGATCAGAAAAAAAGCTCTCGCATGTGAAGTTGTGCCAAGCAGAGAATGACTGTTTAGGGGCATTCGTCGTTAACTATCGCGCTAGTTCCATCTTCGATAACCACCATTGATTCATCTGCCAGATGGACTTCTCATAGGTAGATAGTTGACCCTGCCCTGTGAGTGGTGCATTCAGCCCTTGCCATACAATATCGTTCGCAGCGATGTCCTCGGCGTGGATCAGGTTTACAATCTCAGCAGAAGCATCCAACTGTTGCTGGAGATCAGGCAGATCTAGGTTTTGTTTGTGAATGCAGAGGTGCACCTTAAGTAAAAAGTTATCGACTGTTTTAGGAATAATTTGATACCAGATCAGCATATTGCTCTGAACGGCAAAAGTTAGATAAGGAAAGGCAACGTTAGCCCAGAGTGTGCCAATGTCGCCTATGTTAAGTCCGGGCGTATTTCTTAAGCTGCTGTGAGGTGGGTCGTCTTCGGATGATTCTACGGCAGGCATTTCTAGTATAGACCACGGTCCATCGTTATCCGGTACCCGAGACTGACGAGCAGGCAAGCCAGGTTGTAGGGTCGCCGAGTGTGTGCCGATGTGGTGATAAGCTTCCATGAAGTTTTCGACCAGAACTTTCCAGTTCCAGTTACTGTCGAATTCCAGTGTATGTTGAATCACATGATCGGCCATTTGATATTGCGTAAAATACGCGGTGAGCCCCTTAACTTGCTGTGCAAATGCTTTTGCGTCTGGGTCGAGTGTGGCCATGATGAAGCCTTCCCATATCTCCGATCTGATTTCTGGAAGTTTACAATCTTGGATCTTGAAGTCCTTAACCGCTTCCATCATGGGGGCTGCGATCAGTTGTCCCTGCGTGTCGTAACTCCACGCATGATACGGGCAGGTGAATTTCAATTGTTTACCTTGACCTTCTACGAGCATTGCAGCCCGATGTAAGCACACGTTCGACAATATCCGAATGTGCTGTTGCGTATCGCGGACGACGATGACGGGTTGGTCGAGCAGGTCTGCCGCGATGAAGCTGCCGACCTCAGGTACCTGTTCAACACGACCAACAGGTAGCCAAGACTTTCTAAATATTTTTTCCTGCTCTGCTTTGTAGATTTCTTCGGACGTATAGGCGGCTGCGGGGAGGGTAAATGCTGCGTCTGCGGGCGCAGACATTTTTGTAATTTCCTCAATGGTAAGCAACGAAGGTTCTTCTTGAGACATGTCATCTTACCGAAAGTGGTTTTCAGCATGACAATGTAGAGCATAATTTCAATTGGTTCAAATAATATATAACAACTGTTAATAAATATTTGTTTGCAGCATTGCCTCGCTTGCCGACCCGGGGTTTTGAGGCTGTGGTCAAATTTATTGCAAGGATAGTTTCTTTCGTATGGATGTCGTCGCTCTGTACAGCCCCAACACAAATAGGGCAACATGAGGGCACTTGAGTCTGCGCTCAATCTTATATCGAAGACAGCCAATAGGAGCCGTAAATGTTAATAGCAATCGTTCAAATACCGATTCCAGGTAACAAACCGAAAGAGCAAGCGATCATGGGGGCCAAGAAGACAACAGATCAGTACCTTGGCATGCCTGGCCTCATCCGAAAAGATTACCTCAGCAGCGATGAAGGTGCTGGCGGTGTCTATTTATGGGAAACGCGTGAAGCTGCCGAGGCGTGGTACAACGACGACTGGTGGGTCATGATGCAGGACCGTTACGGCGTTAAGCCGAGTTTAACAATGTATGACCATTACTTGACGGTTGATAACGACCTTGGTGCAGTCACTATTGATCGGGAGCCAATTGCCGCTGCGGCCGAGACAGGTTAGTTACATATGCAGTATGGAGGTGCTCTGTCCGGTCTCCTTGTCCCTTTATCGCTGATTGCAGTTTGTCAGCGACGGAAATTTCCTCGGCACCCCTAGAATTTTGCATCTGCGGAGAGATTACCTTGTCATGAAAATGGT
>ENA-UZWX01006990-UZWX01006990.1-metagenome-genome-assembly--contig:-Day-4---50m-contig-6990_pt1 | contig 16739 bp, 16 predicted proteins | sample MGYA00260347_ERZ794907 | MGnify/ENA metagenome assembly ERZ794907 | reverse complement strand
AATTCACAGTAACGAAGTAAGGCCATTTTTCTGGATGGTTTAATACCAAGCCACTCATTATCAAACAACCCCATCAAATGCCCCATAGAAACTACCCAAACTGATTCAAAGCCATCTATCTCATTTTTGCCAGCCATAAAAATATCCATCCTTCTTTGCATATTCTTAAATGCATGGCGAAAGGGCTGCCAAAAAATTTCTGAAACTTCTGTTGGATTCGAGAGCTCATTAAAGGGGTGATAACCCCTCCAAATATAGTCTTCAACAGTATGGTCTATTACAACTTTCGAAATATCATTGCCCTCAGCCTTATCTAAGGATTTGTAGTAATCTAATACAATCTTTTTTTCTTGTTGAAAGTTACTCATAGTTATTTTCCAAGATCATTCTAGATCCTTTTTCTGCAATCATCATCGTTGGGGCAGAGGTATTTCCACTGACGATATTTGGCATGATTGAAGCATCTATTACCCTCAGATTTCTCATTCCTTTAACCTTTAAATCATAAGGTGAAACAACAGCCAAGTCATCAACTCCCATCTTACAGGTTCCGACTGGATGATAAACAGTTAGCGCAGTCTTGCGAATGTAATTCAATAGATCTCCATCTGACTGAATAGATTTTCCTGGTGCTATTTCTTCACCTCGAACCTCATAAAACTCTTCAGATGATAATACCTCTCTAGCCTTTTTGATTGCCTCAACAATATTTGCTTCATCTCTAACATCAGACAAAAAGTTATGGTCAATGAGCAGTTTGAGTTTATCGCCTTCTTTTTTTAACTTCACTGAGCCTTTACTATGCGGCTTTAATAGGCATGTAAAAAGTGAATAGCCATGACCAAACTCAAACTTTTTTCCTCGGTGACTTCGGTAAATAGGCGTAAAGTGGAACTGAATATCGGGGTAGCCATGTTCAGAAAATTTTGTTTTAGCAAATCCACCCGCTTCAACAAAATTAGTTGTCAACCAGCCCTTTCTTTTGAAGAAGTACTTAAAAGGAGCCATCACCACATGTGGCAGTAGGGACCTCCAAGACACACCAATAGATTCAGTCTTTTTTGAGCGCACTGTCACCATAGTATCAAGGTGATCCTGAAGATTCTGACCCACTCCAGTTAGATTATGTTTACAGGCAATTCCAACACTCTCTAGTTCATTTTTATCTCCAATACCAGAAGCCATGAGCAGCCTAGGCGACTCAATAGCACCAGCACTTAAAATAACCTCTTTCAAGCAAGTTATTTTTTTTTCTATTCCATTCGTTTGAATATTAACGGATGTTGCAATCTCTCCGTCAATCTCAATAGTATTAACCTTTGTATTTTTATAAATAGTTAGGTTTGGTCTAGCAATTATTGGCTTTACGAAAGCCCTGTATGAGTTAACTCTCTCACCTTTATGTTGATTGACATTATAAATACCTAATCCCAACTGGGAGGAGCCATTAAAATCTTGATTATGTGGTAAATCTAGCTTAGCTCCAGCCTTAATAAAACGCTGAAGGATTATGTTTGCATCTTGTGGCTTTACTACCGGCCACTCTCCACCAATAGAGTGATAATTTGGATCTCCACCAGTTTGATCATTTTCAAGTTTTTTAAATATGGGCAAAACTTCTTTGTAAGACCAACCATCACATCCTAGCTTAACCCAATTATCATAATCATTCTTATTGCCTCGAATATACACCATGCCATTAATCGAGCTAGATCCACCCATACCTTTGCCACGGTTAACAGTTATCACTCGGTTATCCAATTTTTTTTGGGGAATGCTCTGATAGGCATAATCAAACTTTTTGTGATTATACAAAACGGACAATCCTGCCGGAATTGTAATCAACGGACTATTTTCACCTCCCCCAGACTCAATCAGACAGACTTGGTTTTGAGAGTTCTTACTTAGTCGATTTGCCAGCACACAACCAGCCGAGCCCGCACCTATAATAATATAATCAAAGCCTCGCAATTGCTATCCTTTCACCGCTCCAGCTGTTAATCCACTTACAATCTGCCTCTGAAAAAACAACACTAAAAAAAACAATGGTGCAATAATCGATACTGCTGCTGCCACAGCAACTACTTGATCGGTCGTAGTTGTTTCCATATTAAACATACTAGCAATAGCAGGGACCATAGTTGTATTTTGAGCCTCTAAAAGCATTGAAGTCACTAAAAAATCATTATAGGCTAAAAGAAAACTAAAGAGTCCAGTTGTTATAACTCCCGGCCACATAACCGGCATAATAACTCGTCTAAACGCTTGAAAATGACTACATCCATCGACCCTTGCAGCTTCATCAAGTTCAGCTGGTATGCTTTGAAAGAAAGAGCGCAACATCCATATCGTGAAGGGCTGGTTAATGGCAACCAAAACTGCTATTGTTGCCCATGGCATTCCGTAAAGTGTTGGTGCAGCATCACCAAATATTGGTCTCAGTATTTCAGCAGAATTTATAAAGAATGGAAGATAGCCTGTAACTAGAACTGAGTGAGGCAGGGCGCGAAAAACTAAGGCAATAATGAGTATCCAAAATGCTAAATTAGAGCCTGATCTCGCAAGCCCATAACCCGCCAACGTTCCAAAAGTAAGGGAGATTGTAACGACGCCTGTTGTTACAATGAGAGAGTTTTGGAAATTGTTTATAAAGTCTTTTTCAAACCATACAGTTGAGTAATGTTCTGTAGAGAAACCCAAAATGTTATTACCAAGTGGCCCAGAAACATCATTCAAAAATGAAAGTAATGAGGGCATAAATCCTAAAAAGATAACAATAAATGAGAGCCCAAAAGTCATCGCACCAACCAACCAACCAAGCCATCGGTAGCCAATGGGTGAATATGTATTAACCATCTTAACCAGCCAACCTGTTGCAAGCTTAGCAGTAAAAAAAATGATTGACAGGGCAACAGTTATATCTATTAATGATAGCCCTTTGCCCTTAGATAGAGTTTCTGGGCCAAAAATTACATTTAATGGATTGGAGTCAAATGCATCAAATGGCAACTTGACACTCATAACGCTGATCCAAAAGATTGGAAAAGCGGCCATAACACACCAAAATACTAGAAAAAAGTATGAGCTCAGTCGAAGTGCAATAGGTTGTTGTATTAGATTTTCATCTTTCATAAGCGCTTACCCTTGTAGTCCAGCCAAACACCTCTTAGAACTGGAATTAATAGCAGTACAATTCCAATCATTGTTAACATTGAGCTGGCTGAAGCCCTTCCAATAGATCGGTTACCCATTAAATCTGAAGTCAGAAAATCATAGGTTAGCCATTGAAGTGAAATAACATGTGCCTGTGATGAAAAGCCAACCACCTCTTCAAAGACTCGATAGCTATCCATGAGATGGATCAATGTCACAAATACAATGAGTGGTATTAGGTGAGGCAATACCACATATCGTAACTTTTCCCATCGGTTAGCGCCATCGATAATAGCACTTTCAATAGTGTCTTGGTTCAAAGTTTGAAGGCCAGCATAAAACACAATAGCTGCAAATGGTGCAACATGCCAGGTTCGATAAAACATCATTAGGAGCTCTATCGTCCATGCTTGTGCAAACATAGCAATATCCTTTGCCAACCACCACTCTAAGAATGATGTTAAGATTCCATCACCGATGAACAGCCACTTTATCGCCAAAGCACCAATAACAGGAGTAATAATCATCGGAAGCAGTGACACAAATATTACAGGTCCCCTAATAGATTGCGCTACATTATTGATACATAAAGCAATCAATAAACCAAAAAAAAGAACCAGTGGCAAGGTTATAAGAGTAAACGAAAGGGTAAATCTTAATGCTTTCCAGAAATCAATTGTCATAAACTGATTCCAGCTATTATCTGCAAAAGCAGCGATCACCCTAGGAAACTCGATTACATTTTGATAGTTTAAAAAACCAACAAAATTTGTTTGAGAAAGCGCTTTGCCATTATCACCGATTATAGGAATAGTTTTAGTTTCTACGACGCAAAGCTGTCCAGTAAAAGTGGGTGTGCAGGTTTCAACATCTAAAGTTTCATATACCGGCTGAGTAACATAAAAACTCTGCTTTAAAACAGTTGCTAATGGCAAAGCAATAAATAAAACCATCATTAAAACTGATGGGCCAATAAATGCAAAGAAAGTCTTTTTATTCATTCGAGAAAACTATAACAATAATAGAGTTAAAGACAGTTAGGAAGAAAGAAGGCCCTCTACTGAGGGCCCTCTTGGAGACAAACATTTATTACATTAAACCACTTTCAGTAGCTGCAATTGTATAAGCAGCTTCGATGTCAGCAAGTGCAGTTGCAGCATCTTTATCACCCGTTAGGAAAGCAGAAATTCCATTACCTAATGCTGTGTGCATTGAGCCCATACCAGGCAAACTTGAAGGGTATGGAGCTGCTCCAGCATTTGCAGTAGCAATAGCGCCTTCTGCTGCACTACCAGGAACAAAACCATCAATTAACCACACTCCTTGATCATTAGCGCCTTGAACCATTTCAGTATCAATCCCTTCCATAGCTAGACGGAAAGCAGCATCAGCTTGCTCATCTGTCATATTTGTAGCGAAAACTAAACCATCCCACCAGTTAGTAGAGGCTGGTCTAGTTGTTCCCATTGGCGCTGCAGCCATTTTGACCTTGCCTACAACTGTAGATTCTTCTGCATTGTCCATGGCAGCTGCACGCGTACCCCAGAGTGTTGCCATCGCAATCTTGCCTTGCTGGAATTGTTGCTGAACATAAGTCGAGTCGCCAACAAGGTACTCAGGATCCATATACTCTGTAAGGGCCTTCATAGTATTAAGAGTCGCGACACCAGTTGCATTGTTAATTGATGGGGCATTTCCTTCTCCAAAGAATTCACCACCATTTCCTAAGTAATTATTAACAAACTCTTCACCTAGATTCCAGCCAGCCTTGTACGTTCCGCCAATTGGGTAGTCAACGATATTGTAGCTTTGCATGAATTTTGCAGCTGCCAACATATCAGCATGAGTTTTTGGCTCAGCTAAACCAAGATCCTTAAAAATATCTTCACGATACATTAGATGCTGGTTGTTCACACTCATTGCAATAGCCATGATTTTTCCATCAATTTTTATTAATTGGCTTGGATTAAGGTGACTACCATACTTAGCTACAAGGTCGTCCAAGGGACGAATTGAGCCTGCATTTAGAAGCGGCACCATTGTGCCGTTTGATATACCACCAATCTGATACAGTGAAGGATTTGCTGCAAAGGCTTCGTTTATTTTATCCTTAAAATCAGTATCTAGTACTGCGGTGTAATTTCCACACTCTTCCATTGCACTTGCAACAGACTTCCAAGCATCATATGAATTTGCTAGTGATTTAATTTCTGTGCCATTTTCATAAGCACAGCCAGCCCACGCACCTGAGGCTATCGATGTTATTGCTACTGCTGTAGCTAATTTTCTTAAAAACATATAACTCTCCTTTTTTTTTCTTAAAAAATATAATCAAATTAACATCATAGAAAACGGATGTTAAATCTGTTTTGCATACGATTGCAACAAATTATAACACAGTCAGTATGCCTATATAATAATTTTATACGGTACAACAAACAAACTAGGTCCTGGATTTTTCAAAATTTTCCCATGCACTTTCAAAATCATCAAAACCAAAGCTTTTTTTCTCAGCAGGGTCCAATATTAATCTCTCAGATACAAAAAGCTTATGAATCGCATCTTTTAAAATTCCAATTACTTCATTTGGTATAACCACCGCCCCATGACGATCAGCGTGAACCAAGTCACCTGGTGAGACTGTAATTCCAAGAAAACTGACAGTCGTATCAACCTCTCTAACATGAACGAATCCATGGCTCGGACCTATAGAACCAGCAACAACAGGAAAATTCTCTGCAAGGTCCCCAAGATCCCTCATAACACCATTGGTTAATGCTCCTGAGAGTCCAAATCCTTTGTGCACTTTCGTATTTATCTCACCCCAATAAGCACCGATACAATCTGGATAATCCACATCCTCAATGACAGCAATTGCCGGACCATCCACCTCTGACATATATCGATAGTAACTCATACGGCGCTCTTTAATAATGTCTTGACTTTCTGTTGGCGGCTCTAATGCAGCAATTTTTGCAGTCTTGGCAAAACCAACCATTGCGCCCCCATTTGGCTCTGAGGAGAACATTGTTTGTCTTGTAAATTGTGAAAAACCACGCTTACCTTGCGCAACTTCAATAGCGTTACAGACAGTTGGTGTATCAACTGAGCGAAGGAGGTTAAGTAATTCTGTATCTAATTTATCAGCCATTTTTTTAATACCCTTGTTGTTTCTTGCGGTTGCTCTAATGAAGGCATGTGGCCTGCATTATTAATTACTCTCAACTCTGAATCATTTATTATACTATGCATCAACTCATGCCTCTCTACTGGACATAACATATCACTCGAGCCACATATCAACAGTACTGGAAAATCGATTGAGCAAAGTGTGTTTTGTTGATCTAATCGTGATTGTAAAGCCTTTGATTGCTTTATGAATACTTCGGGACCCATAGACATGGCCATGTCCATACAAATTTGAAGGATCCTCTCTTTGTCTTCAGTATCAGCTAAATAGTTCGGTTTCATTTCATCCCTCATCACATCCAAGAGTTTGCCTTGTTTTGCGGCTTGTATTTGCGGCTCACGCATAGCTTTAACCTCTTCAAGCTCGGCTTTTGGATTAGTATCCATAAGTACCAACTTTTCGATTCGACTGGGCTCTTGGGAGCACATTTCCATTGCAACAATGCCTCCCATTGAATGACCTAAGAGATGAAATTTTGGTGGTGAATTTTTGAGCACTTCAGATGCCAGCTCCTCAACTGATGAGTGGCCAGATATATCTGCAATACTAATCTTTATTGAATCACTTAGTTCATCAATTTGTGGTGAAAAAATTCGCCCATCACACATCATTCCTGGAATCATGACGAGGTAATTCACTATTGATTACTCGCGAGCTCTGCGCCCTCAGATAGTGACTGTAATTTAGCAAATGCAATGTCTGGGTCAACCGCCCCATAACCGGCAAATGTACCAAAACCGCAATCTGAGCCGGCTATGACTCTCTCTTTGCCAACTATATTAACGAATTTATTAATTCGTTCAGCGACTAGTTCAGGGTGTTCAATAAAGTTTGTTGTGGTATCAACAACACCAGGCACAAGTATTTTGGTGTCAGGTATTTCATTTTTACGGTCACGAAAAACTGTCCATTCATGAGCATGTCTAGGGTTTGAAGTCTCGAATAGGGTGTATCGAGCTTTTGCTTTCATTAATGTTCCGAAGACTTTATTCATATCAATATCACAGCAATGAGGGCCCTCATAATTACCCCAACAAATATGAATTCTTACTCTCTCTTCTGGAACATTTGTCAAAGCATGATTAAGTGCCTCCATATGTAATTCGGCAATTTTTATAAATTCTGAATCAGATAGGTCACTGAAAAGCATGTGCCTTGACAGCGCCAGATCAGGACAGTCCAGCTGTAAATCTAGGCCTGAGGCAACAATTGTTTCATACTCGTCTTTCATTGCATCTGCTAGTGCTGCTAAATATGAATCACGAGTTGAGTAATAATCATTCTGTAAAAATAAAGAAATCACCCCTGGTGATGCTGCATTCATAAAGCCTCTTTGAACATCGTTAGCAGCCATTGCATTTTTTAAGTTTAAAATATCCTTTTGAAGCTCACCTTGTCCTTTTGATTTAACCTCACTAGTGCACATTGGCCTTGCATATTGAGGCGTTCCACCATCATCGGCAAGTCTTTTCAAAAAGCCCGGAAAAAGCTTTAAGTCCTCTGGTGCATTTCGAGGGCTATCGCCAGAGAATCCGGTATACCTGTCTTTAACGTAAGTTGCGTAAGATATTTTTGAGGTCTCCCCATCACTAACAATATCGATACCAGATTTTTTTTGTTTTTTAACTGTAGCTAAAACATTATTTTTCATACATGAATCAAAGCCTTTTTCATCATAGGCTTGATTATTTTCTCTTGCAAAAATATAGTCTACAACTTCCTGACTTCTGGGTAATGAGCCCACGTGGCTTGTTAAAATTTTACTCAATTGATACTCCTATTAAAAAAACTATTCTCGCCAGGTTGATCCTGGTCGATCATTTGTCTTTGTCACTTTAAATAAACTGGCCTGACCTGATCCCACAGGGACAATTCTGTAAGATAAATTTGGTCGAATTAAGCATGTATCTCCAGCAGAAATATTAATTGAATCATCTTTCCACTCTAGTTTCCATTCACCTTTCATAATCATGTTGACCTCGTATTGACTTGTTGTGTGCATTTCTTTGATGAAGGTATCATTAGATACATAGTCAACTTCAAAGCCTGGCTTATCTGTTAAGAGACCCTTGCTTCCTATAACCTTAACAGGCGAGTCGTTTGAATGTTGGAACAAGTCAGACGCGCTGACAAAAAAATTATTCATAAACTCTTCTGTCGACACCTCAGGAAAATTGTTAAGTTCAGCTTCGCTTAATAGTTCCATTGGCCCGATATGTGCCGGAAGCGACTCGCCTTTTTTTGTGTCGTATAAAACTCCATTATCACCCAGTAAAAGACCAAAATCCTTTGCATCATTAATCACCTCTGGTGCCCAGGTTACTCCACCTCCAGCGTCATCACCTCCAAGTATTGCCATTAACATTCCATAGCCATCTCCAACATTTTCAAATGCCCTAAAGATACCTGTTGGAATATTTATCAAGTCGCCTTCATTTGCAAACAACTCGCCATCTTCGCCATAACGTCCCCAGTAAAAACGCCAACTTCCCTTGAGAACATAAAAAACTTCAGCAGTTGTATGCGTATGAAGTGAATTCCTGCAGCCGGGAGGTTGTCCTGCAGCTCCTATGTTAAAACCTGGGGTTTCGGTAATATGTACATGCTGATCTGGACTCTCTGAAACACCACCACCTATAATAGTGAAATTTTCTTTTTGATCTGATCCAGGAGTGTGGGCATCAATAAAAGCAGTCTTACAGGGCTTTAAGTCTGAATACCTAACAATAAATTTTTCCATTTCTTCAGAAGTCATTTTTAGCCTGTCTTAATAATTATTTGTTTCCAGATTGCTGTTTCATCAAACAGCGTATATTCCCTTCTAAGCCCCCATGGGCCAAATTCTATATGCGTGACCCCCATAACATATAAATCGGTGCCAGTAGGTTCGCCAAAAATACCATAACCATCATGTTTGCCTTTAAGTTTCCACCTTACTGCAGCTCTGGGGGGTAGGTGCTCATCTTCGCGCCCAATTTGATGCTCGACTGTGAAAATTGCACTAGGCATAGAGGAGCGAAGACCATCCCAGAACTCTTCTGCATCATCATAAGAATGTCCGCAAACTCCTCCTGGGTATTCTAGATGACAGCCACGATCGTACTGAGTCCTTATAACTGAGTCCTTACCACTCATTATTTGATTTAATATAGCAACAGCTTTTTCTCCCCACTCATTATTGTTTCCTTTTCCTGTATATGGTCCTACCTTGTCCATCGAATCTGAGAATGGTTGATTACAATTCTCAAAACCACCCTCATTATTAATCTGATTTCTTGCAAAATCCTTTGGCAGCATTCCTAATTGACGAGCCATTGAGCCTTGATCTCTTATCAGCCATTCGTCATTAATTTGATTATTAATTGCATGGCAATCTGCTATTGTCCTGAATGTAATTTTCTTGCCAGTTGCCTTACCAAATGAACCATCGCCCAAGTGAGAGGCAGTGGAGATAATTCGGTGGGACGAGAGCATACCAGTTTCTGGAGAGCCAGACCAAATGACATCCTCCCCTAATAATTGCCTATCAGGAAACTCTGATAAAGTCGCTTTCGTAGCCTCTATAACTACCTTATTTCCAATAACAATGGATGATGGTGACCTTACAGGTATGTCATCAGAGTATAAGTAAAGTAGCTTATCAATGCCCCTTTCCTCCCATATCTCATGAGTGATTCCATTAATCCAATCAGGAAAATTAGCGTACTTTGAATCAAATCCTTCCATTATTCTTATCTCCTAATTATCTGAAATTTTTGCAGAGCCTCTTATGATTAGGGGTCCATCAAGTTTAATACGACTTGGCTCATTGGATTTATTTTCAATAGACTCTATTAAAATTGAAACCGTTTCGGTGACCATTCGATTTGCTGGCTGACGAACCGTTGTCAAATCATAAGCTGGCCATGAAGAAATAGGTACATCATCATAACCAACGACAGAAACTTGTTGAGGAACTTTTAGTCCAAGCTCAAACCTAATAACATCAATTACTGCAATTGCCATAGCATCATTAGCGACGAATACAGCATCTGGAAAATCTTGTCTAGTAAACATGTTTCGTGCTGCCTGTCTGGCTTCATCAGAATTAAAGTTTCCAACTTCTCGAGCATATAATTCGTGGCCATTTTTTGCTAACTCCTCTTTGAAGCCTTGTTCTCGATCACGTTGAGTCGATGCCCCCTCCCAGCCAGCAATATACCCAATACGTTTGTGCCCGCCTTTCAAAAGAAATCTGGCAACTTTTTGACCGCCAAGAAAATTATCCGAGGTTACCGCTGAGAGCCTATCATCATCTTGAGTTCGATTAAATAAAACAACTGGAACGCCTGCAGAATTGCACCTCTTAGCAAGATTTGATGACATAGAAACCGATGCAGCAATAATACCGTCAACCTGGTAATCTAAAATTTCATCTACCGCTTCAGCAATATCACCCTCTTTATTTCCAGACATAAAAATTAAAACGTGATACCCTTTCTTTTGAAGGGCGCTTGAAAGTAACTCTAAAGCTTCAGGATAAAAATAGTTATCTAAATATGCGACAACGAGCCCAATCATTCGAGACTTTCCTGTAATTAATGAGCGAGCTAACACATTGGGTCTATACCCTAGCTTCAATGCTGCTTTCCTAACTAACTCGTTTGTCTTTTTAGAGGATGAAGCGCCGGGGGTAAAAACACGAGAAACTGCAGATTGGCTTACGCCAGCTAATTTTGCAACCTCTAATGACGTGACTCTTTTATTATCCATTAGTCTGCTGTCCAGCCTCCATCTACCATTAATGAGGAGCCCGTTATCATACTTGACGCCTCAGAAGCTAAAAAAACAACCGCACCCATGATGTCCTCCACCTCACCTAATCTCCCAAGTTTAATTTTTTCTTCAATCCAATTTCGCCTTTTAGGGTTATCAAATGTACTCTTAGTTAATGGGGTAACAATAAAAGTAGGGCAGATTGTATTAACACGAATATTGTGCTCTCCCCACTCAATAGCCATAGATTTTGTAAAACCTTCCATTGCATGCTTGGATGCTGAATAAACCGCACGCTCTACACCACCAACATGGCCCATTTGAGATGATATATTAATTAATGAGCCAGGCTTTTTGGCTTCAATTAAGCCTTTGGCAACCAATTGTGTCACAAAATATGCACCTTTAATATTGACATCCATTACCTTGTCAAAATCACTTTCAGATGTTTGTATCGATTTTGAGTGTCGTGCAATACCAGCACTATTAACTAATACATTAAATGGTCCGTTTGCGGATATAACCTCAGATGCCTCATCAATATTGCAAATATCTAATACCATTGATTCAGCAGACCACCCTTTTGCTGTAATTGCATCAACCACTTCGCTGAGTTTTTCTGTATTCGTTCCAGAGACTACAACGTGTGCGCCTGCCTCTGCAAGAGCTACCGCACAACCCAGACCAATACCTCCATAGGCTCCAGTCACAAGAGCTTTAGTTTTTTCTAACTTGAAAGGGGGTGTTGTAGGAAGATCAATCATTCAATAATTCTCCGTCTGGAGTGACTTTAAAATTAGTTGAGTACATTGACTTATTGAATTCCCTAAGCCTTGAAAAAACATCTACTCCAATTTGGTTATAAACATCTAAGAGATCGACCATAACCCAATTTTCTCTTATTAAACCGTTCTCAATTCTCCAAAAATCTAAACTTCGCAAAGTAATTTTTTTTTCTACTGGAGCGATACCCATCCATCCATCATGAGTGAGAGTTTGGGCCATATTTGGCCACCCAGTAACTGCTACAAAATTTCGCTCAGCAAAAAAATGGTAGGTAATTTGGTCTCTGTATTTACCTCGATCCGGCATAGCTTTTAAAAAAGGAATTTGATGCCAGTTTCTAAAACCCTCAATTCCTCTGCATGTCCCAATACCTGCAGGACCATACCAACTTACACTAGGATGCCAAAACTTTTCCATTTGCATAACCTCTGGGCCACCCATTGAAGGATGCTTTTGCATAGACTCAAGCATGTCAATAATATACTGTTTTGATAACTCACTTCTTTCTGCATCATAGGGCTCGTCTGTAATTCCATCCTGCGTTGCAGGACCAGGTACCAGCCACTCTCTCCCCAAACTTGGGGCCATTGGCCAAACATTTGCTTGCATCATTAACTCGGGAATGTCCCATATTGCTTGCATTTCAATAACAGCATTATCTTCAATGCGATAAAACTCATGGAACCGCATAGACACTTGATGTCCTGTTGGAGGTATATCAAGCCAAGGCTCAGAAAATTTACCTGTATAAAATCCGGCACAGCCAACCCAATTATCTACATGCTCTGAGGGGGCTGCAATTACAATATAATCCCTTCGTTCAAGATCATGCAATGCCATATAGAGTGGCTGATAAGCCTCTTCATATAAAAGAGTTGGTTTATCTATATTTGAAAAAGGAAACCCTAAATTAATTTTGGCATCTTCATGAAAAGTTTTTGAAATACTTTGCAATACTTTTGATGGCTCATAATCATACAATGCACTCCTAAATTCAGCGATGATAGCTTTATTTTTGGAGTGAATATCCGGGATCATTTTGCCGCTTTACCGTAAGGTACATCCTCTCCACCATAGCGCCTAACTCTAATATTCGCCTGCTCTGCGTGCCCAACAAATGACTCAAGCATGCATAGTCGAGAGCAGTATCTACCAATCTTAACTGCTGCTTCATCAGTTGTAATTTTTTGATAACTGTGCGTTTTAAGATACTTACCAACCCATAGACCACCAGTGTAGCGTCCCGCTTTTTTTGTAGGCAACGTGTGATTAGTTCCAATGACCTTGTCTCCATTAGACACGTTGGTTCTTGGCCCTAAAAATAAAGCGCCATAAGAATGCATATTCTCTAAAAACCAGTCATCACGATCAGTCATCACTTGAACATGCTCCGAAGCAATATCATTTGCAACTTCGAGCATTTCATCATAGGTATCACAGACAACAATCTCTCCATATTCCTCCCAACTAACACCTGCAGTATCCGCTGTTGGAAGAATCGTTAATATTCTGTCAATCTCTAATTGTGTTTCTTCGGCAAGTTTTTGACTGTTCGTAACCAAAACCGCTGGTGAGTTATAGCCATGCTCGGCTTGACCTAGTAAGTCAGTTGCACATAATTCAGCGTCAACCGTCTCGTCTGCTATAACCATTGTTTCTGTTGGGCCCGCAAATAAATCAATTCCAACCCTGCCAAATAGTTGTCTTTTAGCCTCTGCTACATAGGCGTTTCCTGGGCCAACGAGCATATCTACTGGATTAATCGACTCAGTTCCAAGAGCCATAGCTCCAACAGCTTGAATGCCGCCAATGACATAAATTTCATGGGCGCCGCCAAGATGCATTGCTGCTATGACTGCCGCATTTGGTTCACCTTGATAGGGCGGGGTGCAGGCTACAATTCTAGGAACTTTTGCAACGCTAGCAGTCACAACTGACATATGTGCCGAAGCGACCATTGGGAACTTACCTGCTGGAACATAACAGCCTACTGATTGAACGGGAATATTTTTGTGTCCAAGGATAACGCCTGGCATTGTTTCAACTTCGATATCTTGCATTGAGTCTCTTTGNNGCAATAAGACCATCAATCTCAGCTGAACTTAACTTGTATGATTTGGGTGAGTAATTGTCAAACTTTTCTGAGAACTCTCTAACAGCAGAGTCACCTTTTTCTTCAATTACTTTTAAAGTATTTTTTACAACTTCACTAACCTCAGCATCATCAATTGCTTTGTCAGCAGCTGTCTTTCCTTTTTTTAAATAATGTATAGTCATAATAATTCCAATTAATTCGGTTTGGGTGGTTCAACGTCACCCCGATCAAAAGCCTCCCAGCCTTGGCCATTAAAAATATCAGTACCAAGCTGTGCTAAGATACTTGGAAAATCAACATTAACCCAGTTATCGATAATGAGGCCATCTTTAACTTCCCAAAAGTCTGTGTAATGAATTTTTACGCGCTTATTTGTTGGTTTTATCCCCATAAATTCACCACTATGCAGAGCGTCAATATATCCAAAACAGGATGCCCACTCTCCATCCACAATAAATTTTTCTGTTTTATAAGCTCTATCAGTAAAGGCTGCTCTTAGTGGTAATTGCCAATTATTACGAAACTCTTGGAGATTTTTCTTTGTCCCACAGCCTTGATTTCCCATCCATCTAAAATCTTTATGAAAGTGCTTTTCCATAGTATTTGAGTTTGCGCCCAATGCCTCTTCCATAGCCTTAACTACTGCAAGAGTTTGTTTTGATTTTTCATTGTAACTCATAGCGCACTCCTTTATTAATTCTCAAGCATCTGGCCTGATTTTCTATCAAAAAGTAGGCAGAGATTTGCTGAAATATTTGCCGACACAACGGAGCCAATCTCTGTGTGATAACTCTTATCAGATTTAATTGATATGAGATCACTCCCAACTTTCATTGACACCATTGTCATATCTCCTAGAAGCTCCATTGAGAAAGCTGGCGCNNAAAACCCAAGGTGATATTACCTTGGTGCTTTTTGCTTAATCCTTCAATCTTAACTCCATCACAAGTAAAGACGCCGTCACTAATTGATCCTTTTAATAGGTTCATCGCTGGCGAGCCAATAAAACTTGCAACAAAACTATTTGTAGGCTTATTGTAAATTTCTTGAGGTGTTCCAACCTGCTGAATGACCCCAGCTTTCATTACAACAACTCTGTCCGCTAGTGTCATAGCCTCTACCTGATCATGTGTGACATATATAGTAGTGACTCGCAACTTATTTTGAAGATTCTTAATCTGTGCTCTTGTTGAAACTCTTAATTTAGCATCAAGATTAGATAATGGCTCATCCATCAAGAACACTGTCGGCTCTCGAACGATTGCTCTAGCCAAGGCGACTCTCTGTCTTTGGCCACCAGAAAGCTCAGCAGGTTTGCGATGCAGAAAGTCATTTAGCTCAACCAACTCTGAAGCCTGCATAACTTTTTCATGGTGAAGCTCTTTGTCTACCTTTCTTACTTTTAAAGGGAAGCGTATGTTTTCGTATACAGTCATATTCGGATAAAGAGCATAAGATTGAAAAACCATTGCTACATCTCTATCTTTAGGTTCTAAGTTATTTACAACCTTTCCATCAATGGATATTTCACCACTAGTGACTGACTCTAAACCTGCAATCATCCTCATAGTGGTAGTTTTTCCACAACCAGATGGGCCAAGAAGGACTAGAAACTCCTCATTAGCAATATTTAGATTAAAGTTATCAACACCAACAAAGTCTCCCCATCTCTTAGAGAGACCATTTAATTCAATTTCAGCCATATTTAATCAGAATGCATACGAATGCAAATAATTATAGCACATGACTTTTTCTTTTTAAGCATTATGTTGCAATCCTATGCAAAAAAAACTTTGTTTTATTGTTTAACATTGCAAATGTTTTACAAATAAAATACAAAGATATATTACTCAAGGGGATTACAAATATGACAAACCTTCAACCATCAAGAGAGGTCTTCGTTACTTGTGCTGTTACTGGCTCTGGTGACACAACTGGCAGATCAGACAAAGTACCAATTACGCCTCAACAGATTGCAGACTCATGCATTGAATCTGCCCAAGCGGGCGCAGCAATTGTTCATATTCATGTACGTGACCCAGAAACAGGCACTCCAGCTCGTGACCCAGCACTTTACAGTCAAGTGGTTAATATCATAAAAGAGTCAAAAGTTGATATGGTTATAAACTTTACTGCAGGAATGGGTGGTGACCTAGTGTTTGGCTCATCAGAAAAACCGCTCCCTTTTAACGAAAGTGGGACTGACATGGTAGGTGCTACTGAACGCCTTGAGCATGTTCGAAATTTATTACCTGAAATATGTACTATCGACTGTGGAACAATGAATTTTGGAGAGGGTGATTACGTTATGACAAACACACCTTCTGTCCTTCGTGAAATGGCAAAACAGGTTCAAGCTCTAGGAGTGAGGCCAGAAATTGAGTGTTTTGATACTGGACATTTACAATTAGCTATCTGGTTAAAAAATCAAGGTCTTATTGATGACCCTGTGATGATTCAGTTATGCATGGGCATACCGTGGGGAGCCCCTGATGATATGCATACATTCTTAGCAATGACCTCAAGCATTCCAAAGGACTGGACTTTCTCAGCTTTCTCTATTAGCAGGAACCAGCTTCCATTTGTAGCAATGTCAATCCTTGCAGGGGGTAATATTCGTGTAGGACTTGAGGATAATATTTATCTTAAAAAAGGCGTTCTTGCGACAAATGGTGACCTAGTTAAACAGGCAGTTAAGACTGCTGAAGGAATGGGTTGCACAATCATAGGACCAGAGCAAGTTCGTAAAAATTTAAAGCT
>ENA-UZWX01006400-UZWX01006400.1-metagenome-genome-assembly--contig:-Day-4---50m-contig-6400_pt1 | contig 16994 bp, 15 predicted proteins | sample MGYA00260347_ERZ794907 | MGnify/ENA metagenome assembly ERZ794907 | reverse complement strand
CTTTGAAAATGTTTTCAAGACATATTTTGGCAGTGAACATGAAAAAAGTCTTGATTTTTATCGGATGAGAAATATTCTTCAAGAAGATGTTATCGTATACCCTTTGGTTCAAGGAGAGTATAAAAAAGGATTGCTTGTTTACGATTATCCAATTGCAGATCATAATGTGATTAACATAATGCAGGTAATAAAAGATGTATTAAACAATCCTGAAGTACGATCTGCACCTCCGTCAGATTCTCCATCAGAAAATGATAAAAAAGGACTAGCTAATTGACCAGTTAAGGCCTTCATGTAAAGAAAAATGTAAATGCATTTTCGTTCCATAGCGTACGTCATAGGGACTCTTTTGTTAGTTACCAGCATAGCCATGCTGTTTCCTATTGCTGTCTCGTTAATATATCAGGAGGGTGATTTAAGTGCATTGCTGATTTCCGTGGCAGTCGCATTTGGTATGGGTCTGCCTCTATGGTGGTTTAAGCCGAGTCATTACGAATTAAGTTTTCGTGATGCAGTCCTCATCGCGGTTTTAGGGTGGGTGGTCATTTCGGCGGTGTCAACACTACCTTTTATAATACACGGCTCAATTCCTTCATTCACTGATGCATTTTTCGAAATGATGTCAGGTTTCACAACAACAGGTGCCACCATCCTGAATGATATAGAATCTGTGCCACACGGTCTGTTATTCTGGCGCAGTGAAACTCATCTTTTGGGAGGCATGGGATTCCTGACTCTGACATTGATCTTCCTGCCTCATGGGATGGCGGGAGTTAGAATTTTTCGCGCAGAGTCAAGTCCTGGTCAGGTTATCACCAAAGAAAAATTTCTCCCCCGTAATCGTGATGCCATGATTTGGCTCTGGTCCATATATCTGGGATTGAACCTGTTGCAAACCTTGCTGCTTTGGGGGGGAGGTATGTCTATGTTCGATTCACTGTGCCATGCTTTTAGTACAGTAGCTACTGCTGGATTCTCCACAAAAAATGCCAGCATTGGCTATTACAGCAATGTTTATTTTGATTGGGTAATTATAATTTTTATGTTCCTGGGCGGAATGACATTCATGCTTTTTTACTACATGTTGAAAGGTGAGTGGAATTTGGTGAGGCTCAACACCGAGCTCCGCTGGTATGCCAGTATCGTTGTATCCTTCTGTGGTATATCAACTTTAATTTTATGGATGAATGGAAGCTATGACGGATTTTTTGAAGCACTGCGATATGCCTCTTTTCAGATAATTTCGCTGCTGACCACTACAGGTTTCACCACAGCGGATTATGAACTATGGCCGCAGGCGGCACTGATGCTGCTTTACATTGTCTGTTTCATAGGTGCATGTGACGGTTCAACCACAAGTGGTATAAAAATCGTGCATTTTGTCATCATCTGGAAACACATGGTTACTTCAGTCAAGAAAATGTTTTTCCAGCCCAGAACCATCCTGCCGATTCATCTAAATCACCGCGCCATTGATTCATCTGCGATCAACCTCTCAATCTGTTATTTCATCGCAAATATTTTCCTGCTCTTTGTGGGAGCGGCAGTAATGGTGCTTGTGGATTCAATGGATTATCAGACCGCTATGAGTTCAGTAATTTCTGCACTGATGAATATTGGTCCTGGATTTGGAGAGGTCGGTCCTTCAGAAAATTATTCGCAAATATCTACTCTTGGAAAATGGTTTCTCGCATGGCTGATGCTTGTGGGCAGACTGGAAATGTTTTCAGCTCTTGTGCTGCTCTTCCCTTCTTTCTGGAAAAGATAAAAGCTGTATGCTGAAAATTTTTTAATTACGGCTTGTCACTGGGCAAACACTTTTACTCTTTGCCTTCCCAATGTACTTTTACCATCCTTTCCGGACTTAGTTTCTGTAGGAAAGTACATTTTTCTTTATGGATGGTGATTACTCTTTCTTGAGTGAGATAACCCAGAATGACCTGGTTTTTCATCGGAGAGCAACAGCGTGCGATGCGTGTCATCACATTGTCCATTCCATCCACTATAATCTTGCCACTAGAGTGTGTAGGAGTTGTTTTCTTTTTGCCGGGCTTGAGTTTTTTATCTGCCGGTTTTTGAGTTTCAACTGTTGAGCTTGCAGAAGCGTCGTTTTGATCATCCACAAACCAGCGTCTAACTTCTTCACTGCGAATAGAGCCATCGCCTATACAAAATAAGATGTGATCAAACTCCTGATTTTTACGCTGAAGTGATTCATGTTCCATCCGCCCATCCCTGACTAGGCGGTTCAGATGAAGACCGTGATTGCGGAATTCCCGTTCCAGTATTTCCAATCCCTCTTTTCTACGACTTTCTCGACTGCGCTCTTGCAAAGCATGTTTTATTTTATTGCGGGCGTGGCGTGTTTTCACAAATTCGAGCCACTCTTTCCGTGGTTCCTGCCGCGGTGAGGTCAGTATTTCTACGGTATCACCGCTGTGTAGTCTGCCGTCAAGCCGTGTTATACTTCCATTAGCTTTTGCACCGGTCGTGCGGTTACCTACTTCTGTGTGAATTGCATAAGCAAAATCGACCGGTGTCGCGGTTTGAGGCAACTCCCGGATTTCCCTTGCCGGAGTCATGACATAAATATTGTCACTGAACAAATCAATCAGAGGTATCGTTTCGTCCTTTCTGTCAGCGTTAGTTTTTTCTAGCAGTGATTCTTCAATTAGTTCTGCGGTTTTTCCTTTAGGAGCTTGCCGTTTTTCCTTGTAAAGCCAGTGTGCCGCAACCCCATATTCAGCCATACGGTGCATTTTATGAGTGCGGATTTGTATTTCAATTGGTCTTGAATATCCGGGATCATCATCCCGCAAATCGGTGACTGTTGTGTGAAGTGACTGATATCCATTGGATTTGGGTTTGACTATGTAGTCTTTGAAACGATCTTTTAGCGGAACCCAGTTTTCATGAATGTAACTCAGTGCGGCATAACAATCATCAACATCTTCAACCACAACACGAAATGCGATCAAATCCTGTATACGATCAAAATCGTTGTCCACTTTTTCCAGTTTTTGAAAAATCGAATAAAAACGTTTGTAACGTCCCTGAACTTCATGGCGAATGCCAGCCTGTTTTAAAATCAACTGAATTTTTGCTAATATTCTTTCAACATTTTCAGAACGTACACTTCGCTTTCGCGCGATTTTTTTCTTTAGGAGCTGATATTTGTCATATTCCAACTGCCGGAATGCGCTGTCTTCCAACTCTGACTTGATCCAGAAAATTCCTAATCGTCCTGCTAAGGCAGCATGCACATGCAGCGCAGTCCAGGCGGTAGCATCCCTTTTTTTTGGAGGAAGGGTTTCCAACTGCTCCAATTTCTGCAACTGCAGCACCAGAAAAACGGCGAGCAACTGCACGTCTGCTAGCACAGTCAGAAGCATCCTCAAAGTCAGTTCTGCCTGTTCCGGATTTTTTGGACGTTCAGGAAATTGATGCACCTTGAGCATCCGCTGATAAAGCAGAACAGCTTGCTCAAAAAATTTTGATGAATCATCCGGAATGTTATTTTCAAAGTTTTTTGGTAAATCTTCTGCTTGCTGATAACATAAAAAAAGCAGAGCCGCCAGCAGGGAAGGAGGATTCAAAGAAAGTTGAGAGAGTTTTTGCAGGAGGGAATCTGCGGATTCAGGATCACTTTGCTGTGCATACCAATCTTCAAAAATCCTGTTAGCTAACGGATTTGTTAAATAAATTTCCGGGACAGGAGTCTTTTTGTCAACGTTAGACTTGACAGTGCCGATTGTCGGTGACAAAGCGTTTTGTGGTAGTTCAGTTCCTGGAAGTTTACTCATTTGCAGATTTACTGAAAAATATTTACAAGAGTCCTTGTGCCATGAAATAAGTATAAAGCTTGACGTCAAATTGAACGTTTTGTTCCATCTCTTCGTTGAAAAATGCTGAAATTTCTTCCGGATATTTCAGAAAAACTGTAATGAATTCTCCGGGTTCATTTTTAGCAACAGGCTGTCGATTCTCTGGCAGCATTTCGTCAACCGAAATATGTGCAAATGAAACTGTTTCAGAAAGAATGCCTGGCGATGAAAACAAGTCTGCGCTGATTTTTTCGACTATACCAACATAACCTGTTTCTTCCAAAAGTTCGCGTGTAGCGGTAGTTTCAGGATTTTCCCCAGGATCAACCAGACCGGCTGGGAATTCTAAGATGTAAGAATCCGTAGGCGGTCTAAATTGCCTTATCAAAATATATCGTCCGGAAGGTTTTAACTTTGCGATTATAATTACCGCTGCAGCTCTGTGTTTACGGTGTAAACCTTCCCATTTCCGGGTTTGTTTTTCATCATCTTCATAGCTGAATTCAACCATCTCTGACCAGCGTCCGCTGTAAAGCAACTGTTCCTTGAGTACACGGCTGGTACCGGGTTTGCCTGGTTTGTTGCTAGTGAAAATTGACATAAATTAAGTGAGCAAAAAATTAAATTACTTGCTTGTGCAGAAGCTGTTTTTCTGCATTGAGCTGTATTAAAAAGATAGCTGATTTACCGACAATCACAAACCAATTGTGAAAATGTTTTTGCGTTGTCTTTTGCAGGTGTCTGCAATATTATTCGGCTGACAAGAATTTATCTCTGAAAACCTGCTACAGTATAGTTGATTGCAAATATGAGAAGTATCCGTTTGATATGGATTGGTAAAACACAGCTTCCTTTTGTGCAGGATGGGATCAGTCTTTACCTGAAAAAATTGTCGCATTACATTAAGGTTGAGACAGAAGAAATACGAACTGCCAAATATGCTTCAGGTACAGTTGATCAGTGGCGCAGGCAGGAAACTGAAAAATTATTGAAGTGTCTGAATTCTAATGAGTTGAACGTTTTTTTGGATGAAAACGGTAAACGGCAGACTTCAATCGGCTTAGCCCAGTGGTTCGAAAAACAAATGCCGCTTGGATGGCCGAGAGTAAATCTTATCATTGGAGGCGCATATGGTTTTGAGAAGTCTTTGCTCCCGGCCAATGTCACTTATTTACGTCTTTCCGATATGACTTTTACACATCAAATGATACGGTTGATATTACTGGAACAGCTTTACCGTGCTTTTACCATTATCCGCGGAGAACCGTATCATCATGTTTGATGCAGAGTTATGCATAATAAATACTAAAACCACACTATGAAACGTTTATTATTAATAGCAATCACCTTATTGCTTTTAGGCAGTATGGGCTATTTTGCCACGCAAAACAGCCACAATGTGTCGCTGAATTTATTTGGAAATTTCTCCATCCAGTTATCGGTTTGGATGGTCATCGTCGGTTCATTTATCGCAGGTTGGGCGGTGACGGAACTTTGGCAGTTTATCTCGCATCCTCAGCGATTTGTACAGAGTTTCCTGGGTAAATTTTCTCAATATAGGGACAATAAAAAACTACAGTTGACACAAAATTTTGAGAATGCGTCTTTGCTGCGTGATCCAAAACAGGTACGTAAAAATTTTAATAAACTGGATAATGATAAAACACCATTGTCCATACGTGTGCAGTATTTTGAACAATTGCGTTATGAAAACAGTGCGGAAGAACTGTTGCTTAAATATGCGGATCTTCGTGCTAAATATCAGGGTAATTTACAGGTTTTATTACCGTATTTAAAACTCTCCCTCGAGCTTAGCGAATGGGATCAGGTAGAGCGCTTGTGTCATGAAATTCTGCGGATAACACCAGGACATCCGGACGCTCTGGAAGGGCTGCGGCAGTTTCATATTGCCAGACAGGATTGGGTTGCCTGTATTGAACAGGAACGGGATCTGTTGAAAAAATACAGCGGCAGTCTCATGACAAAAGACCTTGAGCTGGAGCACGAAGAACATTTGCAAAAGGCGCTGCGGCAGGATCCAAAATGTTTGAAAAATTGGTCTTTCCGCTATCTGTCTCAAAAAAGAGATAGAAAAAACGATAAACCTCATGAAGCCGTCGGTGAGGCAGCGCAGTTCCAAAAGTCAGGCATGTTTTTAGATGCAGGTCGAGTTTTGAAAGATGCTTATGAGAGCACTGCTTCTCCGGAATTGCTAGGGACTTTGGAGAATGTTTATCAAGAAAGCGGTGCGGATGAACAAATTCTGGAAATGATCGGAGGATTTCATAATTCACGTCAACGTTCAATTCCTGCTTCTCTGATTTTTGCTAAACTACTTTATCAAAATGAGCGGATCGATGATGCATCGAAAATATTGAGTGAAGTTAATTTGCCTGCAAGTACAACTAAGTTTCAATTAACTAAACTTGGAACAAAAGAGAAAGGCCAGCAGATGACTGAAGAATGGAGCGATCTCTATCATGCTCTTCGTTTTTTGATTGCTGTCCGTCAAAACCGTTCAGAAGATGCCCTGCAGGAAGCAAAGCCCCTGCTGCGTGAAGCAAAATTATTGGGAATGATTTCCGGATGAAGATAATTGAGACAGATGGAATTGTACTCAAAACAATGGATTTTAAGGAAAAGGATAGCATCCTGACTTTTTTAACTTGTGATGCAGGCAAGAAAGCCGGAGTCCTTCACGGGGGAAAAAGTGTACGCTCAGGCAATGCTGCCAAAGCAGAATTATTTGTCATTAACCATTTTGAGTATTCAGAAAAACCAAGTGCGGACCTGGTACGTATCCGCAAATGTGAATTGCTGCAAAGTTTTCCGCCTCTGCGTAAAAATTATTCAAAAATTCTACATGCCAATTATTTTTCAGAATTGTTGCTGCAGTGTGAAATTCCCGCGTTTGAGTCTCATGAATATTTCGATTTGTTGAAACAAACATTCGCTCAACTATCAACTGCTAAAACAGGCACTGAAATAAAATTCAATTTTGAACTGCAACTACTGAATCTACTCGGAATTCAGCCGAATTTGGAAACTTGTGTCCAATGCGAAGGTGAGCTTTGGCAGAAGCAATCCGGAAGAAATTTGTCGCCGAAATTTACGGTTCCATACCAGTTGGACGCTGGACATGGCGGCATCCGTTGTCCAAAATGCTGTATCAACAATTCCTCTGCTGTTTATCTGCATCCGGGAAGTCTGGCCTTTTTCCGGGAACGGCACACCAGCCTGCATGCTAGTTCAGCAATCCGGCCGACACACAACAATTTAAAGGAACTTGACCAGGCTATCTTTGTATACTTCAGACATTTTTTTGGCAGGAACCTCAAATCTCACGTACTTTTGAAGGAGAACTCATGGAAAAATTAGCATCCGCAACACTGGGCGGCGGTTGTTTCTGGTGTTTGGAAGCAGTCTATTCCAGAATTGATGGAGTCAAATCGATAGCACCTGGTTTTGCAGGCGGGAGTAATCAAAATCCTACTTACGAGCAGGTTTGCAGTGGTGAAACAGGTCATGCTGAAGTGATTCGAATTAGCTTTGATCCGGATAAAACTAGCTATGAAACACTGCTTGATTGGTTCTGGCGCTGCCACGATCCAACCACTCTTAACCGGCAGGGCGGTGACGTAGGCACGCAATATAGATCAGTAATTTTCTATGAAAATGAAATGCAGAAAACCGCGGCTTATGAGTCAAAAAAAGCAGCCGAAAGTCATGCAATCTTTGCTAATCCTATTGTCACGGAAATCAGCGAACTTCCGGAATTTTTTCCTGCAGAAGATTATCACCACGATTATTACAGTAACAACTCAAATGCCGGTTACTGCACATATATAATTAAGCCTAAACTCGAGAAGTTAAAGCTGGAGTAGGCTAAGATACAGACTTTTTAGAGGACAATTAATTACTTTCAAAAATAAAATTGGGTTGATCGACTTTGACTGCCGTATGAATACTCGTCACGCGTGTGAATTTCCGTGTCAACGGCCTCTTCCGGGAGTTCGTTTATGAAGCGGGAGCGCTGGCTCATCCCGCCGGAATAGCCTGATGAAACGACTGGTGCAGTGATGAGCAAATGATTTTTTGCACGTGTCATGGCGACATAAAACAAGCGGCGCTCCTCTTCAATTTGTTCCTCTGTTTCCAGACTGCGTTGATGCGGAAACATTCCTTCAGTCAGACCAATTACAAAAACCAGACTCCATTCCAGACCCTTGGCCTGGTGAATAGTTGTCAAGGTCAGAGTCTCCTGATTATCCTGCTGCTCTGCTTCTTGCTCGGTTATAATGCTTGAACCAACCAATGACAATTCATTTAAAAACGCATCCAATTTTTCGTAATTAGCTGAAAATTCTTCAAGATAACGAATATCTGTATCACGCTGAGCCGCGTTCTCAAAACTGCTGAACATCACGTCACGGTAAAAGTTCTGGTATAAAATGCTGATCATCTGAGAGGGATTTACGCTTTCAGCGAGCATTTGCTGGAAAATCTCCAGCAGCAGATTCCAACTTTCAAGTGACTTTTGAGGAATCAGTTTTTGCAACTCGGCATTCTCTTTGGTCAACCTTACTGCCTGTTGACTTTTAAAAACACTGAAGATTTTGTTTGCGGTAGTATTACCAATTCCGGGCAGAAGACGCAGCAGTCGCATCCAGGAGATTTCATCAAGAGGATTAAAAAGGACCTTGAGAAATGCAGTAATATCTTTAATGTGAGCTTGTTCAAAAAACTTAACTCCTGAATGGACGACGAATTGAATACCTGCATGAGTCAGCACAACTTGAAGCGCAGCTGACTGCACATGATTCCGGTAAAGCACACTCATTTCGTTCAAAGGAATCTCCTGATCCCGGAAATAAAATATATTTTCCAGCACCAATTCTGCTTCATCCTGTGCCGCCCAGACATGGTGCACCCGGGGTTTTTCACCGTCGGCTAATGAACTAAACAGGTTCTTTTTAAACTGACGTGTGTTATAATTGATGCTCTGGTTTGCAGCTTCTAGGATTTCTGGAGTACTGCGGTAATTTTCTTCCATGTAGTAAGTCACAGCTTTGTAGCGTTCTGGAAATTCAAGCATATTTCCAAAATCCGCACCGCGCCAGCTGTAAATTGATTGAGCATCGTCACCGACAACCATTAAGTTTTTATGTGGCAAAGACAGCCGATATAAAATGTTGGCTTGAACCTGATTGGTGTCCTGATATTCATCTACCAGGATATATTGAATTTGCTCGCAAAGCGGAAGTCCTTCACCGTGCCGCAGGAGCAGTTCCAGCCAGTTTTCCAGCAGATCATCAAAATCCATCACTTGTCCGCTTTTTTTCTTGCGGCGGTAAGTAGAGAGCACATTGAGAATAATATCAATGTGTTCAGAAAAGTGCGGATAATCTGCTGTTACTAATTGCTCAAGGTGAAAATTACGTTCCTGGTAAGCAAATTCCAGGATCATTTGTTGAGTACAGAAACGGTTGAAGGCCAGGGAAAAAATATTTTGCAGAACAGCGGCTTTTGGAAAATATTTTCCGGGCTTACCGATTGTTTCTGCAAGTGAGGCTTTGATTAGGTCTCTAGAATCAGAGGAATCCAAAATGCTGAAATTATTATTATAGTTAAGTAATTTGGCGTTTCGTCTCAGGAAGCGGCTGCCGACACTGTGGAAAGTTCCGTGGATAATCTTTTGCTCTTCAGTAAAATTCTTGAGAGCTTTGCCAGCCCTTTGCGCCATTTCGTTGGCTGCTTTGTTGGTGAAAGTCAACAAAAGGATAGAAGAAGCAGGAATGCCGGAATGAATCAGCTCTGCTACTCGGTGAGTTATTACCCGTGTTTTTCCACTGCCTGCACCGGCAATGACCAGCGCAGGGCCGGATTTGTGTTCGACTATTTTACGCTGGACAGGATTTAATGATTCTATCGACCAATTGGCCATATTGAAGACAGGTGTTAAAAGGAACTTACTATAGTTGATGTGAAAACGCTATAATCAAATTTTAGTCTGAAACAAAAACAACAAGCAAAATAATTTCCATGTTTATTGAAAAATTAAAACACTTTTATACAAATTCCACTGCAGCGGTAAATCAATTTTTAAGCGGACTTTTCAATGATGGTGTGCTGATTTCAGAGGAGAAGATGCCTTTGATACTGGTGGGATTTTCTTTATTAATTATGATGACCTGTCTCTTTGTCTGGTTTTTGCTGCGGAAAAGCTCCTTGAAAAATAAAACTCCGCATGAACTCAGCGGACGTGACAAAGAGAAACGACTGGCAAAACGGGAAAAAGAGCGGGCCAAAGAGCTGGAACTGCAGATCAAGCAAGAAGAAAAATTACAGCAAGAAAAAGAAGCAGCACAAATTGTAAAGGCGGAAGAGCGGGAAAAAGGTCTTCAGGAGCAGATTGCCTCCATGGAGGAAGAGCGCCGGAATCAGCAGGTTCTTGAGCGGGAAATTGAAAAAGAGGCTGAAATAGAGGAGTCGCCTGAAAAGGCAGACTCGTTTATTGAACGCCTCAGAAAAGGTGTCGATAAGACAAGGACACACATCCTTGACAACTTGTCCGAAGCGGTTTTAGGTAAAAAAGAAATTGATGGAGATCTCCTCGATGATCTGGAAGAGGTTCTCATCGGCTCTGACATTGGTCCTGAAACTACTCAGCGTATTCTTGAGTCAATTACGGAAAAGGTAGAACGTAAAGAATTGACCAATCCGGAAGTTTTGCAGAAAGAAATACAACTGGAAATTGAAAAGATAATGAGTAAAACATATCCCGTTCCAGGAACTTCTGAACGTAAACCACTGATTTTACTTTTTGTAGGCGTGAACGGTGTTGGCAAAACTACAACCATTGGGAAAATAGCAGCTCAATATCGTCAGCAGGGGAAAAAAGTGCTGATGGGCGCAGGGGATACCTTCCGTGCTGCCGCAATTGAACAACTGGCGGAATGGAGCATGAGGGCTGATTGTGATATTGTGCAAAAGGATCCAGGAAGCGATCCGTCCGCAGTTATGTACGAAACTGTGCAAAAAGGTCTGGATGAGGATTATGACGTGGTGATCTGTGATACTGCCGGACGTCTTCACACCAAAAAGAATTTGATGGAAGAATTAAAGAAAATGATCCGTGTGATCCGTAAATTAATTCCGGACGCACCACATGAAGTATTGCTGGTACTTGATGCGACCACAGGACAAAATGCTATTTTTCAAACAAGGGAATTCCTCGAAGCGGCTGATTTAACTGGAATGGTTATTACAAAATTGGATGGTACATCTAAAGGCGGAGTCGTTATTGGAATCGTCAACGAGTTTGATATGCCTGTCCGTTACATTGGCATAGGAGAGCAAGTTGAGGATCTGAGACCTTTTGACGCAAAGCAGTTTACAGAATCACTTTTTGCTTAGTCTTGCTGGACTTTAACAAAGGCAAAAATCTACCGGGTTGTTTCCATATCTTCTTCCTTAACAACTTTCTTTGTTGGTTTTCTAAGTTGTTTTACTCATTTATGATTGAATGTCAAAAATATAAAACCTTGATTAGTCATTTCGACCTTAGGGGTAAATCTTGATAATATTAGCGTCAAGCGCTGGGCATCCGCTAGCATATATTGTTAATTTCAAACTCAAAGAGTTTTTATGAAAAATGTATTTAGTCTTTAATCTAATTATGTTCTTCGGAGCATTCATCTTGAACGGCTGCAGTCATCTTATCTTTGTTTCACATTTGACACCGCCAGCCATACGCTGACTGCGGCAAAACGGTATACGTTTAATCTGGGAGAGATTACTTTTAAAGAAGGAAAGAGTTTTTCACCAGCATCTGTGTTTTATAATTCTGTGAGTTCTTCTTTTAAATTGAGTTCTTCAGGTTCCAAAATTTCTCTCTACGACTCCGGATTTGACTTCAGTGTGCTCCGAGACTTTAATCCTGGCCGCTCCAGAGCAGCTCAACCGCTGGCATTAAAGAAGGGTGGAATGAGTCTAGTCATTCTCAAAATTGCAAAGCAACTTAGACACGGTTATAAGACAATAACCAGAGGGCCAGCGCGAGAAAAATCATATTCCCGCTCCATGCAGCCAGGAAAGGCATAAGCAGGCCTGCACTGCCCACAGCCATGGTAATTTGATTGAACATCCAGAATAGTATCCCTAATAAGCAACTGACCGCCAGGGACTCTGCCGCCATACCGCGTCTGTTGTATGAGGCGGATAATCCCAGACCAATCAAGACCATGATAAATATCTGAAACGGATAAGCTGTTTTCTGGAAAAACTCAACCCAATGTCGAGTAACATCCTGACCTTCGCTTTGCAGTTTAATCGTTTCTTCATATAAGTCAAAGATTGGTTGATGATGTGGAGAAACGGGAATCTCAAAAGGTACAGTCGGAAGTTTTTCTGTTTCAACGCGCCATTGTTCAACGTATTCCAGCTGCAGACTTTCATCCTGAAAAAGATGATTGATAACATTATGAAAAACCCAGGAATTTTTTTGTTGTTCCCCTCTTTCAATCGCGGTTTTTCCTACGAGCTGGAAGGGATTTTTCTGCCAGTGAAATGAAGTAATTGAACTTAAACGTCCATCTTGCCGGCGGTTGCCAAAATAGTAAATGCTCTGATCTTCACCAACTTTCCAGAGCGGTACCAGACGGGTGGCATTTTCCTGTTTGACCCATGTTTGATGCATCCAGTTGTACAAGTAATTCTGGCTGAAATAAGCAAATCCCGCAATAAATAGTGAAACTGTCAACACCGGAAATGACAGGCCCCAGCCGCCGATTCCTGAACTGCGCATTGCTAGCAGTTCTGCGTTCTTGTTCAATGAGCTGAATGCGGCGATAGTGGACAGCAAAACCGTGATAGGGATAATCAACTCTAACAATAAAGGCAGTAGCAAAGCTGTCTCCTGAAGAAACTCTAAAAAACTTGACCAACTAGAAAATACATCACTTAAATTGCCAAAAAAATTTCCGACCAGTGTCATCAATACAAAAGAACTGAAAAACAACAGAAAATAATGGATAAATTCTGACGCAATGTATTTTGGGATTATTTTGAAAGCCACTTTTCCGGGTCTTTGTGAGTTAAGACAAAAAATTCTTTATCTAAGATAAAGTTTCTACAAAAAAGGTACAAAGTAAATAAACAAAAAATCTTTATATTTGTGCAGAAATTAGGACATTAACTTGCATAAAAGCACTGGATTAGTATTGAGAGATACAACAAATTGGTGACTTTGTAATTGCACTTTAAGAATCTGGACAATAAAATCTATGACCCAAATTATTCTTGTACTTGAGGAAAATATAGCTATTCAACTGGTAATTGCTGTATCTTTAAAGGAGAGTGATATAACAATTCGCCAGGAGACAGATCCAGATTTATTTGTTCAGCAGACATCTGACCTGAAACCGGATTTAATATTTCTCAGTAACTCTGACAGTGAACGAGACTACAAGACATGCAGGGAGATTCGTGCAGAATCGGACTTAAAAAATACACCGATTATCTTGCTTGCAAATGCGAAAGACGAAGTTGACGAGCATTTACTTTCAGAACTTAAAATAAACGGATTGCTTCGTAAACCCTTTGAAGCCTCGATGCTTAAGGAACAGCTAAGCCCTTTTATAACTTTGGATGAAAACTTTGGATCAGAACCGTACGAAGATGATGAAGATTTTTTGATTGATATGAGTACAATTGACAATCAATTAAAAGAAATCAAACATGGTAAAAAGATCTCTGCTGCAACTGCAGAGGAAAAAGCTCTGCAGTTGGATGGCTTTAAGCAAAGCACATCCGGGCTTGGATCAGGCTCTTCTCCAGGGAGCTACATGGATTCAATTATTCTGGATAATCACCAGCTTATTCAAGACCAGACAGACGATGAATTTCAGGAGCAAGAATCGACGCAGGATGCAAACGAGATGTGGTTTGACGTGCTGGAAGAAAGTGCTGACCCTGAAATGAACGCTGTTGTGGAGGAAATTCCGGAGGGCGAACTCGAAATGGACGATGGTTTTGAATTTGATCTTAAACTCGATGAAGATGAGCTTGAAACCAATTCCGTAGAAAATGAATCTGCAGCTGACCCGGTTGATGTAGAGTCTGTTACGGACGGCCTGGAGCAGCTTAAACATTCCGGTTTGGAAGATCAATTTGCTGAAAGCAGATTTACAGAAAGCAGCGCTGTTGATCGGGTTGAAGAACCGGAACAAAAATTACGAGCAGGGTTGACACCGATTGATCTTGCGGTTAATGATTTTGAGGATCCAGTCGAAATATGGTCACGGTCTCCTGATTTGGAGCAGACACTCAGAGAAGGTTTGACAGATATCAGTTTGGAGCATACAGATTTTCAGCCAGAATATCCTAAAAATCTTTCTTCTTTTGAAACGCCTGCAGAGACAATGTCTCAGGACATGGAAATCAGTGAAGACTCAGCAGAAAATGAGAGTGAACTGGATAACTACAAACTGCAGCAAAGCACAGATGAAAATGAGATTGAGGAAGAAAGCCCCTTTGATAATATGTCGCTGTCCGATTCAGCAGATGAGGAATTTGAGGAGGATTTGGAATTTGAGGAGGATTTGGGAGTTGAGGAGGATTTGGAAGTTGAGGAGGATTTGGAAGTTGAGGATGTAGAGCAATATGTGTTTGAAACTTCAGCAGATGAATTTGAGGAAGATCTCGATTTGGATCTGGATGATGCGGAAATAGGTCCCATGGTACATGACAGTTTAAATGGTCATGAAGATAACGAAGAAAGTGCACTTGGCGAACTGGAGGAGTTGAGTGAGCAAATGGAAGCTCTTGAATCCGATGAAACAGAATTTGAAGCTGAAGAAGAAGAATTTGAAGATGCTCTGGAAAAAGAAGTAATTGAAAAAGCGGCAATTGCGTCTGAAGGCGTTGTAGCTGAAGGAATAACAGAGGCTGAGGCAGATTCGGAAGAATTTCTTGCTGATATCATGGCGGAAGAACTAGGTGAGCTGCTTGCAGAAGATGATGTGCTGGAAGCAGATGATGGTGCTGAAGATGGAATAGTTGGGGAACTTGAGGGAGCTGTGATTGATAGACTTGATGATTTGGTGGACGATGATGTTGAATTAGATTTGGAAACATATTATGAGACGTCTCCGGAAGTCCAGGAAGAAGTTTTTGACAGTTGGGATGAAGCAGAAGATGCTTTCATGGACTTTGACCGGGAAACAGTATTTGACGAAAAAGATTCGACTCATCTTGAAATAGACGGAAGTGTATTCGATAATTTGGATGAAGACTTTCAAAGTAGTGAAAGTTACAGATTCACAGAAAAAGAATTGAAAGAGATTGTCACAGGTTCTGTCCACAAAGCTTTAGAAAAATCGATTGCCTCTTCTCTGGTTGAACTTGCTGTTTCCGAATTAAAGTCCCAGGTTACGCAGATGGATCAAAGTTCAGCTTGATAAGCGACAGCTATTTTTGCTCCAAGACGTGCATTATTACAGACCAACGCAATGTTGCTCTTTAGGCTTTTTCCTTCAGTCAGTTGGTTGATTCGCTCCAACAAAAACGGAGTAACGTCTTTGCCTTCAATTTCCTTTTCGGCCGCATCTGTTAGTGCTGCGGATATTGCCTGCTGAATGATAGCCTCATCCATGGCATTTTCTTGTTGCACAGGATTACCAATCACGAGTCCTCCGTCTAATCCAAGCCCCCATTTAATTTTCATACAGCTCGCAATTTCTTCAGGCGTGTCCAAGCGTGACTGCACCAAAGATCCGCTTGCAGGCGTATAAAAAGCCGGGAAATCTTCCGTTTTGTAACCAATTACGGGCACACCCTGTGTTTCCAAATACTCAAGAGTACGTGGGATATCGAGGATGGATTTTATTCCGGCACAGACAACAGCGACATTAGTCTGAGCAAGTTCCATCAAGTCAGCTGAAATATCCATAGTTTTTTCGTTTTCACGGTGTACCCCGCCGATTCCGCCTGTTACAAAAACGGCGATTCCGGCTAATTTAGCGCAAATCATGGTTGCCGCAACTGTGGTACCGCCACTTTGTTTTTGTGAAAGTACTAACGGTAAATCACGACGGCTGACTTTTAGATGACTGGTGTGCTCTGCAAATTGCTCAAGTTCATCTTGACTCAGGCCGATCTTGATCCGGCCGTTCATGATGGCGATTGTGGCAGGCACAGCACTTTCCTCCCGGATGATATTTTCCACTGCATGTGCTGTTTCCAAATTTTGCGGATAAGGCATTCCATGTGAAATGATCGTTGACTCCAGCGCTACTACCGGCTGTCCTGTTTTTAGTGCTTGCTGAACTTCAGTGGAAATGTCCATATCAATAGTATTCTTCATGTCTCTTTTGAAAAAATTATAGCTTTGAAGACTTTAATCTTGCCTTCGTTTGCATCTAAAATAAACGAAAACTATGAAAGCTGTCAATCAACATCGTCAATGCTGAGTTCTTTCTATTGATAGGATCAATCAAAAGAATTGTTTATTTGCATTTTACAGATAACATATATCTTTGTAGAATTGGAAATTACCAGAACGGAACTTTCATTATATTTCAACATTTCAAGCAATATGATCCATGAAACGCAACATTCTCTTAAATCCCGGACCAGCCACAACGACGGACAGTGTCAAAGAAGCATTGCTGGTTCCAGACATTTGTCCACGTGAGCAGGAATTTGGTGAGCTGACACAAGATGTTTTAAACAAAGTNNGTGCAGGTAGTCAATGGTGAATTGACACACACCGCAGTTATTTTTTCCGGTTCCGGAACTGCGGGAGTAGAAGCCGCTTTGAGTTCGGTGGTACCTCCGGAGGGAAAGATATTAATTCTCGACAACGGTGCATACGGCAAACGCGCCGAAACAATTATTCAGGCTTATGGAATTCCGTACTGCACACATCGGTTGGTCTGGGGGGATTATCCGGATGTCGATACCGTGGAAGCTATTTTTAAGGAAGACAGTGAATTGACACATTTTGTTTTTGTNNGAAATAGATTCGATTGTGGATGCGATGTCATCTTATGCCGGCCTGCCGATCGACATGCGTGAACTACCTATTGATTATTTAATTTCTTCTTCAAACAAGTGCATCCAGGGCATGGCGGGTACTAGTTTTGTGATTGCTAATAAAGAAAAACTTGC
>ENA-UZWX01002141-UZWX01002141.1-metagenome-genome-assembly--contig:-Day-4---50m-contig-2141_pt1 | contig 17005 bp, 17 predicted proteins | sample MGYA00260347_ERZ794907 | MGnify/ENA metagenome assembly ERZ794907 | reverse complement strand
AGAGAATATCAAAGCAGCCGCTGATCGTGGATGGAAAACACATCTTTTTACTGATCCACAGGGTTGGGCAAACCGACTTGTTGCTGAAGGGTTGCTCTCTACCGAGGATGCAAAATGACTGTTATCATTCCCTTAGCGGAAGGCCAAAAAAATCTATGCTGGGTAGGTTTGACCGATGCGCTTACTGCTGGGCATACCCTGCCAAAGGCTGAAATCTCAGACAGCTTTCTCTATCGGGGCAAAGATACACTCCTGCAACGCCAAGCCTGGATCGACGGACTTGGCATCGCTGTGAAGTCTGCAACAGTTTTCCCTGATAACCCAACGCAAGATGTTCCAATGATTCATGGTGCAGTCACTTTATTCGATGATACGCGCGGTATCTTGTCGGCACTCCTTGATTTTCACCTCGTTACCAAATGGAAAACCGCAGGTGATAGTCTTTTGGCAGCCCGCCGTCTTGCTCGACCCGACAGCCGAAAAATTTTGATTGTTGGCGCTGGGACAGTAGGTCGTAACCTCCATGCAGCCTATTCCTCTGTGTTTCCGGCAGCACAGTTTTCAGTCTGGAACCGCTCCGCGGAGAATGCCAAGAAGATGGCCGCAGAGATAAATGGGCTGCAAATTACCACCGACTTAGCTGCTGCCGTAAAAGAGGCTGACATAGTTACCTGTGCCACCATGTCAACGGAACCTATAATAAGAGGGGAATGGTTGCGCCCAGGACATCATATCGACCTTATTGGTGCATACCGACCCGATATGCGAGAAGCCGACGACACTGCATTGCAACGATCGCGCGTGTTTGTTGACAGCTTTGAAACAACGCTGGATCACATAGGCGAACTCAAAATTCCGCTGTCACGAGGAGTGATCAGACGCGATCACGTGTTGGCAGATTATTATGACCTTGCCACATTTCGCCGCCAATCCGATGATGAGATTACACTCTTCAAAAATGGCGGTGGTGCCCATTTGGACCTCATGACATCGTGCTACATCTTGGAGCAGTATCAGGCGTCTTGAAAAGGCATAGACCCATCGCCATAGGCCTGCAGACCGTAAAGGTTGATCAAAATATTTATACTTTTTTGCGCCAAATTCATATCGTATAAAATTATCACACCGCCACCAAACGTCGCTTTTCTCGGATTGGCAGGTGTACGATCGCGCTGAACGCGCCGACAGCAATGCCTACCCACCAGACTGCTGTGTAGTCCCCATATATATCGTACATGCGCCCACCCAACCAAACACCAAGGAATCCACCAAGTTGGTGGCTGAAAAAAACGATCCCATAGAGAGTACCCATGTAGCGTAACCCGTATAGATAGGCGATAAGACCAGAAGTCAGCGGGACAGTCGCAAGCCACATTGCGCCCATTGCCGCAGAAAAGATAATTACGCTCATCGGTGTGACCGGCAGCAGGATGAAAACAGTCGATGCGATTGTGCGGCCCGTGTAAATCCCCGCTAAAAGATATTTTTTCTGATATCGCTTGCCAGCCCAGCCAGCCGTCAGTGTTCCAACAATATTCGCTAAACCGATAACGGAAATAGCAATTGCCCCCAATGCGGACGTGGTTGAAATACCAATGCTTGCCAAAACCCCTGCGGGGTCAATCACAGAACAGGCCTCGGTGACCATCGCCGGAAAATGCGCAGTAATGAAACCAAGTTGATATCCGCAGCTAAAAAATCCAAGGAATATTAATGTAAAAGATGGATCCTTGAACGCACGCGAGAGGATTGTTCCCATGCTTTCTTCCAGCTCAGCGCGGCTAATTGCGGGTGTCCGCATCATCGGCAGCAATAGCAATAACAATAAAATAGCGGCCGCGAATATAAGGAAGGTGTTCTGCCAGCTTGTCATAGAAAGCATCCACTCAGCCGTTGGAGCCCCCAAAACCTGACCAACTGATCCTGCAACCGCCACAATTGCCAATGACATTGACCGATTTTCATCTGTGCTTGCCCGGCCCACCACGGCGAGAATAACACCAAGGCCCGTCCCGGCGATACCAAAGCCCACGAGGACCTCGTAAAGTTGGTGGGCCTCTGGGGTGACTGCGATAGACGATAAAACCAAACCCAACGCGTATATTAACGCCCCCATTACAATTGCTGGTCGGTCACCAATTTTCTCAGCAATAGCACCAAAAATAGGCTGCCCAATCCCCCAGGCCAAACTCTGGATCGCTATCGCCAAAGAAAACTCACTGCGCAGCCACCCAAACTCTTCCGCAATCGGAATTTGGAAAACGCCAAAGCTCGCGCGGATGCCAAACGACACCAATATAATCACGGATCCGACTACCAACACCGGCGTGAAGAGCGATAATTTTTGCGGCATAGTAGCCTCCTGCTGCACAAAAAACAGAATGGCGATAGGTTATGATCTGGTCAATTCAGGATTTGTCGGTGCGCAAATCGTGATCCGTCAAGGCAATCCGCGTCTTCCCCCAACCGCGCGTATTGGTTATGTCAATTACATGACCAACTTGCTCGAAATTTACTCTTCCAAAGTCGCGAGTGGAGAGCTGCTAAAAGACGACGCGCAAGAAGCCGTTCTGCCGCAGTTTGAGCGCATTCGCACCGAGCTTCAAAAGCCACAAAAAAAGGCCTGGTTTCGTAAGCCAGCTCAAGAAGCAGTGCAGGGCGTTTATCTGTGGGGTGGAGTTGGTCGCGGTAAATCCATGTTGATGGATCTTTTCATCACCTCGTTGAACGTACCAGTTCGTCGCGTTCATTTCCACGCCTTCATGCAGGAAATCCACGAGGCAATGCACCAGGCACGAAAGAACGGAGTTGATGATGCGCTCCAACCAGTCGCCAAGGCCGTATCCGACAATGTCAGGCTTCTGGCTTTTGATGAGATGCAAATCACTGACATAACCGACGCAATGATTGTTGGGCGCCTATTTGAACAATTATTCAACGCCGGTACAGTTGTGGTGACCACGTCCAACCGTGTCCCCACCGACCTTTACAAGAACGGATTGAACCGCCAACTCTTTTTGCCGTTCATTGATTTAATCAACCAAAACATGCGGGTCTGGGAATTAGTCAGTCCCAACGATTATCGCCAAAATCGCCTATCCGGAAACCAAGTTTATTTCGTTCAAGCCGGTACAGAAGCGCGCACAAAAATCCAAGAAATCTGGCAAGATCTTTCTGGTGGTAGGGCTGATCCGCTGGTTTTGACTGTGAAGGGTCGACAGGTCCAATTACCCGCCTATCGAAACGGAGTCGCGCGCGCATCATTTTTCGACCTTTGCAGTAGAATGCTTGGTCCGGGCGACTATCTGGCGATAGCAAGTGCTGTCAAAGTGCTAATCTTAGAGAACATTCCTCGCCTTTCCCGCCACAACTTCAATGAAGCAAAACGATTTGTTACCCTGATCGACGCGCTTTATGAGGCCAAGGTTCGCCTGATTTGCTCTGCTGCTGCAGATCCAGAAATGTTATACGTCGAGGGCGAGGGCACCTTCGAATTCGAGCGCACTGCAAGCCGGCTGCGCGAAATGCAGGACGCCGGGTGGGGCCAGTAGGACCGATTCCAACGTTGACTGTCTGAAATTTCACTTAAGCGCAATCGCACGCGGCTGCGGGCACGATCTTGCTCGCGCAAAAGAAAGGCTTTCTCCACGTCCTACGTGTAAGCTCATTTGAAGACACTACTTCGGCATTTTTTCGTAGTCGCTTTCACTGACGTGTTCTAGCCAAGTTGCAACCGTACCTTCCAATGCTTCTTGGACTGCCAAATGCACCATTGCGTTATCCTTGGTTGCTCCATGCCAATGTTCCTCGTCTGGAGGGATCCAGACTGTGTCCCCAGCACAGATGATACGCGGACAAGAATTTCGAGAACATATTAGCCCAACACCCGTCAAAACATGCAAAGTTTGTCCAAGCGGATGCGTGTGCCACGCTGTGCGAGAGGCCGGCTCGAATGCGACTCTGAGCGCACGAACTCTTGAAGGAGCAGGTGCCTCTACGACTGGATCCTGCCAAACCGTTCCCGTGAAATAAGAAGAGCTGGCTTTCCTCGTCGGTCTACTTCCGTTAGCGAAAATTTCCATCAACATGTCACCCGCACTTTGAATGACCACAGCTTGCACAGGTCATACAGCCCTCCACCATGCGCATATCGAATTGTCCGCAACTCGGACAAGCCTTGCCACGAGGCGGATCTCCAACAGCGACAGCCTCGGCTTTGGGGTCCGTTTTCAGTCCCATGCCCTCACCCTCAATGAACCCTATTGCAATCATATGCCGTTCGACCACACCACCAATCGCTGCAAGGATCGACGGGATATACTTGCCTTCCATCCATGCGCCACCTCGAGGGTCAAATACTGCCTTCAGTTCCTCGACCACAAACGACACATCACCGCCACGCCGAAATACAGCCGATATCATTCGGGTCAGTGCAAGCGTCCAGGCGTAATGTTCCATGTTCTTGGAATTTATAAACACTTCGAACGGACGACGATGACCGTTGATAATAACATCATTTACGGTCAGATAAATCGCATGCTCGCTGTCAGGCCACCTGAGTTTATAGGTGGCACCTTCAAGTGTTTGCGGTCGTTCAAGCGGCTCCGACATATAGATAACTTCTCCGCTATCACTCACGTGATCAGCGGGGTTTTCACCAGGAGCATTTTCAGCCGTTTCCGAAACGGCTAGCACTGATCCGGTCACGTCATTTGGTCGGTAGGTAGTACAGCCTTTGCATCCGCTATCCCATGCCTGCAAGTACACATCCTTGAACGCATCAAAACTGATATCTTCGGGGCAGTTAATTGTTTTTGAGATACTTGAGTCGACCCACTTTTGTGCCGCGGCCTGCATACGCACATGGGCGGCCGGCTCCAGTGTTTGAGCGTTTACAAAATAATCCGGCAACGCCGTGTCGCCAAACTTATCCCGCCACATTTGTACTGCGTAGTCCACCACTTCCTCTTCTGTCCGCGATCCATCTTTTTGCAGAACCTTTCGAGTGTAGGCGTAAGCGAACACGGGCTCGACTCCTGAACTGACGTTTCCGGCGTAAAGGGAAATCGTGCCCGTCGGAGCAATTGACGTGAGCAAGGCGTTGCGGATACCGTGCTTGGCAATTTCTGCCTTCACATCATCATCCAATTGGCTCGCAAGACCACCACTCAAATATTTTTTGCTGTCAAATAGTGGAAAGGCACCTTTTTCTGATGCCAATTGCGCCGACGCCAGATAGGCGGCACGAGCGATTGCTCCCAACCAACGTTCAGTCTGACTCGCTGCGGCGGCTGAACCATATTGCAGCCCAATCATCAACAACGCATCCGCCAGCCCCGTAACACCCAGTCCGATACGCCGTTTGGCCTGAGCTTCCGCGGCCTGCTCTGGCAACGGGAATTTAGACGCATCCACCACGTTGTCCATCATGCGTACTGCCGTCGCGACGAGGTCAGAAAGATCCTCGGCATTAAGGGTCGCGTCACCTTCAAATGGATTTTTCACCAAGCGTGCTAAATTGATCGAACCGAGCAAGCAAGCTCCATAAGGCGGCAAAGGCTGTTCACCGCATGGGTTCGTCGCAGCAATCGACTCAACATAATTCAGATTGTTCATTTTGTTTATGCGGTCAATGAAGATGACGCCCGGCTCAGCATGATCATAGGTATTCTGCATGATCTTGTTCCACAGGTCGCTTGCCTGGACAGTATGATATACTTTATCGTCAAATTTCAGTTCCCATGATCCATCTGCCCTGACAGCTTCCATGAAGGAATCTGTCACCAGCACAGACATATTGAACATCCGCAATCGGGCCGGATCCGATTTAGCGGTTATAAACTGTTCAATATCCGGGTGATCACATCGCATCGTCGCCATCATCGCGCCACGGCGACTTCCTGCGCTCATTATGGTGCGACACATGGCGTCCCAAACGTCCATGAAGGACAGCGGCCCGCTTGCGTCGGCTGCCACCCCGACAACGTCAGCTCCACGTGGGCGAATTGTTGAAAAATCATATCCGATGCCGCCGCCCTGCTGCATCGTCAAAGCTGCCTCTTTCAGCATGTCAAAGATGCCACCCATGCTGTCAGGGATCGTGCCCATCACAAAGCAATTAAACAAAGTCACCTTACGCGCGGTTCCAGCACCTGCTGTGATCCGACCCGCAGGCAAATACTTGAAATCTTCAAGCGCTGCGTAAAACTTGCCTTCCCAAACTGCCGGATCTTTTTCTACGGCAGCCAGACTTCGAGCAATCCGGCGCCAACTATCCTCGACCGTTTGGTCAATAGGCGTACCATCAGCTTCTTTGAAACGGTACTTCATGTCCCAGATCTGTTCGGCGATGGGGGCAGCAAAACGACTCATCAAGTGATTCCTTGTATTTCTTGACCCGTGGAGAGGTTGTCAGGCTAACTCGAAATGCCCTCGCGGCACAACTGCTTGATGTCTCACGCTAGCGATCTACAATATTGAGTTAACCCTTGGGAAGAATCTGTGAGTAAGCTGTGGAAAAGTACATCAATTTGGTAAAACTCTCCGTCGGATCTGAAAGTGTGGACACGCTCATCGATTGGCAGCAGCAACGTGCCGCACAAGAACCGGGCGGATTGCCGCGCCACGTCACCCGGATGTGGCCCAAACGTGAGGCCGAGTTACTCCAAGGTGGTTCGATCTTTTGGGTTATCAAGGGAGCGATCCAATGTCGCCAATCGATCATGCGATTAGACGAAGTGATTGGCCCTGACGGTATCCGGCGGTGCGCTATCGTGCTCGACCCGACCGTGCGTCGAACCCACTCAGCCCTGAAACGTCCCTTTCAAGGCTGGAGGTATCTTGCCCCCATCGATAGTCCAGCAGATCTTCCTGACACTCGAGGAAATGATGATGCTCTGCCCGATGATATGAACCGGGCTCTAGCGGAAATCGGTGTCCTTTAACCCAGCATGTTCAGTAACTGAGATTGGGTGGCTCTATCTGCATCATTTGGCTCAGTCATCCGACTGCGCCACAAGGTTGCCTGAGACCTCAAAATAGGTCCATCCAAAAGAATTTTTAGGTGGTTCGCCCAAAGTGTTTCTCCTGTCGACGTGATGTCGGCCACNNAGCCGATGATATTTGGTCGCAATGCGCATCCGGTACCCGTGATGTTCCCGGAAGGCGGCCGCTGCTGCGTCCAGATCATCCAGGGTGTTAACGTCCACCCAGCAACTTGGAACTGCAATGATCAAATCAGCCTTACCGAATCCCATGGGAGCCACTTCTTCAACCTGTTGCTCCCAGCGACCCAGTTTTTCTCGCACAAGGTCTGTACCAGTTACGCCCAAGTGAATGCGCCCTGCCATTAGTTCGCGAGGAATTTCACCTGCCGAAAGCAAGACTAGATCTACCCCGTCAATGCCTGCTACTGCCCCGGCATATTCTCGATTTGAACCGGTCCGTGATAACGTCACACCGCGAGACTGAAACCAGTCAAACGTTTTATCCATAAGCCTGCCTTTAGACGGCACTCCCAACTTGATGGTCATGCGCTTACCTCCAAGTCGAGCAAAAGGCCTGGGCGGATCACACCGCCTACCGCTGGAATTTCACTGCCCTGCCCCAAAACACGGGTCAGTGCATCATAACGCCCACCAGTTGCAACCGGTGGTAAATCCGCCCTTCCCGGAGCGTAAAACCCAAAGACAAAGCCGTCATAATACTCCATTGATGTTCGCCCGTAGCTGGCTTCGAACTCAAGGTTTGTCACATCCACACCGCGGGCACTCATCGCTTCAATTCGCTCCTGCAAACGAAGTGTCGCATCGGTAATGGCGGGCATATCAACCGCTAGATCGCGTAAATGCTCAAGCGCAAATGGCAAGGTTTCGCGAACGTTGAGCAGCGCATCAATTAATCCAACTTCGCGCGCACTGATAGGCGGTGCCGCGGCATCTTCTCGTAGCGCGTCGATCCGTTCGGCCACCTCAGTCTGTGTACGCATGCCGATATCAGGAAAGTCATGCTTCATCGGATCTGACGATTGGATCAATGTCGTTCGGCTAGAAACTTTTCGGCCACGTCCAGAAAAGCGGTCCAGCAATGCCCGGAAACGCCGTGGGCGCCAGATATGGCGCAGCAATGCCCTCTTACGACGTTCGGTCGTCTCCAAACCCCGAACCGCCGCTGTAAGTATTCCAATGTCGCCAGTTGCCGCCCGCAGACTAACCCCTGACAACGTATCGCCAATTACAGAGAATACCTCTGCGTCAGCCGCGGCAGGTTCTTCCCGGTCAAATATTTCGAAACCAACCTGCACATATTCACTTTCTCGCGTATCATCGTCTTCCTGCCGCCGAAACACTTCACCTGCATACGTGTAGCGCGCCGGTTCAGCACCATGATCCATGTGCATCTGAACGACCGGAACGGTAAAATCTGGACGCAGCATCTGTTCGCCACGCAAGGCGTCACTGGTGACGTAGGCTCTTGCCCTGATATCTTCGCCATAAAGATCCAATAGTATTTCGGCCGGTTGAAGCATAGCGGCCTCAACGAATTCGCCCCCTGCGTCCTCAAACGCACGGCGCAGTTGGGCTGCACGGGCACGGACTTTCGCCTTCGTCGACATCAATCGTTCTGCCCTTGCAAAATTTCGCGTACCTTGGCTACAAGATCACCGCGTGGCACTTCAAACTGACTTGGACGTTCCTTCCACTCCTCCAAAGTGGCACTCTGAGCAATCTTTGCGCCCAAAACCAGGTCTTTGACCTGAACAATACCACTTTCTTTCTCGTCTCCCCCTTCAATAACGGCAACCGGGGAGTTACGCTTATCTGCATATTTCAGCTGGTTTCCAAAATTCTTGGGATTGCCGAGGTAGACTTCGGCCCGGATGCCTGCATTACGCAATTCTGTAACCATAACTTGGTAATCCGCCATTCGGTCTCGATCCATTACGGTGACCACCACAGGCCCTCGGGTCACGCTACCTACACGGCCTTTTTCGCGCAAAGCCGCAAGCAATCTATCAATACCTATGGACACACCGGTTGCCGGTACGGCCTGACCGGTAAAGCGCTTGACGAGATCATCGTAGCGACCGCCACCTGCGACCGAACCAAACTGACGTTTACGCCCTTTCTCGTCTAATATCTCAAATGTTAACTCAGCCTCGTAGACGGGGCCCGTGTAATAACCAAGCCCACGAACAACCGAAGGATCAATCGAGATTCGGCTGGCGTCATAACCGCCCGCCGATAACAAATCACCAATCTGCTCAAGCTCAAAAATTCCCTCAGCACCAATCTTTGACGCGCCAATGGCAGCGCGCAAATTGTCAAAAGTTTTCACAACATCATCGGCCTTTGACGTCAGAAATGCGATTACCGGTTCTGCCTGATCTTCTGTCAGCCCCACACCATCAATATAGGCCCCCGATGCATCAAGGCGCCCTTTCGTGAGCAAAGCGCGGACGCCAGCCTCACCCAACTTATCGAATTTGTCGATCGTTCGCAGGACGTTGTCCCGCGCCCCTTCGCTATCCTGCAAACCCATAGCTTCCAAAACACCATTCAGGACTTTACGGTTGTTCACTCGCACCAGAAAATCGCCGCGTGCTATACCCAAAGTTTCTATTGTGTCTGACAACATTGCACATATCTCAGCATCTGCAGCCATGCTTGCCGTACCCACCGTGTCGGCATCACATTGATAAAACTGTTTGAAGCGCCCCGGACCCGGCTTTTCATTGCGCCAGACCGGCCCCATTGCATAACGGCGATAAGGCGTTGGAAGATCATTACGGTGCTGCGCATAAACTCGCGCCAAAGGAGCGGTCAGATCATAGCGCAACGCCATCCAATCGCCTTTGTCGTTCTCATCAAATTCCTGCCAAGCGAAAACGCCTTCGTTTGGTCGGTCAACATCTGGCAAAAACTTGCCAAGTGCCTCGACAGTTTCAACCGCACTCGATTCCAACGCGTCAAATCCGTAATGCTCGTAAACTTCAGCAATTTGACGCATCATTTTGGCCCGATCACTGACTTCAGGGCCGAAATAATCGCGGAATCCCTTTGGTGTGATCGCCTTTGGGCGAGGGGCTTTTTTTTGCTTGGCCATATCCACAGTCTCTTCACGAATGGGTTTCGTCATGGCGTGTACCCAATGCCTGCCACCGGGGCAAGCGTACCCTACAAGCGCGCGCAATAATCAAAGTTTGCGTATTACTATGAAACCTATGACTTGACCAAGCGAAACTGGGCCTCTACGCGACGTATATGGAAAAACTCGAAGAACAAATTGCCCACCTAACACACACCTTGGACGAACTCAGTGACGTGATCGCTCGTCAGGACACTGAAATCGCAAATTTGACGCAGCGCGTACAAATGTTAATGCAACGCGAAGCCGCTCGTGAGGCAGAAGGTGGCGGCGGCATTGTTTTAGGAGACGAACGGCCCCCACACTATTGAACAATAATCTGTAGCTGTCGCAGTGGTATTTCGTTGTTCTGCCACGTTTAATACCGGACCTGGAAACCCTCACTCGGTCTAACTGGCGGTTAATTTTCGCCTCCAGCGTAGTCTCAGGGAACTACCCCCTAGATAAAATGGACCATTGTTCTTAAGTTTCTCTAAGGGTCAGCAGGGAATAAAACTAATGTCTGGTACAGGATTGCAAAAGCTGGCGTTTGTTCTTCTTGTCATCCTAATCCTCTGCGTGTCGATCGCAGGAGGCGTATAATGGCCCAGAAATTCAGTGGGAAATATAGCCCGCGCGATTCAAAGTTACCGAAACGTGAGGCGTTTCAAGGCGCTAAACGTAGCAAAGTTGGTGGCCGGGTCAATTTGTTGTTCATCGTCCCTCTGCCATTGATATGGCAATCCTTTGGAAACGGGCCTCAGGCTCTGGCATTGAATCTTTTTGCGTTAGGCTGTTTGCTGCTTGCCGCTTGGATGACGCGTGAAGGGTTGTTTGCGCAAGAGGCTTATGAGGCGCGCAAAATCGCACGCCATCCAGCTATGCCTCGAAAACTTTTTGGTTCTGTACTCACCGGTCTTGGCCTAGCTATCGCGGGCTATGCAGCTAACAGCGATTTTATCGCTCCGTCGATCTACGCTATTGTGGGCGGCTCACTGCACATTATGGCTTTTGGCATTGATCCGATGCGTAACAAAGGAATTGAAGGGGTAGATCTTTTTCAAACAGATCGGGTGGCACGCGCTGTGAGTGAAGCTGAGGAGCACCTTCATGCCATGTCAAATGCAGTAAAACGTGCTGGAGATCGAACTCTCGAAAGTCGGGTCACCCAATTTCAGCAAACCGCCCGGGCGCTTTTTCGCACCGTGGAAAACGATCCTCGCGATCTGACTGCGGCGCGGCGCTATTTGGGCGTCTACCTGCTTGGCGCCAAGGATGCGACAGTCAAATTTGCTGATATATACGCACGAACTCACGATACTAATGCACGCTCCAATTATGAGGCGCTGCTAGACGATTTAGAAGAAAATTTTGCCGCTCGAAACCAAAAACTGCTGCTGGATGACAACAGCGATTTGAACATTGAAATCGACGTTCTGCGCGAGAGGTTACAACGCGAAGGCGTCCGCTAATATATTTTACGAAGGAAACTAATATGTCCGATACTATTCGTCAAAAGGCCGAAGCTGTCGGTGGCGCACTTGACGCGATAACTGCCGTAGAATTGGCAGAACCCACCGACGCAAATTTAATCGTTTCTTTGGAACAGGCTGACAAGCCGATGTCTGCTGCAATTTCAAAGCGCGTAGATGAATTGAACATGAATGACACTAACTCGATCGTGTCTTTTGGATCTGCCGCGCAAGCTGAATTGCAGGAAATTAGTCAGGCAATGCTTCAGGATGTGCGCAACAAAGACGTTGGCCCCGCTGGAGACAGTCTGCGCGATATCGTGACGACAATACGAGGGTTCTCAGTCAGTGAACTAGATGTCCGCAGGCAACGATCCTTTTGGGAAAAACTGCTTGGCCGTGCTGCGCCGTTTGCAAAGTTCACCGCGCGGTTTGAAGATGTTCAGGGACAGATCGACATGATCACGGACAATCTGCTGAACCACGAACATAAACTGCTCAAGGATATTAAATCGCTGGATATCCTTTATGAAAAAACACTTAATTTCTACGATGAATTGGCGCTGTACATCGCTGCCGGTGAATCCAAGATAGCTGATTTGGATACCAAGGTAATCCCGACCAAAGAAGCTGAAATCCAGAACGCTGAAACGGAAGCGCAGGTCATGAAAGCTCAAGAATTGCGTGACCTACGTGCTGCACGCGACGATCTCGAACGCCGGGTTCATGATCTCAAACTGACGCGGCAGGTCACAATGCAATCCTTGCCCTCTATCCGTTTGGTTCAGGAAAATGACAAATCACTTGTTACCAAGATAAACTCAACACTCGTGAACACGGTACCCCTTTGGGAAACGCAGCTAGCTCAAGCGGTTACAATTCAACGCAGCGCTGAAGCTGCAGCCGCCGTGCGCGAAGCCAATGACCTGACCAACGAATTGCTCAAAGCCAACGCAGCAAATTTACGTGGCTCAAACAAAGTAGTGCGTGAGGAGATGGAACGAGGTGTGTTTGATATTGAGGCCGTCAAACAGGCAAATGCTGACCTAATCGCCACCATCAATGAAAGCCTTGAAATTGCAGACCAAGGTAAAGCACGCCGTGCCGTCGCCGAGGAAGACATGAAAAAAATGGAGGCTGAATTGCGCGACACGCTTGCAGCGGCCAAGGCACGCAAGACTGGGTTGGGAGATACAACCGCCGCGTCCGTCCCAAACGGGTGAGACTGCGTATTGCCATAACCACTAGTCTGGTGCTTTGTCTCGTTTCGGCGTGTGAGCAGCTAACAACTCCGAAGGCGAGGCATGCATCAGTCCAGTCTCAGCAGTCAAAGTTGAGCCAGGATCTACGCAATTACTACGCCCATGTTCAGACAGATCTTTTAGCACGCGGCCTGATGCGCACTGACGGCGGTGGCCCAGACACACCGTTTACGCCAGACATGCTGGCACGTAATTTCGAACGCATTGCCTTTTATGATGAATATGCTTTGAACCGAGGTCTTAGCGCCTCAAACGGACGCGCCGGCCATTTGCGGCGTTGGTCTGGACCAGTGCGCGTCAACATGGAGTTTGGTCCATCGGTGACGGACCGCATACGTAACACAGATCGCCAAACGCTCGCAGCATATGTCGCCCGCCTCGCCGAGGTTACGGGGCATGCCATTTCAATCAAATCAAACCGTGCGAATTTCCACATCCTCGTCATGGGTGCGGACGACCACGCGGAGTTAGGTGCACGTGTTAATCAGATTATACCGGGTGCAAGCATCGAAACGCTCAACCTGTTTCGCAATGTGCCCAAGACGATCCATTGCCTTGTGGTCGCCTTCGCCTCGGAAGATAGGTCTGGCAATTATGAGACTGCGATTGCTCTGATACGCGGCGAACACCCAGATCTATTGCGTAAATCTTGCATCCATGAAGAAATTGCACAAGGGCTGGGCCTGGCTAATGACAGCCCAGAAGCACGACCCTCAATTTTCAATGATGATGACGAATTCGCTCTACTGACGATACACGATGAAATGCTGCTGACCATGTTGTACGACCCACGCCTGGCCATTGGCATGAGTGTAGAGCAAGCTCGCCCTGTCATTAAAGAGCTGGCGCGCGAACAAACTGACCGTTTTTATTGATCACACATAACTCTGAGAGGAACCAAATTCATGGGTATCTTTGATTTTCTCACCGGCGAATTCATCGACGTCATCCATTGGGTCGACGACACCCGCGATACGCTTGTCTGGCGTTTTCAACGGGAAGGGCACGAAATCAAGTATGGCGCCAAACTCACTGTACGAGAAGGCCAATCCGCTGTCTTTGTGCATGAAGGGCAACTGGCAGATGTATTCACCCCAGGTCTCTATCTGCTCGAAACGAATAACATGCCAGTTATGACGACCCTGCAACATTGGGATCACGGCTTCAAAAGCCCATTCAAATCTGAAGTTTACTTTGTCAGCACTACCCGATTTTCAGATCTCAAATGGGGCACTAAGAACCCGATAATGGCGCGTGATCCAGAGTTTGGGCCCGTCCGCTTGCGTGCCTATGGCAGCTATACGATCCGTGTTGCAGATCCCGCCCGTTTTTTGACTGAGATCGTAGGTACCGACGGCGAATTCACAATGGACGAAATCTCTTTTCAAATTCGCAACATTATCGTGCAGGAATTTTCTCGGGTCATCGCCAGTTCAGGCATCCCAGTTCTGGACATGGCCGCCAACACAGCTGACCTAGGCAAATTGGTCGCAGCGGAAATTTCAGGTACCGTCGCTGAATACGGGCTTTGTATCCCAGAGCTTTACATTGAAAATATTTCGCTTCCTGCTGCTGTGGAAGAAGCGATGGATAAACGCACCTCAATTGGCATCGTAGGTGACTTGGGTAAGTACACGCAGTTCTCTGCTGCAGAGGCCATGACCGCCGCCGCACAAACGCCCGGATCTGGCATGGGCGCTGGTATGGGTATGGGTATGGGTATGGCCATGGCACAACAAATGGTAAACTCCGGCCCATGGGGCGCCCGTCCAGCAACCGATGCCCCCACTCCAATGGCCGCCGCATCATCGCCAACCCCAATCACGCCTCCACCACCGCCAGTCGAACGTGTCTGGCACATTGCTGAGGAAGGAGAAACCAAGGGGCCATTTTCTAAAGCTTCGTTGGGGCGAATGGCAACAGCGGAAAAATTCAAGCGTGCCACGTATGTCTGGACCTCTGGCCAGGACGGCTGGAAACACGCCGAAGACGTGCCAGAATTAGCACAGCTATTTACTGTCCTACCACCACCACCGCCTGAAAGCTGACAGATCGTAGTGAGACGTTTGTTCTATTCCACCCGAGTCATCTCACGAGCTGGCAAGACCCGATGCTGAACGTCGCTTAATATTTTCAAAAATCCCCACTACAGGCCCAAAACTCAATGTCCCAGACTGCGCAATCCTCTCCTGCTCCAAAGGAAGCCCATCGGTTCCCTTGTCCACAATGTGGGGCCGACTATCGTTTCGAGCCTCGGCAATCGAAACTTGTTTGCGACCATTGTGGTCATGAGGAAGCCACTGAACAAGGCGATCGGACGACGGCTATTACTGAACTGGATTTCAAACAGGCGCTAACAGATCAGTTACCAGGAGCCGAAGTAATTGAAACCCGCATTTCCATCTGTCCCAACTGTGCGGCACATATTACATTTGACGCAGATGTTCATGCTATGGAATGCGCGTTTTGCGCGACGCCAGTTGTCACCGATACAGGCACTCATCGACTTATAAAACCACGTGCGGTTTTGCCGTTTCAGTTGGCTGAGCGTGATGCACACGAAGCTATGAACAACTGGCTCGGAAAACTCTGGCTAGCACCGAACGGAATTCAAAAATATGCACGTAAAGGCCGAAAAATGGACGGTATTTATGTGCCATATTGGACCTACGATGCAGATACCAAGTCCAGCTTTTCGGGAGAACGCGGAACAGTCTACTACGTAACAAAAACAGTCATGCAAGACGGAAAAAAAGTACAGAAACAGGTTCAGAGAATTCGCTGGACGCCAGTTTCAGGCCAAGTCAGCCGATGGTTCGATGATGTTTTAGTTCTTGCGTCTAAGGCTCTTCCAAAGACTTACACGGATGCTCTCGAGCCATGGAACCTGTCAGCGCTGGAGCCCTACACACCCGAGTACCTCGCCGGGTATCAAGCCGAGGGATATACCATTACTCTTCAAGATGGCTATGACGAGGCTCGCGGACACATGGACAATGTAATCCGCCGTGATGTGGCGTTTAAGATTGGAGGGGACAGGCAGCGGGTACATCAGGTCGCAACCATTGTCAGTGATGTTACCTTCAAACATGTGCTCCTTCCGGTCTGGATGGCTGCTTACAAATATCGGGGCAAAAGTTATCGTTTTGTCGTAAACGGGCAAACCGGGCGTGTGTGCGGCGAAAGACCTTGGTCAGCTTGGAAAATCACTTTTGTGGTCATCCTTGGAGCCATTGTCGCCACAGGGATTGGCTATATCATAGCGATGAATCAGTAATTGAAACGTACGGATAATCTTTATGACCACCCACGAAGCCCTGCAAAGCCTTCTACAATCACGTCACTCCTGCCGAGCTTTTCATCCAGAACCAGTGTCACGTGATGTAATCCAACAAATTCTACTTGATGCAGGACGGGTTCCTTCATGGTGCAACGCCCAGCCCTGGCATGTTTACTTGACGAGTGGTGACGAAACCGAACGTTTTCGAAAAACTATGTTGAACGCATTTGACACAGCACCTCCAACGACAGATTTTACTGCACCCAAGGAGTACTCCGGCCCACGGCTCGAGCGGCGGCGAACATGTGGGTTCCAGCTTTATGAGGCGGCTGGTATCAGTCGGAGTGACCGCAAGAGCCGGATCGCACAGATGCGTGAAAATTACCGATTCTTCGGTGCGCCACATGTTGCCATGATCACCTCAGCTAGCGAGCTGGGAACCTACGGAGCTCTTGATTGTGGCGGACTAATAACGACTTTTTGTCTAAGCGCCCAAGCACAGGGCGTCGCAACGATCCCACAAGCGGCACTAGCTCATTACGCCACCGAAGTTCGGGATCATTTTGCCATTCCAGACGACCAGAAAGTTTTGGCAGCGATCTCGTTTGGGTATGCTATTACCGACGCTCCAGTAAACGGATTTCGAACAGCACGTGCACCACTAGATGATTTTGTCACTTGGAAAGGATAGCTTCAAAATATTTGCAGAGACTTCGGGGGGCACGTTGGGCGGCCCAGTTGGTGGGCGCCTTTGAACATCGCGTTTCACCGCGCTTGAGAGGACGACAAAGATGTCGACCGTCAACCAGCGCAACGATTAGACAAGCATTGGCGGCAAATTTCGCATATGGCCTGAAACACTATGC
>ENA-UZWX01007707-UZWX01007707.1-metagenome-genome-assembly--contig:-Day-4---50m-contig-7707_pt1 | contig 17350 bp, 16 predicted proteins | sample MGYA00260347_ERZ794907 | MGnify/ENA metagenome assembly ERZ794907 | reverse complement strand
AAAATGTTGTTATCATATTTATAAACAACTAATAAAAAGCCCGAATATTGCTATTCGGGCTTTCACATATATGATTAGAACTTCAACAGGAATAGAGTTAAAACTTTATTTACATCATGCCGCCCATTTGGTACTTATCTATTTGATTATATTGCTTTATTAATATGGGAAACATTGCCGATACCCCACTTTATACCCCTAGCCTTTAAGAGCTCACGCTAAGCTGTTGAATTTAAATGAAATCATCTTTTTCATGTATTAAAAATATATTGATCAGTATAAAATTAAAGATCTAATTTTTTCTGTTCATTAAATTTATACCCTAACGCTTTATAACCTTTCTCTCGTTTCTTCCACATGCGTTGTAATGTCGGAAAGTCATCAATAAAATCGTAAACTTGAATAACAGTTTTATTATTCCATTCTCGCTGAATTCGTCCAGCGTATTGCGCTAAAATCCCTTTCCAAGCGATCGGCAGCGTTATATATAAAGTATCTAAATGCGGTAGATCAAAGCCTTCACCAACATATTTCCCTGTAGCTAAGATAACAATCGGTTCATCATTGCTCGGTTTATTAGATAAGAGAGCTATTCGTTCTTGTTTTTGCTTTGTTGAAATACCGCCATGCAGTTCAACAACCTTTATCCCCGTATCAGTCATCATTTTAGCAAGTAATTCAATATGCTCTTTTCTTTCGGTAAGCACCATAACTGACCTGTCATTACTAACGGACTGCTTGATACTATTAACGATCATTTCATTTCTGGCCTGATCGCAAACTAAGTGTTTATAAACTTGGGATATATGGGGCTTAGTTTCAGGAATTAACCATTCTGCAGGGAAACAAGTAGCAGTATTAACCACCCTCACATGTTGTTCAAAACTGCTGGTAGTGCTGGTTGCCTTATAAGCCACTGAGCCTAATTGAAAGTGCATTAATTTTTCTAAACCATCTTGTCGCTTAGGTGTTGCGGTAAATCCATGAATATATTTTGTATTCACTGATTTTATCAAACACTCATAATTTGACGCTGGCAAATGGTGACATTCATCAATTAATATTTGCCCATACTTTTCAATAACAGGTTTAATATCTATTCCATTGCGGCTTACTAAACTTTGATAAGTAGCAACGTCAACTGCATAAGTGAGTTTATCTTTACCACCTAATAATGACCCAACTTCAACATTTGCTAGAAATACTTTTATCCGTTCAAGCCATTGCTCTGCCAATTGACGATTATGAACCAAAATTAAGGTATTTACTTTCCTTTTAGCGATAAGCGCTAATCCTGTAACTGTTTTACCAAAGCCTGTCGATGCAACAAAAACACCATTGGTTTGTGAAAATAATGCATCAACAGCTTTCTTCTGTTGGCTTTTTAATTTACCTGTAAACTTGATTTTTTCGAGTGGGTTACCTGCAAAGCGCTTATCCGTGTATTCAATCTCTATTGATTGGTCTGAGATGATACGTGTAACTTCGGCTAGACAACCTCTTGGCAGAATTAAATAGCCGTTTTCTATATGCGCAGCACAAATATATCGACTGGTGCCAATGGTTGATAAACGTAACGCTTGTCGTTTGTAAAATTCAGGATTAGAAAATACTGCGCAATGCTTTAACTTAGACGTTAATTTTCCGGGGAAATTAACGATTGGAACATATAACTGATCAGCTAGGGTTAATGTGACCATCGAAGGACAATCATTAATCTTAATGTTTTCATGATCGTTTAATTTCTTCCATGGTTCATTCTTTTCAATTTCATCCGGCTCTCTTTCAATATAAGAGTTTAGCTGATCAAGCGTTGATTGAAGCTGTGATTTAGTCACCTTTTGAGTAGCTGCCAATATTGACCACTGATCATTATAAGGCACACCTTCATTGTTAATGAAAACACTGTTGTTATATTTTCTTGGCTCTAGCTGTAGTGGTAAAGCAATCAGGTTACCAAAGCCACCCTCTGGCATAATATCTTGATTAGGAAATAGTCTATCGAAGCAATCAAATGATAATAACGGATAGAGTTCCATGGTTTTCCGAAGTAAACCATTACCTAATCGCCGAGCATCACTCGCAGCTACAGCTTCTGAGAAAAATATCCATACATGACCGCCATTCCCACTTCTCGAACGCTCTAGTAAATAAGGGATACCTAATGACTCGCAAGTAAGCGCAAATGCGGTCACTGCTTTAAACCAATCATCTTTGTCAAAGTCAGCAGCGAGAATAAACGTTGAATTATCACTTAATAGAGGATAGATACCGATGGTTTTAATACCTTTCAAATGTCCATAAATGGCTTGATTGTCAGGTACTTTAAAGTTCTGGTTTTTACATTCAATACAACTAACTTTAGGTTTGTTGCAAATTTTTGGTTGCCATTCGTTCCAACAAGCAGGTGAATAACCACTTCTACCATTTTTCGACTCCCATCTAAATGGGTAAACATCGTTGCGGCCTTTAAAGTATGAAAGAAAAAGGTCAATTTTAGATTCAGGAGAGGCGTGTAGATTGAAATTTTGGGCTAATTCAGCTTCATGTTGCCTTATTAACACTTGGCGATCATTAAGCAAAGCAAGCCGCTCTTCATTTAATAATTGAAGACGAGTATCTATTTTGGCAAGTTTATTAATATGGCTTTCAGGCATGATGAGAACCTTACCAAAATATGATTAAAAATGCTTTGAGGGATCCATGCGCTGATGAAGAATACGAGCAACATCAATACCGTTATCACTAACTTGGTAGAACACAATATGTTTTTCTACAGGAAAACTTTTAGCGCCATTATAAACATCATTTCTTTCCCTGCCAAAGTCAGGGTATTGAGCTAACTTCAATAAGGCAGCATCTATGGTTTGAGCATACACCTTTGCCTGTGCGCTTCCCCAAGACTCAATAGTTGTTGAAATTATTTTGAATAAATCCTCTTCTGCTAAAGGAGATAACCTATAGTTCGACATTGGCAGCTTTGCTTGAAGACTTTCTATCTGCTGAGAGGGAAGCTTGTTCAAATATATCCATCACACCGTGCTTTGATGATTCGCCAGCAGCTAACTGTTCAAAACCTTTCGTGACTTCTTCTCGTAATATTTCAAGCTGTTGATTTTTAGTAGTATCTTTTTCAAACAACAATCTCAATCCATCACGAATCACTTCACTTGCTGAGGTATATAAACCATCAGACACTTTTTCAGTAATCCTTCTTTCGAACTCTTTACCTAAAGTAATATTCATAATTAACACTCCAACCATTCATTGATCACATTATGCGCATGATATGCACATAATTCAAGTTTGAAAAAGTTGAGTATCAAAATAAATACAGAATATGAGGGCTAGATCTTCAGTTTACAAAGGCATTAAAGCAACCAAATTCCACACTATGTATCCCATTTATGACTTATTACTCTGTTTTTCTAGTAAAAACTATATGGGAGGTGTTATTGGTACCCCACTTTATACCCTTGAAATGATGAGACGTCATGAAATTAAAAAACAAAAAAGCCATAACATCAATATGTTATGGCTTTTAAAGAAAGCGATTTAGGCTGAAATTTATTACATCATGCTGCCCATGTGGAACTTAAGTATATGATTTAATTGAATTAGTATTATGGGTGAAATCGGCGCCCCCCACTTTATACCCCATGACCTTTAAGTGCTTAAGCTAACCAATTGAATAATAAACCTAAAATTTATTGTTTTGAAAATCATTAAAGGCTTTCATCACTTCAGCTTTGGTATTCATTACAAAAGGTCCGCCTCTGGCAACGGCTTCATGAAGTGGTTTACCTGATATCAGTAAAAACTGACTCATACCTGATGATGCGGTAATTGATACCAAATCACCTTGGGATAATAATCCAAGGTTGTTTTTCTTAATGTTTTTACCCGTACTTCCTACCGAAATAGAGCCTTTGATGACAAAAACAAAGGCATTATCATACTCGGGTAGCGTTTGTTCAAATATAGCTCCTGCCGGTAATTGTACATCCATATAGGTGGGTTTAACGTGTGTATTAATAACTGGGCCAACGGTTCCTCTGTTAGTTGTGCCTGAAATGACTCTAATTTCGCTGCCATCATCACGATATTCCATTGCCAATTCATTGGCAGGAAACTCTTGATAAGCAGGCTCTGTCATTTTATGTGTTTTAGGTAAATTAACCCAAAGCTGAAACCCTTTAAGCAAGCCAGACTCTTGTTCCGGCATTTCAGAATGTACAATGCCTTTTCCAGCCGTCATCCATTGCACACCATTCGCTGATATAACACCTTCATTACCGGCATTGTCTTTATGGCGCATTTTGCCTGCCAACATATAGGTGACGGTTTCAAAACCTCGGTGCGGATGTTCAGGAAAACCGCCGATATAATCATTGGGTTGGTCAGACTCAAAAAGGTCTAGTAGCAAGAACGGATCGAGCATATTGAGATCTTTGTTGCCGATCAAACGAGTCAGCTTTACTCCGTCGCCATCTGAGCCACGGTGTCCATGAGATAAAGAGGACAGCTCTCGAATGCTGTGTTTTTCAGTAACTTGATTCATATTAATGTTCCTTATTTATTTTACTATAAGTGTATATAAGCAAGTCGGTAAGATGATTTTCAACCATTAGCTTGTGATTGAAACTTGATGAACAAATAATAGTTGTTTACATTATGAGAATAAACACCGGTTAACTGAAAAAATAGTTAACCAAAAGGAAATAATACTTCCTAATCACATTGGAGATGATATGGGACAACTTGAAGACATGTATATTTTCCTACGTGTTGTTGAAACAGGTAGTATCACAAAAGCAGCTGAGCAAATGAATATTGCTAAATCAGCGGTGAGTAAGCGATTATCTTTGCTAGAGCAAAAGCTAGGTATTAAGTTAATTAATCGCACGACTCGAAAGTCCAGCATTACCGAAGCGGGTCAACGTTATTATCAACGCAGTAAACTCATTGTTGATGAAGTAGATGAATTAAACAGCCAAACGTCTAGCAGTAAAAGAGCATTAGAAGGCACAATTAATATTGCAGTACCTTTATCATTTGGGCTTACTCATTTAACTCCGGCACTTGATCTGTTTTTGTTACAGCATAAAGACTTAAAATTAAAAATTAATTTTTCCGATCAAAAAATTGATATCGTTGAGCAAGGAGTAGACTTAGCCTTTCGTATTGGCGAATTAGATAATTCAACCTTGCAAGCTCGAAAAATAGCCCCGATAAAGCATGTGTTATGTGCCAGTCCCGAATATTTAACATTATACGGGGAGCCAAAGACACCCAGTGATTTAAATAAACATAAAGTCATTAAATATGGCAGTACAGACCAAAGTGGTTTGAAATTTTTAGGTCTGGACGATAAAGAGCAGATTGTACATATTGAACCACATATTCTGGCTAACAATGGTGACTTTCTAAAATCATTGGCTGAATCAAATCACGGGATCACCTATCTACCTACCTTTATTGTGTGGCAGTCGTTAGCAACTAAAACGCTAATACCTGTGCTACCAGAATTTAAACTGCCGACTATATATGCTTATGCCGTTTACCCACCTAACAGACATCTACCGCTTAAAGTACGTAGTTTAATCGACTTTTTGGTTGAGCGATTTGGTGATAATCCTTATTGGGATCAGTTTTGATTAACTTACGCTGCTTTTCCTGAATTGAAAATAAAACACTGCATTTCTACTGACTGTTCGATTTACTTTTTTTAAATTAAAAAATCTACAGATTAAGATGGGATAGCCATTTGTTTGTATCTAGTGAGCGACTCTATGTGCTCTAAGCTAGCGCCTTTGCATCAGGATATGTTGCGGAAGTAGCCTATCGTGATGCACATCGCTGGCGCAGTCTGACGATGCAGAAATATACGCTTGCCGATTCAAGCCTGTCGCAATGGAATATTGTTAATATGTTAGTTACTTTTCAAGCCAAGATAGTATCGTTTCGCGATAGACTTCGCCTTTCAGTAACCGAAGAAAAGTCTGTATTTTTTCAGAGCGATGCTGGTCACCATGCGTCACGACCCAGTTGTTCACCAACCACTTTGTTTGGGATGGAAATGCTTCAACTAAGTCAGCATGCTGTTTTGCCTCATGCTCGAATAATTGCCCTATACCAAGACCTGATTTCATCGCATTTAACCTCATTGTACTGCTATTGCTTCGGAATACGATATTGGCAGGAGGTACGTGAGACTCCATCCATTTCTGGGAAGAAATTTTGCTATTCAAATTATCAAAAGTAATGAATATGTGTTTATCGATATCACCCTCATTTAATAGCTCACCTTTTGCTGCCATGTAATCTACATGCGCGTAAAGACCAATTTTATAATTAAAAAATGGCTGGACGACATAATTGTCGACATCGGGCTTAGGACCAGTGCGTATTGCGACATGTGCTTGACCATACTCCAGTTTAAAAAGCTTCTCGCTGGTCAAATAACGGATGTTGATTTTTGAGTGCTGTGCGCGAAAATCCTTGATGGCAGGCATCAATAAAGGTGCAATAGGATCTATTGAAGTAATGATAAAATCACCCGATAGTTCATTGCTATGTCCTTTCATGCGTTGGACAAAGTGACTGAATTGCTCATCGGTCGTCTGAGCCACCCGCAATAAATCTTTACCTGAATCAGTCGGTAAATAACCTCTGGCATTACGTATAAACAGCTTCACGCCCAATCTGCCTTCCAAGGCATCGATGTGCCTGAGCACGGTTGCTCGGTGCACGCCCAACTCATCAGCAGCAGCGCTCACTGTTCCCAGGCGTGCGACCTCATAGGCGGTTTTTATTTCATTCCACTCATTCATAGCGTTATAGATCCGGTATTTTTCAAGATAGTTGTCGCTTAAGTTATTGACAAAATCGCGCACTATAGCGCATATTCGCACATTGCGTGCAAATTCGCAACGAACTATATTCGATGTCTGTTTAATGATGATAGGTAAAATGATGAAAACAAAAATCACTCAGCTAAGCTTGGCAATGTTGATAGCAGGCATTTCAGGCATGAGCGCTCACGCCGCTGACAATGCAATCGAATCGGCAAATGTTCTGGAGTTTAACGACAAAAGCGTTTTGTTTGTAGGCGACTCCCAAGGTGGGAATATTGTTGCGTACGAGACCATGGCGGCAAATAACCCCAAAAAAGGCATGAGCTATGGTCTGTTCGACTTAAGCTCGGATATTGAAAAATTATTGGGTGTGAAAAATGGTGACTACCTGATTAAAGACCTTGCGTTGCATCCGGAGTCTAATGAGGCTTACATTGCACTATCAGTGATTGAGGACGGTCAATACCAACCTAAAATTGTGATTGCTAATCAAGCCGGTGATGTTCGCTTAATGGATCTAGGCCGCAAGCATACGACTTTAAACGTTAAACATGCCCCAGCAGAGTCGTTCATGTTCTATGATAAAGTCAATGGTCGCTCCCTAACCTTTACCGATATTGAATATCATAAAGGCAAGCTGTATATCAGCGGTTTATCCAATCAGGACTTTAAGTCCTCATTGCGGGTTGCAGATTATCCATTTACGGGCAAAGCATCGTTTACGTCGGTTGAGATTTACCATGCGGTACATAATCAAAACGAAACACGAGCGCCGATTCGCACCTTAACCATTGCTAATTTCAATGGTGAAGATCACATCGTCGCAGCCTATACCTGCACACCGCTGGTGACCATCCCATTATCTGCCTTGAAAGATGGCAAACACATTGTTGGAAAAACGGTATCTGAACTGGGTTACGGGAATACGCCTCTGGATATGATTTCCTTCACGGGTCAAGATATGAAGCAGAATAAATTCCCGGCAATTCTTGTCACGAATAAAGAACGTCAGGCTAATGTGCTCCCGGTAGAAGGAATTGCCGCAGCCTCAGCAATCAGCACTCCCTCCGGTTTTGCTTCTGCTGGCTTTACCGGTTATGCCGTGCCGTTATCCGGTTTATCTCAAGTGGCTGATCAAGATGGATATCATATTGCAGCACTGCGCCGTAACGCTGAAAGCGGCAAGTTAGAATTGGTTTCTTACCTGAAGAATCTGTTCTTTAGGCTATCAGAATTCCAGGGTGAATATGAAATGCCAAACTTTTCCTATACCGAAGCGCAGGCAAAATCCACGAAACCCTTTCAAGACATGATGAAAAAAGATGAAGGCTACCCAACTAAGTAAGTGGGGATTTATCCTGCTGGCCATGGTATTCAATACCGTGGCGGCAAGTGTTACCCCAGAAGTCGTTGCTATTTATCCGCGAGCCAACGAACTCCCTGAAAATACCTTGAAATTCCAAATTGAATTCAACGTGCCAATGCGCGAAGGGAATTTTCTCCAGCACATCCAATTGCAATCAATCGACGGCGAGTCATTGAGTGGAGTGTTTTTTGATAATGTCTACGAATTATGGAGTGACGATCATCGGCAAATTACCATTCTGGTTGACCCTGGCCGAGTTAAAACCGGGCTAAAAGAAAACCTGAAACGAGGCCGTGCCTTTACCGCAGGGCGAGAGTACAAACTCAGCGTATTAACCAACTGGCGGTCGCTACAGGGCGAGACCTTGCAAAAGGTTTATACAAAAACGTTCACAGTGATACCAGAGGATCTTGAGTCACCTAATGTTAGCTTGATCAAAACCAGTTTGATCAAGGCGGGTTCGACTGATCTTTTATCGATAACATTTCCTGAGCCTTTGGATGAACAACAGATTCAAGAATATGTGCGTATTGTGAGCGTCAGAGAACACCAGCCAACTCAGGTTGTTCAGGGTAAATTTACCATTGAGTCTTTTGGTAAAGTATTGAACTTTGTACCACGGATCCCCTGGGAGGCTAATCAGATCTATAGCTTACGTATTGATACTCGCTTGGAAGATTTGGCCAGTAACAACCTGCAAGCGAAGTTTGACCGACCGACTACAGAGAAAAAGGGTGAGTTGCATGATCAACCTTTTTACTATCGTACCTTGAATCAAGAGACAGCCTTAGGAAAAGGCATAAAACTAAATACCGTTAATATAGGAGAAAAAATATGAATATTGTTCTGTGGACCGTAAAAGCCCTTTTAGCCATTGGTTTTTGATGGCTGGTGGCATGAAGTTATTCACCCCTCATGATGCGTTAGCAGCACAAATGGCTTGGGTGAATCTTCCAGCAATTGCACCGAAATTGATTGGCATACTGGAAGTGCTCGGTGGCTTAGGGTTGATTTTACCCTCACTGCTGAGAATCAAACCGTGGCTAACACCGTTAGCAGCTCTTGGTTTATGTCTACTGATGGCGGGAGCATTTCTTACACATATTGTGCTTGGCGAGTACAGTATGTCAGCACTTTCTCTGATAATGGGGCTGTTGTCAGCATTTGTGGCTTGGGGTCGTAATAAGCGGTTTCCCATAGTAGAAAAATAAACATTACATTGTTGTTCTTAATACCACCTGCTTCCGTTAGTAGGTGGTATTAAGACTTTCGGCTATCGTTGCCTATGCTCATTGCGATCAAATAACGCAACGTTGACACCTGAACACTTTTAGCAAACCCGTTCTTCAATATAAAACCAACAACTATTAGAGACAAGATATGAATCAAGATCCAAAAACAGCTTTAGTTATCAATGCAATACCCCATATGGATAAATTTGAAAAAGTGACTGAATACTTTTCCAGCCTTTACAGTATTTTCCAAAATCATGGGGCAACAAACACCCTAAAACTCAGAACATCTGAACAGATATTTGGTGATGCCGATATCATGGCCACTGCCGTCATTGAATTCCCAAATAAAAAAGCCATCGAAGATGCTTTTTCAAGCGATGAATTCACTTCCTTAGGTAATGCTCACGAGACACTATACAAAATATTTGATGTGAGAATTTGTGACTTGCATTAAAATAATCTCGTCATAATTCTTGAAGTCATTGTTTATTGTTCATAGTGCCATCTGTCTTCTGTGGGCAGATGGCTTTCCCCAAAAAGCAGGTTTTTAAAATGATAAAGAAAACTCTCTTACTTTGACTTCTCTTGCTCTGCGTTGCAATGCCTGCATCTGCTCTGGACAACTGGCAGGATAAAGTCCACTTCATGAAGCTACTAGACACATTAGACCGCAAACAGGACGGCTATTGCCTAGATATCGTTGGCTCTGGTAATAATGTGCGCCTTGATATGCCTCTGACTACTCACAATTGTAAGAAGGAAAACCGTGGCTGACACCATTGGCTGGTCTGGGCTTGTGTATGCTGATGGCGGGGGCATTTATCACACATCTTGTGCTTGGCGAATACGGTATGTCAGCACCCTCTCTGATTATGGGTCTACTATCAGTATTTATTGCTTGGGGAAGAAACAAACGTCTTCCAATAGTAGAAAAATAAACTATTTCCCTGAAGTAAACATTTTATGAATTTACTTAAATAATTCCAAATGACTCTTTTCCAGACCAAATAATTATTCTTAATATGAGCACAAGGAATTCTTGTTACCTATGTTTATCATCTTTTAAATTATCAATAACACAACTATTTACAAAGAAATATATGGACGCCACCACATTATTTACAAAGATACCCATCATAAAAATTTCGAAATTAATTACGCTGGGTGTCTCTGTAATTGATGTCTGTAATTGTTCGGCAGTAATCAAGTAAATATTAGTATTAGCCATCTCATTGTTCTCAAAAACATAACAATGTTTTCTAATTTCTTGTGTTTACCCTTTTTTAAATTATCAATAAGATAACTACATAAACGAAGCAACTCGATTTATACAATATATAACAGACAATTTAATTCAATTATATTTGGAGATTTACCATGAATACCTTACAAAATTTTGCAGCACCAACAGGTCGTTTTTTCTTAGCCATAATGTTCTTTATGTCGGGGCTAACAAAGATATCACAGTATTCAGGCACTCAAGGTTACATGGAGGCAATGGGGGTTCCAGGTTTTTTATTACCGCTGGTTATTTTAACTGAAGCGCTTGGTGGCTTAGCGATTATTTTAGGTTGGAAAACAAAATATGTTGCCCTTGCGTTAGCCGGTTTTAGTGTGTTGTCAGCAATACTTTTTCATGCTGATTTCAGCAACCAAGCAGAAATGACTAACTTTATGAAAAATATCGCCATTGCCGGTGGTTTCTTAACGTTATTTGTTCATGGTGCAGGTGCTTATTCACTTGATAATCGTGCTAACAAAAAATCGGCTTAATTGATGATCTTCGAAGGATGATAATTTCTATTACCCTTCATGTAGCTAATTATATATTCAAAGAATTTTAGGAGTAAAAAATGGGACTATTAGTTAAAGGTAAGTGGCAAAACGAATGGTACGACACAAAATCAAGTGGCGGCCGCTTCGAACGCAAAGCCCCTAGCTTTCGTAATTGGGTGACTAAAGATGGTAGTGCTGGTCCATCAGGTATTACTGGATTTAAAGCCGAGCCCAATCGTTATCATTTATACGTCTCTTTAGCCTGCCCCTGGGCCCACCGCACCATTATTTATCGCAAACTTAAAGGCTTAGAAGGCATGATTTCAATGTCGGTAGTGAATGCTTTTATGGGCGATGAAGGATGGACATTTGCAGAAGGCGAAGGCGTTGTCGCCGACCCAATTTTAAACGCGGTTAACGTACATGAAATTTATACCGCCGCTCAAGCCGATTATACCGGACGAGTCACTGTGCCCATTCTATGGGACAAAAAAACCAATACCATCGTCAGTAATGAATCCCCTGAAATCATCCGCATGTTCAACTCGGCTTTTGATGATGTGGGTGCAATAGCGGGTGACTTTTCACCACCAGAATTGTTAGCAGAAATCGATGAACTCAATGAATTCATCTACCCAACGATTAATAACGGGGTCTATCGCGCAGGTTTTGCCACCACACAAGAAGCTTATGACGAAGCGGTAGTAGAAGTGTTCGATGCGCTAGATACATTAGAAAAGCGCCTAGAAAGCCGCCGTTATTTAACAGGTAATACCACCACCGAAGCGGATTGGCGATTATTTACCACCTTAGTACGTTTCGATGCGGTTTATGTGGGCCACTTCAAATGTAATTTACGCCGTATCGTCGAGTACCCAAATATTTGGGGCTATTTGCGCGACTTGTATCAAGTACCCGGTATCGAAGAAACTGTCGCAATGGATTATATCAAGACTCATTATTATGGTAGCCACGAAAGCATCAATCCAACACGCATAGTACCCATTGGTCCTGATATTGATTTTAATGCGTCCCATGGTCGTGAACAACTATCAGTATTTAATAAATAATAGGAAGTGATCATGGGTAAATTAGTTGATGGTAAATGGCTCAATGATGAGCAATTACTCGCGTTTGAACAGCAGCAATATAAAGCAGTTAACGGGCGATTCCAGCGCGGCACATCCGTATTTAGAAACTGGATCACAGCTGATGGTAGTGCAGGTATTTCTGGCGAAGCAGGCTTTAAAGCAGAGCCTAACCGATACCATCTTTTTGCTGCACTGAATTGCCCATGGGCACATAGAACACTGATTTACCGTCAAGTTAAGAAACTCGACGCTATTATCGGACTGTCATTAGTGACTCCCCTAAGAACAGATGATGGTTGGGTATTTAAAACAGACGATGAGCGTTTTACTGACAAACTTTATCAGCTTAACACCATGCATCAACTGTATAGCAAAGCCGAACCTCACTACACCGGGCGTGTCACGGTGCCTGTGTTATGGGATAAGCAGCAGCAAAAGATCGTCAGTAACGAATCATCTGAAATCATTAGAATGTTTAACAGTGCGTTTAACCAACTAACGGGTGATGATCAGGATTTTTATCCCGATGGGCTGGCTTCAGAAATCGATGAACTGAACGATCTGATTTATAACAACATTAACAATGGGGTGTATAAAACGGGCTTTGCCCGCACCCAAGAAGCCTACGATGAGTCGGTAACCAAGGTGTTTGTTACCTTGGATACACTTGAAGCGCGATTAAGTACCCGTCGTTACTTGTTAGGCGACAATATCACCGAAGCCGACTGGCGATTGTTGCCGACATTGGTACGTTTTGATGTGGGTTATTTCAGTGCCTTTAAATGTAATTTAAAAGCGATACGCGACTACCCGAATCTCTCAGCCTATTTGCAGGATTTATATTCTCAACCTGGCGTGGCAAGTACTGTGGACCTGGATATTTATCGAGCAGGCTATCACTCAATAAGTCCACTTAGAAATCCGCACGGAATAGTTCCTATCGGTTTTGAAAGTACGTTCAGTTAATTCAAGGTGGACTGGGTACCAGTTTTGAAACAGGTGAAAAGCCTACAGATTTAATTCATAAAGAAGTACTTGGAGCATTGTTTGTATGGATGTTGATAGCCTGATACGTTATGGCTGCGCTGTATCATCATTTTGCGAGAAAAAACGTACATTGAAGAAAATGACTATTGATAGTTCTAAACAATTAAACAACTAAGTAAAACAATAATTAAATAACCATAATAGGACCGACATGACTAAGCCAATAATAGCAGATATAAAACCGAAAAAAGTCATACTCAACCAAGGCGAAGAATACTATTTTTGTGCTTGTGGCCAATCTAAAAACCAGCCATTTTGCGATGGCTCTCATGCAGGAACAAGCTTCAAACCTACAGCCTTTACCGCAGAAGAAACGGGGGATGCTTATTTATGCCAATGTAAACATTCCAATAACAGCCCCTTTTGTGATGGGAGCCATAAGCAGTTTATCGCAGAGCAAGTAGGTAAAGAAGGGCCAGGGGTGCAAATTCAAGCTACCAATATACCTGTCGCAACTGCAACAAAAGAAGAGCCTACAGTAGAGTTTATCCATCAACTGGCACGTGAAGGTTTATCTAAAATGGGGCATCACGGACCGATGACATCCATGGGCGTGCCACGTCATCAACTTCCTCACTGGGATGACCTACAAGTCATGGTGGCGCAAATGGCTAACAAGCCACTGCTAGAAGATGTTCCGGTCAGCACTGAGCTGGTGATTGGTCCAAAAACAAAAAAACCGCTAAAAATTAATATTCCATTGTTTGTTTCCGATATGAGTTTTGGTGCTTTATCAGAGGAAGCTAAAATTGCATTAGCGACAGGCGCTGAACTTGCAGGAACCGGAATTTGTTCTGGTGAGGGAGGAATGCTACCCGAGGAACAAGCCGCTAATTCTCGCTACTTCTATGAATTAGCCAGTGCAGGTTTTGGTTATGATGAATCTAAACTGGTAAATGTACAAGCATTTCACTTTAAAGGTGGCCAAGGCGCAAAAACAGGAACAGGTGGCCATTTACCGGGTAACAAAAATATAGGAAAAATTTCCGAAGTTCGTGGAATACAAGAAGGAACTTCCGCTATTTCACCGCCTACGTTTAAAGATTTACATACCGCTGAAGATTTTAAGAAATTTGCCGAGCGCGTGCGTGAAGTTACGGGTGGTATTCCCATTGGCTTTAAACTCAGTGCTAATCATATCGAAGAAGATATTCAATTCGCTCTCGATGCCAGTGCCGATTACATCATTTTAGATGGTCGTGGCGGTGGTACAGGCGCTGCGCCTGAAATGTTCCGCGATCACATTAGCGTACCAACTATTCCCGCACTTGCTCGAGCTAGAAAATATCTTGATGAACAAGGCGAAAGAGGACGGGTCACCTTAATTATTACCGGTGGTTTACGTGTACCTATGGATTTTGTAAAAGCGTTGGCATTAGGTGCCGATGGTGTAGCAATATCAAACAGTGCAATGCAATCTATAGGCTGTGTGGCAGCACGCATGTGTAATACCAATAACTGCCCTGCCGGCATTGCCACTCAGAAAAAAGACTTACGCCAACGTTTAAATGTCGATAAGGCCTCTCATCAGCTAAAGAACTTTTTTGAAGCCTCTACCGAGTTAATGGAAGTGATGGCAAGAGCTTGTGGGCACGATTCCTTTGATAAGTTCAACCAAAAAGATTTAGCGACTTGGCACCGAGAAATGGCATTATTGTCCGGCGTAAAATACTCAGGATATAGCACGTTAATCTGAGTTTGATGTTGCTGAAGTACTGGCTACGCTGCAATACTTGGTCAGCTAAAAGCGGATAGGCAAAGCACATAATGAAGACAGGAAAAATGGTATTAGCATATTTATAAACAAATAATAGAAAGCCCGAATATTGCTATTCGGGCTTTCGTTTAAGTGATTAAAAGTTTATATAAATAGAGTTAATAATCTATTACATCATGCCGCCCATTCATTACTTAACCACTTGTTTTAATTTAATTAGTTAGATGGGAGTAACTAATGATACCCCGCATTATACCCCTAGCCTTTAAGCGCTAAACTTAACCTATTGAATTTAAAGAAAAACAACAACATCAATCTGTTATGGTTTTTAAAATAAAGTTTTCGGTAAACTTAAATGAATTACTTTCACTTTATAGTAGATAGACTATCTGTGTAACTTTGGTTAGAAACACGCACAACATGTGTTAGCTTTTCAGGATGGTTAAACTTGTCATATAGAGCTTTTTGCTTTTTGACTTCCTTTAGTAATCTCTCTGTTTCACTTTGATAATTTCGAATCTGTTTTTCTTGTAATTTAACTTTTTGAACAACAAGCTTACATTCTTTGATATTTTCTTGATGAACTACTCTTTTATTTTCATCACAGTCTATATTAAGGCTTGATAAGCAACTTGTTATTTCGGTTCCTGTATACAGTAACGAAAAGCCCTCTAATAAATAACCAACACCATTTGCTACTGCGTTATCAGACTCGGTTAAATCATCTCCAACTTCATCTGCTAGACTAGCAAATGTAGGTTTTTTACCTACCAAGTTATCGCATGCCGGAGAGGATAAATATTTTAAAAATTGCCTTTTATCTTTATCTAAATTTTCTTGTTCTATTAATTTATTCGCTGCCACTCGACAAGCCTTGGCTCCCAATGGTTTCAAACAAGACATTTTCATAGTATTGATTTTACTTGGATTTGAGCATAATTTTTGATTGATAGGAGCAATATCAGGTATATCACAAGATTTGGTTTTATTATTGTAATAAGTAGCTTCGAAAGTACTGTTGAACTTCTTTTTTTTGCTTTTATGGACTGCTAATTTATTTTTAAACTTACTATAAATATTATATTGAGGCTGAGAATCAAAGTAATTAGTAAGCGGTTTATTATCTAAGCATTTACTTCTGTTGAATAACACATGCTCTTTATAATAATGGTTATATAAACCAAAACAGAAATTTTCATTCTTTTGGTAATCAGTTTTGAATTGGGATAATAGTTTTTCATTATTAATATTAAACTCATAAATATGATGAGCACCTTTACCTTCTTTGATTGTTTGAATTATTTTTCCATTATAAGTTAAAGATAATTTCAAACGTGCTGCATTTGAATAATTAAAGGTAATACTGTCTTTTTTCATTGTTATCGTGCGAATACTATCTGCTTGTTTCAGAAGCGCATCGGGTATTATTGCTCCGGAAATACCAGTACAGCTACTAATTAGAAGACAAAAAAAACAGGTTAATGTTATTTTAGTTTTTGCTATATTTTTATTTTTTTTCATGTTTTTTAAATCCCTTTATTCGTGATTTTACTTTAATTTTTTCTTAATCGTATCCCAAGCAGCGTTTATTAACTTAGCTTCATTTTCTGCTTGGGCTTTACGAGATCCAGATAAGCCTGAAATTTTGTCAGGGTGATACAACTTAATAAGTTGCATATAAGCAACTTTATATTCTTTTAATATGCAGCCTTCCCCTTTACCCAATATTTCACACGCATCCGGAAAATATTGAGGGTTTAAGTGGCCGGAATCTGTATTTTTTGATTTATTTTGGCTCTGTCTATTTTGGTTGTTTTCTTGTCTAGAATTGTCTTGGCTATTCTGGCTTTTATTATTTGAACGGGCTCTTTCCTGCTCGCGTTTAAGGTTTTCAGATTCTCTACGGATAGCTTCTTCAGCCTCTCTGCGTTGGCGTTCAATGTCTTGTTCAGCTTGTCGCTTTTGTCGTCTGATTTCTTCTTCGACTTCGTGTTTTTGACGATATAAGTCGGCTTCAGCTTGTTCTTTTTGTTGACCAATATCATTAGCATAACTTGCACTAAATCGGCGTAGACTTATAAGGTTCATTAAATCAGCGAACCAAGCACGTAATCTTGATACGGGCTGATTAAAATTCAATATCACACCAAAGCCAAAAATAGCGTATGTAACATATTCGTTTTCAGACTCCATAAATACTGGATACATGAAGAGTAAAAACAGTAAGCCAATGGCTACCAAGAAAGGATTAAAACCTTTAA
>ENA-UZWX01000939-UZWX01000939.1-metagenome-genome-assembly--contig:-Day-4---50m-contig-939_pt1 | contig 17357 bp, 12 predicted proteins | sample MGYA00260347_ERZ794907 | MGnify/ENA metagenome assembly ERZ794907 | reverse complement strand
AATACACTTAGAAGCCTCAAATATCTAATTATTTTTTCCTTTCCATGCCTTGTTGTAAATGATACATGACCATCAGCAATATCTTGTTCATAATCAAAGTATGAAATCATAATGCCTTCCATAAATACAATAATTATTAAAACAATAACAATAAACAGCACCTCAGGTGGAGGTATTGATCCATACCATATAAGTGGAGCAAGAAAGATTCCTACAACATAAATTCCAGCAATTATTAACTCCTTTGGGATATAAGCACGGTAATGCCTACCGAGGGTATTTAATGCAAAAAAGTATACGAAAATTATTGTAGTTAATACTATACCTGAAATGACTATTTCATATTTTAGGTAAGTAATTACCAATAAGAAATTTATAAATGTAATTGCAATTACCAATGGTATCAACCATTTTCTGTTATTAAAAAAAAATTTATGTCTAAGGATTTGTGATTTGGATTTATTTTTAAGTGAATCTAATATGTGATCTACGGAGTAGATAATCCAGACAGACAAAGCTAAAATCAACCACCATATTGGATTAGGAATAATGTTCAAGAGTTTTACAGACATTGAGGCAACACAAAGGGAACCTCCCACCACATCAAGGCTTAGGTATTGAAATATTTTAAATAATCTGCCCATAGTAATTATTATGACCATAATATACTTTCGAAAATACAAATAAAAAAAACCTCCTGACTTAGATCAAGAGGTTTTTGTTATCTTATAAACTCTACTAATTAATGCTCTTCGGTTGTACTCTCTATTAGATAAGGATGCTTCTGCGGTACAACAGGTATTTTGGAGAGCGATATTCCCACAATAAGTGCAAATAACCCAAAGGATCCTATGAATGTTCCTATTTCTATGTATGATATACCATGTGATTCAACTGTATTTGGCATTATGGACATGTACAACTCCACCCATTGACCTATTATTAAGACACCAACTGCAAACAACAACCAATTGGCACTCTTTGCTATTCTGTTCCACATTAGGAAAAAGAATGGGAAGGCCCAGTTCATTATTAGTTCGGTGTAAAATAATCCTTTATACTCACCCATTTCTCTTGGGATGTAATAAACCGTTTCCTCTGGAATATTTGCATACCAAATAAGAAGGTACTGTGATAACCACATATACCCCCAGATTAATGATAATGCCCATATGTAACGAGAAAAATCATGAAGGTGCTTCTTGGTAAGCATTGGTAAATATCCCAACTTATTTAATATGATAGCAATTGCAGTTAACATCGCTACACCATGGAAGAAGGCCATGATGAATTTTTTAACAACATAAATGGTGCTATACCAATGTGCATCAAGAGACATAAGCCAGTCTATTGAAAACAAAGAAAAAGAAACTGCAAAAACAAATATAAATACCTTGGATGTAAATTCTAATTTCTCAAACATCTTTGTTCCACCTAAAGTATCTTCCTTGAGTGATAGGTTTTTGATTCTCCATGTTAAATATATCCATAGGGCAAAGAAAACAGCATAACGAGCTGCAAAAAATGGAACATTAAGATAAGGTTCCTTATGTTTTAGCAATGGATCACTAGCAATCGCATCTGCATGTGACCAATGGTATAAATCGTGAACACCGAAAAATAAGATTGCAAATAAAACAGCAGAAACAATAACGTAATTACTCATTGCCATTGGAATTCTAATATACGCTGATGACCATCCAGATTGGGTTACGTACTGAATTGCCATCCAAAATGTTGCTCCTATTGCTATCGAAAGAAAGTAATAATTATTGAGTAACAAGTTTGCCCAAGCTCTTTTTCCATCTTCGGTTATGAAACCGATGGCTACAGATATAAGCCCAACCACAATCATGATAATCATGGTAATTTTAAATTTTCCGCTGAGCTGTACTTTTTTATCCATTGTAGATTTATTTAAGAGTTATTATTCTGCTAGTGTTCTTACGTAATTTATAATCTTCCAACGGTCTTCGGGTTGTATTTGAGATCCATGAGGTCCCATAAGCCCTGATATTGAACCAGCTGTGATAACATAGTATATCTCTCCATCGGGCTTATTCTTAACATAAGCTTCAATAAGTGATGTGGGTTTAGCAGGGAACAGGCCGCTTGTGTATAGATATCCATCACCACCACCACTTTCTCCATGACAAACCTTGCAAAAAATATCATACTGTACCTTGCCAGCTTCAATACTTGCATCATTAGCAGTAATTGGATTTACCATCTGCAGCCCTGCAAGAGTCTGGTTAACAGCGCGATCAGCAATGGTTTTAGTAGGGTAGGAGAATGGCATATTACCTCTTGATATGGCGCCTTCTGCCGGCAACTGATTTGTCATCTTGTTTTTGAAAACAGGATTGGGTGAATATGCTTTATAAAATTTGGTATAATACATGTCATGCTCACCCATGTAAGCATATCCAGGATTATTTTTATCCTTATTACACGATGATAATATAACCATCAAAAGGATCACCAGTGATATGTACTTTGAATATTTCATCATATTAATCTTCATAATCAACATTAGATTCATTTACTTCTACGGCTCCAGTTTTAGTCAATAAGTCTTTGATCTTAGCAACCTCTTCTTCTGGCATACCTTCAGTTTTTTCCACAACGAGCACAAACTTATCATCAGCGGACCTTCCATCAGGTAATTTACTTTCTTTTCCTGGCCATAATTTCTGACGAATAAAGAAGGTGGCTGCTGTAAATATTGTTCCTATAAGAATGGTTATAACAAACATTATAATTATAAAAGACAGGCTATTTAGAGGCTTTCCTCCAAACTTTAGTGGATAACTAACCACAGATGTCCAATATAAAAATGCAAAAGTTATAATACCACCAACTACTCCATAGATAAAAGTAGCATAGGGGAGACGTGTTGTCAAATTTAGTTTTTCCCATACATGATGCAATGGGAAAGGAGAAAAAACATCCTTCACAGGTATTCCTCCATCCTGTAATTTATCAACAGCATGCATTATATCATGCTCATCATCATAAACTCCTAAAATATTAGTCTTCATCAGTAAATGATTTTAAAGTTGTTGTTTCTTTTAATACACTTTTAACCTCACTAATAGCAATTGTTGGAATCCAACGGAAGAAGGCAATTACACCCATTACAAATAATCCAATGGTGCCAACAAAAACTGCAACTTCTGTTATAGTAGGCTGGTAAGTAGCCCATGTGGCCGGTAAAAAATCTCTTGATAATGATGTTACAACAATAACATAGCGTTCGAACCACATACCAAGGTTTATAAACAGTGATATGATAAATACCATAGTTATGTTTTTTCTAATTTTTTTGATCCAAAATAACTGTGGAATAATGGCATTACAGGTAAGCATGGACCAGTATGCAAATGTGTACTCACCCGTTACTCTATTCTTAAGAAATGTGAATAGTTCATATTCATTTCCTGAATACCATGCTGTAAACAATTCAATGAGGTATGCTGATCCCATTATTAGAGATATAAACGTAAGTATCCTTGCTATGGCTTCCAAATGACCATCGGTAACATAATCGTTGAACTTGTATAACTTTCTTAACACTATCATTAGTGTAAGTACCATGCCAAACCCAGAGAAAATAGCTCCTATTACAAAATATGGTGGAAATATGGTTGTGTGCCAACCAGGAATTACCGATACTGCAAAGTCCATCGATACGATGGAGTGAACTGAAACAACCAACGGTGCAGCTAAACCTCCTAGCAAGAGAGCTGCCGTTTCAAAGCGTAGCCAGCTTCTTGCATTACCAAGCCAACCAAAGCTCATTGCTCCGTATATTTTCTTTTTGATTTTGGAAGCTGTAGTTTCTCTTATTGTCGCAAAATCAGGAATCATACCTATATACCAGAATAAAAATGAAGCTGTTAGATATGTAGTGATGGCAACAACATCCCAAAATAGGGGAGAATTAAAGTTATCCCAAAGGGGACCTCTGGTATTCCAGTATGGAAATATGAAAAAGCCATCCCATAAACGACCCATGTGAATTAATGGAAATAAACCTGCGGCCATTACAGCAAAAATAGTCATCGCCTCTGCAGCTCTATTTATTGAGGTCCTCCATTTTTGACGCAGAATCAATAAGAATATAGAAAATGCTGTACCTGCATGACCAATCCCAATCCACCACACAAAATTGATAATAGCCCAACCCCAGGCCACATTATTATTTAAGCCCCAAGTACCAATTCCTGTACTGATGGTGTTATAAAAGCCCCATACTCCCCAAATCATAGCAGAAATTGCTAGGAAAGCAGTCACGTACCACCACCTTGGCATGGGCGCATCCATTGGGCGCAACACATCACGAGTTACGTCTTTGAAACTTTTATTTCCCTTAATTAATACTCCTCTGACTCTTGTGTTATACATTTTCTCAGATTTTAATCATTTCAAATTTTACTACGACTCGTTATTTCTTACTCTTGTTAAGTAGCTTGTTGATGGAAGCGTGTGCAATGACTCAAGCAAATGATACATACGAGGATTATCCTGATTTTCTTTGATTGCTGAGTTTTCATCAAGTAAGTTCCCAAATGTAATCGCATTAGTAGGACAGCTCTGCTCACATGCCATTTTAATATCACCTTCACGAAGCTCTCTATCTTGTAATTTTGCAGTGAGTTTACCTTCTTGAATTCTTTGAACACACATTGAACATTTCTCAACAACACCACGCTGACGAACTGTAACATCTGGATTTAAAACCAGTTTGCCAAGCTCACTATTCATATTGTAATCAAAGTTATTGTTGTTTACAAACTCAAACCAATTGAAGCGACGAACTTTATAAGGACAGTTATTCATACAGTACCTTGTTCCTATACATCTGTTATACGCCATTTGATTCAATCCTTCACTACTATGATTTGTAGCTGCAACAGGACATACATTCTCACATGGAGCGTTGTCACAATGCTGACACATAACAGGCATATGAAATACCTCTGGATTAGACTCATCCCTGGAATAATATCTATCGATACGCATCCAATGCATGATTCTTCTGTTCTTAACCTGCTCTTTTCCTATTACTGGTACATTATTCTCGGCTTGACAGGCAATAACACAGTTGGCACATCCGGTACAGCTTGTCAAGTCAATTGACATACCCCAATGCAATCCATCATATTTTATCTTGTTATAAAGAGTAACATTATGTTTCTCATCATAAGTGTGTAGTTCATTACCTGATTTCGGGTCTTTTTTAAATTGATCAAATGTGGTTTCACGAACTATTGGCCTTTCCTCCATATCATGATGCATTTGAGTCATGGCCAAAGGATAAGTCTTCCCGGCAATCTTATTGATGGTAATTGATTCACCAAATTTAAAACCAAATGCGTTAAAGCCTCTACCATTACCAGCTTTACCAGCAGCTGTTCGCCCATATCCAACTGCAACAGATGCAGTTCCTACCGGCTGACCTGGCTGAACCAAAACTGGCATTTCGATGCCATTAACCTCAACAACATCCTCTAGTTTTAGATTGTTATCATCTGCATAAGCAGGAGATATTGCAAGGTAATTGTCCCATGTGGAAGTGGTAATTGGATCTGGCATTTCTTGTAGCCAAGGATTATTGGCATATTTACCTATCCCCATTCCTATTTTTTCATAGGGCACCAATTCGATGTCAACATTTTTACTTGCTCTGGCCTTTAAGCTTTGCGTAGAAAAATCTGAAAGGTCATCTGATTCAACTTTGGCATAATAAACACCATCATGCTTTATATTATTCCAGTCACTTTCGAAATTAGTGCTATCCACGAGCATTGTTTTCCAGTTACTCTCCATGTAATCTGAGAAATCTCCATCATTGCCCATCCATTTTAGCATGGTATCTTGAAATTGACGAGTATCGAAAATAGGTCTTATGGTTGGCTGCATTATGCTGTAGCTTCCTCTAATTGGTTCGGCATCATCCCACGATTCCAAATAATTATGATCAGGCAGAACGTAATCACATAGCTGTGCAGTTTCATCCATTGTATCCGCAAAAGAAACCTTTGTATCCACTTTGGATAATCCAGTTATAAATGCATTTGAATTTGAGTAATCATAGGCAGGATTGACATTTTGTATTAAAATGCCATCAACCTTGCCTGCGTTCATATCTTTTACCAATTGTTCCATTGATTTTTCATTACCCTGCTTAAGGTTAACTGGCAATGAAATGTTAAGGGTATTACCATAATTTCCTAGTGCGTTGTTTATGGCATTTACAATTAGCTGAATATTTAGTTCATTTGTACCTGAAACAACCAACGACTTTCCTTTATTCTTTAATAAATCCGCTGCAACATCTGAAACATCAACAGGAGACTTGGGTGCATTATAAACAGACATTCCTGTGGACTCTGCTATCATGTTGTAAAGGTTAAGAAGCACAGTAGCCTCTTCAGAAGGTTTTATTCCATATCTATAATCGGCGTTTGAACCAGTTAATGACAGTATACTTTCAAACTGATAGCTTCTAGACATTTTAGGATTCTTACCTGAGATTTTTCTAGATGAGCTATATTGCTTTGAAAATGTAACAGGCATAAGCCAGTTACCAAGGTAATCGGCATTAAAACCAACTATAACTTTTGCCTTATCAAAAGAGTACGATGGTATTACTGATTCACCAAAGTTAAGCTCATTTGCATTGCGTATTGCCGACATACTTAAGGCATCATACATAATCCACTCAACATTTGGATTCTCATTGGTGAACTCTTCGATCAATGCAGTTGTGGAAGGGCTTATTATCGTGGATGTTAAAAGTACAACCTTCTTTCCTTCAGCCGCTAGAACAGCCAACTTATCCATTATCTCTTTGTCTACAGTTTCCCAGTCAATGGAATTACCCGCTTTCATGGGTCCTTTTAAACGAGCATCATCATATAGATTTAAAACTGAGGCCTGCACACGAGAGCTTGTTCCACCCTTTGTTAGTTTAGACATATCATTACCCTCAATTTTTATGGGTCTATTTTCACGTGTCTTAACCAGAATGCTGCAATAATCAGTTCCATCAAAAAAGGTAGAAGCAAAGTAATTTGCAACACCAGGAGTTAACTCCTCTGGTTGATTAAGTAATGGTATAGCTTTTCGCACAGGCATCTGACAACTCGATACAAGAGCGACAGCACTTACCGAAAAACCCAGCATCTTTAAAAAATCTCTTCTTGAAGATTTTGCTTTTATTTCTGATTCATCAAGTCCTGCAATTGAGAATTCAGGTTCGGCTTTTTTACTAAAAGCAGATTTAGTTTTTGTTTCCCTGAAGTCCTCTAGACTTTGCCAATATTGTTTATCCATGGTATATATTCTCTGGAATTATTGTTCTTTATTTAATAGTGACATTTTGCACATTCGTCGCCACCAATATTATCCACCTTAACATTTGATATCTCCCCATCTTTTAATTTTTGATGCAGTTCTTTGTATTGGTCATAGAACTTATTGGTTGCAAACTGTACATCTTCGGTTCTATGACATTCAATACACCATCCCATGCTAAGATCTGGTATTTGGATTATTTCATCCATTTTTTCAACTTCTCCATGACATTGAGCACACTCAAGTTTTCCAACATTTACATGTTGAGCATGGTTAAAGTAAACATGATCGGGTAGATTATAAACCTTAACCCATTCAATTGGTTTATTGTTTTCAATGGAAGCATATATCTTTTCTATCTCTTTTTTACCAGTTATGCTTCCTTCTTTTACTTGGTTATGGCAATTTAAACATGTTTCAACAGTTGGTATTCCCGCGCTCATGCTTCTGTCAACGGTAAAATGACAATACCTGCAATCAATCTGATTCTGACCAGCATGAATTTTGTGTGAAAACCATACTGGTTGATCAGGTTGGTAATATTGTTGTCTTCCAAGGCTAGTTGCCTCAACGAAAACTATCTCTGAGATAACCACAACAGAAACCAGCATTATAATGTAATGAATCCATTTAGCTTTAACCACATGAATTACAACTAAATCAAATAAGCTTACAATAAAAAGAATTACCATAATTATGAATACGTAACTCATGTTGCGCAACCCATCACGTTTCATTTGTGCAATTAATAATCCGGCATCCTCAGCAACATCATGTTTATCCGCATGCTGTTCTTCTGCATCAACTGCTGCCTGAGCAACAGCTTCGCTCTCGGGAAGAACGCCACCACCTTCAATGTATAGTAATAATCCTCGCACCTCTTCATCGGTGAAGTCATGAGAAGGCATTGGTATTTTATTATTCTCGTTGTAAACCTGAACGGCTAGTTCATCTCCGTTCTTAATCATTTCCTGACTATTCTGGATGAACTTTATTAACCATGCCTCATCGCGCTTTTCTGATATCCCTTTCAAATTGGGACCAATTAGTTTTGCGCCATCTATATTGTGGCATACTTTACATTGCTGGTAATTTTTCTCATCTTCTGCAGTTTGAGAAAAAGAACTCATTGAAATAAGCATCAAAAGAGAAAATAAACCGCAAAATATGTACCCTTTTCTAATAAGGGGGTTAATACGAACAAAATTGTTTACTGTCATGGCGTAAGCATTATCAAGTAGCTGATATTAATACTAGATTTAATTCAATATGTTATGCGTTAAGCATGTCACTGAAAATGAGGGACAAAAATATCTATTTTTTTTATATAATTATCGCTATTATCAAACTAAAATAATGATCAAAAGTATATTATTCTTATAATCAATATTTTAATAAAAAAATATTTATCCAATACTATTGTTAAGAACTTTTTTTAGAGTTAAATTATCAAAAAAAAATGATTTTTATGATGCGATCAATACACTTAAAGGTTAAGCATTTAGACCTAAATAATGCATGGCTGTTATAATGAAATTATTATTGTGGTAATGATAATTAATATAAGCTTGATTGGGGTCATATAATACTTCAAGAAACAAATTGATTAGTGCTATTTTTAATCATGCTTTTTCCAATATTTAAAGATATTCTTTAGGTCTTTTATATCGTTACCATTCGGTAACCAATTTTGAAAGGTGGTACCAGTCTCTTTATTAAAAATACGATACTGGTAAATGACCGTTATGATGTAGCTAACTGATGCAGTTATTGCTGCACCAACATATCCTATCAATGGAATCAGAACAATTGCAAGTAAAATTGTAACTATCATTCCCACTGCATTGGCCCATAAGCTTATAATCGGACGTCCCAAGCCACTAAAATAATGGCTAAATATGGTATTTATTGATAATGCAATAACTCCAGGGCTTAAAGCTACAATGATTATCTTCAGGTTCTCAAATTCTGAAGTGAAAACATATTCATAAATGCTGGTGGGTATAATTATCAAAATTAATAGGGCAAAAATTGTAAGTATTACTGAAAACTTCATTAGTTTTATGGTAACTATTTTGGCAAATTCCTTACTATTTGAGTTTGATATTTCAGAAAATTGAACAAGAGAAATACTTTGGCCTATAAGTCGCAATCCCTCAGTTAATTGTGTGCCAGCACCATAAATACCCACAGCATTTATACCTGTAAATATGTTTAAAAAGTAAAGGCTAATTCTTTTGTTACCCATGTGAAGCATATTAGCTACTTGGGTGGTAAAACCATATTTAAAAACATCAACAATTAATCTAATACCACCACTAAGATTAAAGCTCCTAATTTTATATAATACTGCAACTAAACTAAGTAAATAACCAAGCAAATATGAATAAAAAACTGCAGATATCCATGAGTCTACAGATATCTCATTTAGATAAAATAACTTGCCTATAAGCACTAACAGCAGAGTTAATATTTGAATTGTAAATACTATATTGTATGTGCCAATTCTTTTACTACCAAGCAGAATATTATAATTAGTTAGCATTAGTGCATTAAGAGAAGCAAGAACAATAATATCCATCTCATAACCATCGGGAATAATGATGTTATATAGCCCTTGGAAATGAGAGGAAAGTATCCCCAATAAAAAATATGAAAGAGATATTATGATAGCTATCCAAAGATATGAGGGTAGAAGAAGTTTTAAAACACTTGTTCTAGGTGTGAAATATATTAATGAGCTTCCTGCAATTAGATCAATGAACAGTTGAATTATTGTTATGGCCAATAGAACAAGCATTATTACACCAAAACCTTCGCTACCAAGCTCACGAGTAAGTGAAATAAGTATTATCAAGTTGACAAAAGCATTAAGTATTCTTGTGCCGGTTGTTCCTAGGATATTTTTTACCATTGGTACAAAAGTAATATTTTGAATATCAACTGTATCAATTTATGAAATAATTAAAATTCATTGGTAAAGCAACTAATTATTAATTATTGTTATCAAATATGTAATAACATGTGAATAACATGTTATTACATATTTATTTTTTAATGTTGCAAAAGTTAAATAATCCTTTATTTTTGAAATCACAATATCAAAGGATCGTTATTTGAAGCCATAAGGGCTAATAACAAAATACTTCTTCAAAAAAAGAAAGTATCAAAATCTTAAACAACCAAAACCATGATAAAAAGACTTATAGTTTTATTAGCAGTATTAACAGCCTATAATACTTACGGACAAGTAATAATATCCGAATATTATGAGGGTTCAAGCAGTAACAAATGGATTGAAGTAACAAACGTAGGCCCAACAACCATAGACTTAACTTCACCACAATTATATCTAAGTTTATTTGCAAATGCTGCAGCAGACGATCCTGCAAATAGTACGGCTAATAATCATAATGCAATGTCAGGATCGTTAAGCCCTGGGCAAGTTATTCTATACCAAAACTCAAGTGCAGCACTTCCATCCTATGCATCAGGCACAAGTTCTAGCTCCTGCAATTTTAATGGAAACGACTTAATTGTAATTAGCTCTAGTAGCACAAATACAACAGGTGATGTGTGGGCTGCCAGATTGGATGTAATTGGTGATGGAAGCACGTGGGGATCAAATAAAGCTTTTTACAGAAACTCTAATATTACTTCTGCAAATACAACCTATACAACCGGTGAATGGACTCAAGCTACCAACTCTGCCGTTGATAATGCCTCCAATACAGACCCAGAGTACCTCGGAATTCATTTAATTGAGGGTTTTTGGAGTGCATCAGCATCAACATCAAGTTGGAGTACAACGTCAAATTGGGATGATGGGAATGTCCCAACTAGCAGTATTAGTGTTGTTTTGCGTTCTGGTGCATCAAATGATCCAGAAATTTCAGGTGATGTAGGCACTCCCTCGCAGTGTGATGACCTTACTATTCTCTCTGGAGCAACACTTACAGTACCAGTAGATAAATGCTTAACTGTTAACGGAAATCTAAGTAACAGCGGTACCTTAACAATTGCAAGTACCTCCTCCAATGGCAATGGCTCCATTATTGTTAGTGGAACTGCATCTGGAACTACCACAGTGCAAAGGTGGGTTGAAGCATATAGCGGTGATGATGATGGATGGCACTTAATTTCATCAGCAGTTGATGACATGGCAATATCAGGCTCCGATTTTGTACCAGGAGGCAGTGATGATCTCTTTAGCTGGGATGAAGATGACTATATTTGGAGAAACTACAGCGATGGGTCATTTCCTTATACCAACTTCGATAAGGGTGTTGGATTCCTGGTTGCATATCAGGCATCTGCAACCAAAGCTTTTTCTGGAACACTAAACGTAGATGATATTACTTTTAGCAATCTAACTTACACCTCTGGAACTGGAGATGGATGGCATCTACTTGGCAACCCATATGCATCGGCGCTCACCTGGAATGATGGAAACTGGACGTTAACAAATGTGGGTGGAGTGGCAAAAGTTTATGATGAGTCGGCTGGAAACTATGTGAGCATAAGCGCAAATGGTTTCATACCTTCAACAAATGGATTTTTTGTACAAGTTAGCAGTTCCACAAATACCACTACAATTCCAAAAGCAGCGCGAGCTCATAACGCAACCGAGAATTATAAAAGCACTAATTGTGTTCCTGAGACACTTAACTTAACTGTTTCAAATGATGATAATGGTTTCTCTGATATTACATCTGTAGGCTTTCGTGATGATGCAAACACATATTTCGACTGGGATTTTGATTCCCATAAACTATTTGGACAAGTCACCGCTCCCCAGCTGTGGACAGTTTCAGAAGATGAGGAGTACTCAATAAACAACTTACCTCACGTATTTGAAAGCTTAGTTTTACCGCTAAACTTTCAAGCAGGGATTAACACAGATTATGAAATTTCAGCAGACGGTCTTGAGTCGTTTTTCATAAACAGCGAAATATTGCTTGAGGATCTTTTTACAAGTCAAATCATAAACCTCAGAGAGCAACCCAACTATAGTTTTTATGGTAATGTAGATGATGCTAATGAACGCTTCCTACTACATTTCTATGGTATAACAAGTGTTGATAATATTAACGATAATACGTTTGCAAACATTTATACCTCTAACAATATTTTATACCTAAAGCATGATGTAATGCCCAAAGACAAAAGCTTAGTGGGGGTTTTTAGTACAACCGGTCAAAAAATACTTGACTTTACCATTGAGCCAGATATTTTAAATAGAGTTGAATTGAATTTACCTGCAGGTATTTACATTGTTAGCTTAAGTTCCAAATTAGGTGTAATTTCTGAAAAAGTTGTTATCAATTAATCTAAAACCAATTCCAAAATGTACAAGATAAAGTCCATATTATTAAGTCTATTTTTTATTGTTATCCTCTCCTCACTAAATGCACAACCAGACCCACCAGGTGGTGGTCATGGTACCGGCACCAATGAAGCTCCTGGTGGCGGAGCACCAATAGGTAGTGGGTTATTTATTCTACTTGGGCTTGGTGCTGCATACGGCGGCAAAAAGCTCTACGATATGAAAAAAGAAGAACTGGAAGAATAGAATGTATAGTCGAAAATAAACATAAGCCTCGTAATCTATTACGGGGCTTTTTTTGTATCTATTTAACTAGAAAAGAACTGATATGATAGGTTAATCTATATTTACTATTAAAATAAGGCATCTGATATATAAACATCCAAAGCCATAAGAAAAATATCATTAAAGCGTTTTGATTATTATTATCATAGATTTTGCTTTACAAGCTAAAATACGTCAATGGATTTATTATATGAAGTCACTATATTTGCAACTCTAATACATGAAGATGAAGCTATCTATAGTTATTGTTAACTACAATGTTGAATATTTTCTAGATCAATGTCTAAACTCAGTGTTTAAGGCAATGAAAAATATTGACGGTGAGGTTTTTGTTGTCGACAATGATTCAATCGATGGTTCAAATGAGATGGTTAGGAAAAAATATCCTGATGTTAAGCTCATAGCAAATAAGAAGAATGTTGGGTTCTCTGTTGCAAACAACCAAGCTATTAGAATATCAGAAGGGGAGTATGTGCTTCTGCTAAACCCTGATACTGTGGTTGAACATGACACCTTTGAAAAGTGCATCAATTTTATGGATAAAAATCCTGATGCTGGTGGATTGGGTGTTAAAATGCTGGATGGTTCAGGAAAGTTTTTACCAGAATCCAAGAGAGGCTTACCAACACCATCTACTGCTTTTTATAAAATGTTTGGATTAAGCTCATTGTTTCCTCGCAGTAAACGCTTTGCCAAATACCACCTGGGACATCTGGATGACAATAGCATACACAAGATTGAAATACTACCTGGTGCCTTTATGCTATTGCGCAAGGAAGCACTTGATAAAACAGGATTATTGGATGAGGAGTTCTTCATGTATGGTGAAGACATTGATCTGAGTTATAGAATAATTAAGGCGGGCTATGAAAACTATTACTACCCGGAAACAAGAATTATCCATTACAAAGGTGAAAGCACAAAAAAAGGAAGTGTTAATTATGTTCTTGTATTTTACAATGCAATGGTAATATTTGCGCGTAAACATTTCACAAAGAAAAATGTTAAGATATTTACATCACTCATAAATATTGCCATATACTTTAGAGCTACCATTGCTCTAATAAATAGGCTTTGGAGTGCTTTATTATTACCACTATTAGACTTTATTGCATTATTTGCGGGTACACTTCTAATTAAAGAAGTGTGGAGACGAACACAAATTTATACGGATGGAGGGGATTTCCCACCCGAACTAATATACTTTGTTATACCCACATATGTGATTACTTGGTTGCTATCCGTATATGTTTCTGGAGGTTATGACAGGCCTGTTAAAATAAGGAAATCCATTGTTGGTTTGATAGGCGGCACAATATTAATTCTTGTATTATATGCTTTACTACCTGAAAGCTTGAGATACTCAAGAGCGCTGATCATTCTGGGTACAATATGGGGTATTATATTCCTTCCGTTGATTCGCCTAGCACTAAATAAGCTAAACATTGGAAACATACAAATAGGTGTAAATATACATAAGCGATTTATTGTTATTGGAGAAGAAGAGGAAGCCCATAGGGTTGAATTATTACTTCAAAAATCCTACATAGTGCCAGAGTTTGTTGGATTAGTTAGCCCTGAGGAAGAGATCTCCACAAAAACAAATTTTATTGGAGCCATTTCGCAGGTGGTAGATATCATAAGAATATATGATATCGATGAAGTTATCTTCTGCTCCAAAAGCATAAGCCATCAGCGCATAATTGATAAAATGACAGACTGGCAAGTAGCTAAGGTTGATTATAAAATAGCACCCGAAGATAGCTTATCCATAATAGGTAGTAATTCCATACATAATCGTGGTGACCTATACACTGTGAATATCAACGCGGTAGACAATACAGAGAACCGAAGAAATAAGAGGTTACTTGACATTATTGTTAGCCTTGTGTTAATTGCTTTGTCACCCATTGCAATATTATTAATGAAAAGGCCTTTTGGCTTTATTTCTAATATTTTTAAAGTGATATTTGGAACCATGAGCTGGGTTGGTTATTACCCAATTGAAAAACAGCTAATGCAACTACCAAAAATTAGAAAAGGGGTATTAAACCCAGTAGATTCGGTTAAGTTCAATAAATCAGATTTAGATACCATAGAACAATTAAACCTACTCTATGCGAGAGATTACAATACATGGAAGGATTTAAATATTATTTTCTTTGCATTCAGAAAACTTGGTAAATGATCATCCTTAATAACTATAAATCATTAGTATTAAATGGCCTTAAGGCTATTTTAACCTTACTTCTTATAATGGTACTTAGTAGCCCTGGTTACTCCGATGAATACACTTATACCTCCCAAAATAAAAAGTCGATCAAAAATTATAACTCTGCTGTTTCTTATTATCAAATGGGAGATTATCAGAATGCCATTAACAGTCTAAACAAATCAATTACTATAGATAAAAATTTCATTGAGGCATGGCTATTATTAGGTGATATCAATGCTGATTTAAAAAAATATCAAGAGGCTATCAATGCCTATAATGGCGCCATTGGTATCGACTCCACATTTTTTCCACCTGTTTATTATTTTCTAGGCGGTATATATTACGAAATATCAGAATATTACAAATCCATTAAGTGCCTTGAGGTATTTCTTAATACTGATAATATTAGTAGTGAAATAAAAGAATTGGCAAGTGACAAGCTAATTAGAGCACAAACTGCATTTAGACTAATCTCAAACCCAATACCAGTGGATATAATTAGCATGGGTTATCCAGTTAATACTCCCGATGATGAATATATTAATTACGTTAATGTAGACAATGACTTAATAATGTTTACAAAGCGAAGTCCATCTAAAAGCAGTAGTAAAAGATATGTGGAGCAGTTATATAACTCAAAGTTATCTGATAATTACTGGAGCATGCCCAAATTAGTAGATCTATCATGGAGAAACAATACACTCAACATGGGAACAATAAATTTTAGTACAGATGGCAAAACAATGTATTTTACCGGATGTTACTGGCCCAATGGTTTTGGTAGCTGTGATATATATAAGTCGGGTAGTGTAGGAGGGAAGTGGCTATCACCTAAAAACATGGGAAGCACTATCAATACATCAACATGGGATTCTCAGCCAATTATTTCATCTGATAACAAAAGATTATACTTTTCTTCAAAAAGAGCGGGAGGTAAGGGTGGTTCCGACATTTGGATGGCAATAAAATTACAAAATGGACAATGGAGTCCACCAATAAATATGGGTGATAGTATAAATACCGATAGGGATGAAATGGCCCCATTCCTTCACGCAGATGGTAAAACATTATATTTTGCATCCACAGGACATCCAGGCATGGGAGGATACGATTTGTTTGTATCCAGACAAGATGAAACTGGAATATGGAGCCAAGCAAAAAATATAGGTTACCCCACGAACACAAAAGCTAATGAAATAATCATATTTAGCAGTCTTGATGGTAAAAGAAGTTGGATTTCAAGCGATAGAGAAGGAGGGATGGGTAAGTATGACATCTATTACTTTGACAATTACAATCTAGTTGAACCGCAAGAAATAATGTACGTTAGAGGAACTGTAATTGACAAGGATACAAGAAAGCCTATTAGTTCAACCATAGAAATAACAAACATTACTAACGGAGAAACCTTGAATACTGCATTAAGCGATCCAATTAATGGTGAATTTCTTATAGTTCTTTTACCTGGAATAGATTATGCATTTAACATTTCAAGTCCAGGATACTTGTTTTATAGTGAAAACATAAATCTAGCCACCGACTCAACTGGTGTTTCATCCGTAAATAAGACATTTGAATTATCGCCCATAAAAAGTGGTAGTCAAATTACAATGAACAATATATTTTTTGAGTTTAACAGCAGTGATCTATTAGCATCATCATATACAGAATTAGATAGGCTTGTTAAATTGCTTAAGGCTTCCAAAATAAATATTTACATCATTGGTCATACAGATGGCATAGGTACCATAGATTATAATAATAAACTCTCGGAGAAGAGAGCTATTTCAGTGGGTAAATATCTAATTTCCAAAGGAATAAGCCCAAGTAGGCTAGAGTATATTGCCAAGGGTTCATCGGAACCAATAGCAGATAATTCCTCTGAAAAAGGAAGAGCAATAAATAGAAGAACTGAAATTCTTGTCAAGTAAACAAACCTTCACAATTTAATATTTCTAAAGTTGTCCATCAGCACCTCAAGTTACAGGTCGAAATAATTATTAATGGTTTAAAAAAACAATAAAAAAAAGCCTGATAGAATATATCAGGCTTTTTGCAATGAAAATTAGTTAAATCTATTTCTCATTTTTTGTTTCTTCTGAATCCTCAGCTTTGTCTCCTTCTACTGCTGGAGCCTCTTCTGCTTTAGCTTCTTCTGCTGCTGGAGCC
>ENA-UZWX01001148-UZWX01001148.1-metagenome-genome-assembly--contig:-Day-4---50m-contig-1148_pt1 | contig 17377 bp, 11 predicted proteins | sample MGYA00260347_ERZ794907 | MGnify/ENA metagenome assembly ERZ794907 | reverse complement strand
GAAAAAAATAATTGTTTTGCCTGAGTTGCCGCATAATGCTAATGGTAAAATAGACAGAAATAAGCTAAATCAAGAATATAAAAACTATTTTCGTTAAACTCCTCACTATGAAGGAGCCGTGGATCCTCAATTAATACACCATGAGGATGACAGCGGTTAATGAATAAACTTTTTGAGTAAAAAATACAAGAAACACAGCATGACAAAAACATCAACACGACAAGCACCAATACACGCAGACATGAACCACTTCGCCAGCAAAAATAATGAGCTGGTAATTGGCGGTAAACCTATCAGTCAAATAGAGAAGCTTGTTGGTAGCACACCTTTTTATGCCTACGACAAATCATTGATTGCCGACAAGGTTGCTAGCTTGAAATCAGCTTTGCCAGAAAAAATCCAATTACATTATGCGATTAAAGCAAACCCTTATCCGAGTCTAGTGCATTTTATGGTAGACCATGTCAGTGGCTTTGATGTCGCATCCAAAAAAGAAATGTTATTAGCACTACAATCGGGCATGCCTGCTAATGAAATTAGCTTTGCGGGGCCCGGAAAAACACATAATGATATTCAAGCAGCTATAGTTGCAGGAATCACCTTACACACAGAATCAGTCACCGAGATAAATCGCGCCATCACAATCGGTGAAAGCTTAGCGATTAAGCCAAATATTGCTATTCGTGTTAATCCTGCCTTCGAGCTTAAAGCTTCAGGTATGAAAATGGCTGGTGGCTCAAAACCCTTTGGTGTTGATGAAGAATTATTACCTCAGATACTTAATGAATTGCCTTACGACAAAATAAACTTCAAAGGCTTTCATATTTTTGCTGGCTCGCAAAACTTAAAAGTAGCTGCCATTATAGAAATGCACGAGAAAACCTTTGCCCTCGCGCAAAAACTTGTGTCATTAACACCCGTAAAAATTACTTATATTAATATTGGAGGTGGGCTTGGAATACCTTATTTCCCCGGTGAACAACGTTTAATACTAGACGACATAAGCACAAACTTAACTAATCTATTGACACAATACCAAGACACTTTAACTGATATTGATATTGTCATGGAGTTAGGACGATACCTTGTCGGTGAAGCAGGTATCTATGTAAGTAAAGTGATTGATAAGAAAACGTCACGTAATACCACTTACCTTATCTGTGATGGCGGTTTGCATCACCATTTATCAAACTCTGGAAATTTTGGTCAAGTTATTCGTAAAAACTATCCCGTCGCCATTGGTAATAAACTTTACACCCCTCATGAGCGCGCAGAGCATGAAAACGAATTAGTCAATATTGTTGGACCACTATGTACACCGTTAGATATTTTAGCCGATAAAGTAAGTTTACCTCAAAGTGATATTGGCGATTATGTTGTGATCTATCAATCAGGGGCTTATGGTGCTTCAGCTAGCCCAAAAGATTTTTTAAGCCAACCAAAATTAAGTGAAATATTACTTTAAAAATAACGGCATACACGATAAATTAACCTTTGAGTTCCTAAGTTTTATAGAAATTCAATTGTTTTCTTGACCATGCTCCTTATTTAGGGGGTTAATTAAAGTATCAGCTTCGAGTTTTTTGTCGAAGATGCATTGTCTTTAAGCTTGGACTCCAACTCAAGAATCCACTTGAATGACGAACTAGGTCAATTTCGAACTTTTTCTGATTGTTTAACATAGACACTAAGGCTATTTTTTATAACTAGCTATACTGATATTAATCATCATGGTAGAACGGGCTCAAAATGAGTGAATATTCAATTGCTGAAAATTTTAATCAATACTTCAAGATTAGATTTGCTGACACTAGAACATTAAGACAAGAAGCATTCAAAATTCGTTATGGTGTATATAGTGACGAACTTGGCTGGGAGCCTGAAAATGACAGAAAAATGGAAAGTGATGAGTGTGATGACTACTCATTTCATTGTGTTTTAGAGCACAAACGAACAGGCGTTTTCGCTGGCTGTATCAGGTTGGTAATTCCCCCTGCAGATAATCCCCATCTTAAATTACCATTCGAAGAAAATTGTCTCGATAGTGCTATTCCTGGGGCTATTGATACTCAAACTCTTCCTCGTGGCGGTTTTGGTGAAATATCGAGGCTTGCAGTGCTTGCTGACTTTAGGCGCCGAGAAAAAGAAAAAAACACCCCTTTTGTCTTAAACAATGTTAATCCTCAGACTGTTTTTAGTGAAGTAGAGCGAAGAAACTTCCCTAATATTGCCATGGGCTTATACCTATCAGGACTTGCTCTAGCTGAGATATGTAATCATGTCGGTATTATGGTGATGATGGAGCCAAGATTAAACCGACGCTTACAGCGCTTTGGTTTGCCGTTTGAACAAATTGGTGAAGAAACTGATTATCACGGTCGTAGAGCCATGTTTTTTCTTAGCCGAGAAAAATTTCATGTTCAACTTACCGAGCCTATTGCTGAACTCTACCAAATAATTCACAAGGATTTGAAAGAACAAACGTTCTTTATTCCTTATACTAACTTGGCTGACAAGTAATATAGAGTAAGCATATGAAAAACCTTTTTGATTACGATTTAGCCTTTTCCAGAAATATTGGCTGGGTTACCGAACAAGAGCAACATTTACTCAAAGCGAAACGCGTAGCCATTGCGGGTTTAGGCGGTGTTGGTAGCACACATTTACTTACCTTAATACGCCTTGGTATCACCAAATTTAATTTAGCTGACTTCGATGAATATGCTTGTGAAAACACCAACAGACAGGCAGGCGCTAACACGCAGACCTATGGTATTAAAAAACTAGATGCCATGGTAGAGATGGCTTTAGCTATTAACCCTGAACTTGATATCAATACTTTCCCTGAAGGTATTCATTCAGAAAACATGGATAAATTTTTACAAGATGTTGACTGCTATGTAGACTCTCTAGACTTTTTTGTTATGGATGCTCGGCGACTTGTTTTTCAAAAATGTGCTGAAAAATCTATTCCGGCAACCACAGCAGCCCCAATTGGAATGGGAACTGCTTATCTAAATTTTTTGCCTGGTAAAATGACTTTTGAAGAATATTTCTGTTTGGAAGGTTGCACTGAAAACGAACAGTATTTAAAGTTTTTCCTTGGTTTAACGCCCTCCGCTTTGCAGCAATCTTATTTAGTTGATCCAACACGGTTAGATTTAGCCAACAAAAAAGGCCCATCTACCATTATGGGATGCCAACTAGCCGCAGGTGTTGCTGCAACACAGGTAGTTAAAATATTTCTTAACCGCGGAGACGTGCTTAACGTACCTTGGGGGCTTCATTTTGATGCCTATTGCAATAAATTCAAAAAAACTTGGCGTCCCGGTGGTAACAATAATCCCATTCAAAGGTTAGCATTTTCAATTGGTAAAAAACGGATGGGTATCTAATGTTATCAGAATCACAAAAACAGCGATTAATTAGTGCTGCTATTTTCGCCCCTTCTGCCGATAACAGCCAGCCTTTTCAATTTCGCTGGCAAAATGATAACACCTTGGAGCTATGGATTGACCCTCAACGTTCAGGTAAGGCCTCTGACAACAGGTTTATCCTCTCGGATATAGCACTTGGAGCAGTCATTGAAAATATTATAATTCGTGCTGAAAGCTTTCCTTTGTCTACCCAGATAGAGTACTTTCCTGATGATAATCAAGCCAAATTTTTCGTGGCAAGCATCTACTTTTTACCTTCAGAGCAAACGATAAATGATACTGACACGCTAGCTGATGAAATATCCAAGCGCTGCACTGATAGACGGTTTCCATTTAAAGGACCAATAAAAGCACAAACAATAGAACTACTCGCCAATGCCGCTAAGCAGCATGATTGTGATGTATTAAGCTTTACCTGTAAAAAGAGCATTAAACATGTGCTGCCTATTATTCAACAAGCTGAAACAATCCGCTTTAAAAGTAAAATTTTACATCAAGAATTATTTTCTACCGTGCACTTTAATAATGCACAAGCAGAAGAAGGTATGCCTATCTCTGTACTTGCCATTGAAAAGCCTGCGCAACCAATGTTCAAGCAAATGAAAAAATGGTCTGTTATGAATTTTGTTAACAAGATTGGCGGCGCAACCATATTAGGCTTTCGCTCTGTACGCCTGCCTATTTTATTTTCACCTGCATTACTTTTGATCACTATGAAGAAAAAGGATCGCCTTAGTATAATAAAAGCGGGACAAGCTATACAAAGGGTATGGTTACAAGCAAGTCAACAAGGATTATCAGTACAGCCTTATGCCGCTCCTGGCATATTTTCATTAGGTTATATTGCTTGTGAAAACGAGTTCAACTCCCAACTTGAAGCCATAGCTAAACAGATGCACAATATAGTGAACGATAGCGATCCAACAAAAGATCATTACGGCTTAATGTTTTTACGCATTGGTTATAATAAAGCTGTTGAACATAGAAGTAATAGACGATCTTTTGATTCTTTTATTAAAGAGTAATCGTACCCGTCATCCTGAACTTGATTCAGGATCTTTCACTTTACGCTCTGAATACCATCAAATTTCCCTGAGCTTACCGATGGGTCAAGCATCTATTCTACAACCCACACGATCAGCATTCGATCATTTAGGATCGTAAACAGTTAAAATAGTGTCACCTTTTTTTACAATCTTCAAATCTTCAGAAGACCAACCATAAATACATCACATTATTACTCAATAAAAACAACAAGATAATACGCATTCGAAATGTTGGCACAACCACTGCATAGTTCTTCAGTACGGAAACTTAACAAACAGTTTTAATTTGGAGAACAACATGAATACATTTAAAAAAGGTTTACTTACTGGTGCCGCAGCACTTGCATTATCGATGTCAGCACAAGCAGCTGAAATTAACGTTGGTGGAGTAGTTTGGGATCCAGACTCAATATCAGCTTTTCCTTCTCTAGCTGACTTCTCATCTAATGGCTCTATTTTTGAAGACGTTGTGGCTAACCAAGGCGACATACTAACTGGTCGTGGTAAATTTGAGAGAATCAATAGCGCAGTGAATAATGAAGCTTCATTCTGCCCAGGCTGTGAATTAACATTTACTTTTTCAGCAGAGCTAGTTGGATTTATTGGAGCACCTACAGGTGTTGGCGGTAGCATTAATGGTGATTTCGAATTTAAAGATTTATCTATTTCTATTTTTGTAGATGGTACTCCAGATTACACTGGTACTATGGCCTCTGCAGCAGATGGTGATTTATGGTTGAAATTAACTTCTGATTTATTATCAGGAACTGGTACCAATTTAGGTAGTGGCAGTGATTCTGGTGGTGGTTCATCTTTATTAGACGCTGTTGATGGTATGGCTATGGGTAATTTCGATACTAATACCGAGTTTGGCGGTGCGGATATGGTTCTTAACTCATCATTCTTCGACATACAGGTACCAGGTACACTTGGTGGTACTTTTGATTTACGTGGTGATTCAATCCCAGAGCCTTCTACTATTGCATTACTTGGCTTAGGTCTATTAGGTTTCGCTGGCGCTCGTAAGCGTAAAGCATAACAATAATCTATATAATGCTTAGAAAAAACATTAAGCATGGATAGCTAAATTGTTGAGTTTTCCAAATAAAAAGCCACTTCCTTTGAAGTGGCTTTTTTATATCTACAATTTATGCCTATTAATAACTTCAAAGGCTATTGTCAGATTTTTATACACTATGATAAGTTGTTAGTTATGATGGATTCCGGCTTAAGTGACAGCCGGAGTGATATTGACATTAATAACTCAGAGTCATCCTCGAGTGCTCCTGTCGAGGATCAATTATCGTCTCTATAGTTTCCGTACAAGAGACTTACGTAATCAGGTTAGTGTTAAAAGCTATTGGTTAAGTGCTGCTTTAGCTTTAGTTAAGCTTTGAGCTACCTCCTCATCCTTAGAACCTTTTACAATAGCTAACTCTAAAATCTCAACAGCTTGCTTATAGCTTTTGTTTGCAAATAAAACAACACCGTAACTTTCTAAAACAACTAAACTAGTAGGAGAAAGAGTATAGGCATGTTCTAAATTTACTAAAGCATCGTCAATCTGTGCAAGTTTATATTGATTCCATGCTAAGTTATTTAATATCCCGACGTTATTTGGAGAGACTTCATTAATTGCTAAATATTGCGCAACCTTCTTATCTCTATCAATATTCCCATAAAGTTCAGCTAATAGGATACGTACCTTATAATCTTTTGGGTTTGTTACAAGGTAGTTTTCTAACACTTTTTCGGCTTGCTTTTGTTGGCCATTAAACTTTAAAGCACGTGATAATTGAATAGCATTTTCATCACTTGCTTTTTTATCATATGCCGATGAAAAATTACCTACAGCCATGCTAAAAGATTTATTGCTCAACGCAATTGTACCAGCAACAAAATCTAGCAGATGGTGCTCTAATTGGCTTTGTTTAGCTATATCAAACGCTACTTTAGCCTTAGATATATTTTCATTTTTAACCTCATAAAAAGCCAGTAAAATTATTAAACGTTCATCTTTTGGAAAAAGACTAATAGCCTTTCGCGTTTGAAGCAAGGCTTCTGGATATTTACTCAATACTTCCAAAGAACCTATTTTTCGTATATTAAGAAAATAATTGCTTGAATCAAGGGCTAACCCATTCGAAAATGCGATGTTTGATTCTTCAAATAGCTTCAATTGCATATAGCTATCCCCTAATGTTGCCCAATATTGAGCGTTTACAATATCCTTATTAGAAAAATTCTCCAGTAACTCTATAGCTTCAGGCACCTTATTATTCAATCGTAGATTTTGCGCTAGAGCCAGAGTTAACAATAAATTGTTACTATCGTAATTTTTTGTTAAAAAATTCTCAGTACGAACGAGCTGATTACTATTTGCTGATAATTTAAGTAAATTTACCAACGCTCCATTATGTTCAGGAGAAAGAATGATAACTTTTTCAAAATAACCTAAAGCCTCATCAACTTTGTTTGAATCTGCCTTGATCAAGCCTAAGTGAAATAAGCTGGCAACATTATTCGGCTCAACAGCTATAGCTTTCTTAAACGCTTCATCAGCTTGTTCAAGCTTATTGTTTTTGCCGAAGATAAGGCCTTGCAATAAATATCCTGTGGCAATCTCTGAGTGTTCATTTATCAATTTATCAGCAATTTTTTGAGCTTCATTTACATCATTAGCCTTTAAATATTGTAAGCCTAGCGCTAAATCAATGTTAACTAAAGAAGGAGCTAATTCAATAGCCCGCTCTAGTGAACGAATGCCCTCATCATTGTTTTGTGATAGTAAAACAACCCCCTTTTGCGCTGATAGTTGAGCATTATCAGGATCTAGCTTTTCGGCTTTTTCTATTAATTTTTGCGCACTTTCAAAGTCACCTATTTCAATTAGGCTGGAGGCTGACGCTTGTAAAAATCCTGAATCGGCATTACTAAGCCCTTCCAATGCAACAAAATTTTCCGCTGCTTCTGAGCTATAACCAAGTTGTAACCTAATAACAGCAAGTAATTTTTTTACTGGGTGGTTGTTCGACAGAAAGCCTTCTACTGGCTTTAAATGATTATAAGCTTGTTCGTAATCTTTAAGCTGGTATGCACTAGCGCCCGCAATCAATTTAGTAACAGCAGAGGTTGCCCCCCCTTGAATGGCTTGTTCCGCACTGGTTTTTGCCTCTTCATATAAGCCTTTTTGGTATTGTAATTGGGCCTTATAATGCAAAGCTAAAGGTGCTTTTTTAAATTTTTCCAAAAGTTTGTCGGTAATGGCTTCTGCTTGAGCATAAAGCTCTGCTTTTATTAAGCTATTTATTTCAAAATAATGAACACTATAGTCCATAGGGTGCTTCGTTAAATATTGGGTAAATAAGCCTGCTGCTTGTCCATAGTCTTCTAAAGCAAATAACAAATGCGCTTTTAAAAGCAAGGCTTCCGATAGACTTGGGGCTTCCTGTAATAAATTTTCTATATCAGCTAAGCCTTGTGAAAAATCCTGCTCTGAATGGGCTAAATATGCTTTACCTACTTGGCTATAAGCTGCAGTTTCACTAATAGCAATCGCCTGACCTATATAGTCCTGCGCTTTATCGATATCATTATCAGCCAGAGCAGCAATACCTGCATAGGTTAGTACAATAATATAATCATCATCATTAATATCCACACTGGCTTGTACTAATTGATAGACTTCGTCAGCTTTGCCCAGTTTCGCCTTGACTTGCGCCAAAAGAGGAGTGACATTGGCTTGGTCGATACCTAATTGCTGAGATTTTTCTAGCTCTTTTTCAGCAAAGATATAATTGCCCTGCTCTAGGTATGCTATACCTAAAGCAATACGTGCTTGGGCATTTTTAGGTGCTAAGCGTACAGCATTTTTTAGCTCAATGATGGCAGTGCCAAAGTCTCGCTTAGCACTATGTTCACTCGCTGAAGCTAATAGTTGTTCCAATGACTTTTGCTCACTACAGGCGCTTACTCCTAAAGCTAACGCGACAGCCGATGCTATTATTGTCGTTCTATTCATCTCAATTCCTTGTTTTTTGATATCGTCTACTTCACTCTAGGAGAGTCTTCATTCCATAAATTTCTTATACGCAATCTTGTGAGTCAATCCTGTCATCCTCGATTAATACACCACGAGGATGACAGTTCCTTCAGAGTAACTTAGCTAATTGTGATTTTTTAGTCGTTTGCTCCGCTGTTGACGGCTCTATCTTTTCTAAAAGTGACTTAGCTTCGTTCTTTCGGGCATTGGCAATAAGTACTTCAACGTAATTTAATTGAATATCAATGTCTTTCCCTTTAGCCAGTTCAGAGGCCTTACTAGCTTTTTTCAAAGCAGAGCGCTTGTCACCACTTTTTAATAATACTTGACTATAAGTATCAACAACATTAGCTACTTCAGGTGCCAATTCAAACGCCTTTTGTGCATAAATAATCGCCTTATCTAAATCGTTGTTATCCATATAAAGCCATGCAAGGTTATTATTTACCACGACACTATCAGGGTAGTTTTCGGCTATTCTCACATAGCTTTCAAGAGCCTTGTCTTTATCATTAGTAATATACATTCCAGCTAAAATGGCTCTTACACGGTCATCGTTTTCGTGTTTTAGCAAATACCCCTCTAGCACACTGATAGCTTGACTAGTATCTTGGTTGCCTTGGTGTGCAGAGGCTAAGTACAATGCATTTTGACTACTCGCATAAGTTTTATACAAGGTTTCGAGTTTAGGAATGGCTAACTTATATTTTTCTTCTAACAAATATATGCGTCCCTTTAATCCTTGCTTTAAGCCATCATCAATATCACGTTCTACCAAGGTTCTATACAGTTCTTTTGCCTGATATATCTGTTTGTCGTTCAATAGCAGCTGCATTTTAACGAGCTGTAAAGTAAGGTTATTTGCATGATGCTCAAAACCATTATTGACTACAGCTAAAGCGCGCTCATAATTGCGTTTATTGGTATAAAAGTCTGCAAGTAGCACAATAGGCTCAAGATGAAACGGGCTTGCTTTACGCCATTTATCTAACGTCAGTTGTACACTGTTTTCGTCCTGTTGACGCTTATAAATCAACACTAACAACTGCCAGTAACGTTTTGTTAGTTTTGAATTTTTATCAAAGGAATTGAGGATTTGTAATGCTTTATCAGTTTGCTTTAAATTGACTAATGCCTCGCTTACCAACATCCCTTTTTGTAAATCTGCTGTATCAAGCTGATATGCCACCATCAATTTTTGTAACGCGGCTTCATTACGGTTTAAACCGAAGTATAGTCTAAGTGCTTTGTTATTATTCGGGTAAAGCTTGATAAGATATTCTGCTCTCTCTTTAGCAAGTGACATATTTTTTTGAAATGCCGCTACTCTTACTTGTTCTATTAAAGCAAAAGCATTATTTGGCTCTACCATTAAACTTTGCTCAAGCGCTTGCTCAGCCTTAGCATAGTCTTTTTGTTTAATATGTATCGTTGCCATTAAATTAAAAGCGCCAGCTTTGTTCGGGTATTGCTTTTCCCATTTATTAGCAATAACAGTTGCTTGTTCAATATTACCTGTTTGTACAGCTGAAAATGCTAATGCTAATTCTGCTTCAATTAGCTCAGGGTTAAGCTTTACTGCTTCTTGTAAGTTTTGCATACCCGATGGATCATTCATCATCAGCTTCAAAATACCTTGACGAGCACTTTGCTTAGCATTAGAGCTGGCTAATTCACCACTTTGCTCTACTAGCTGCTTAGCTTCATCAACAGCACCAAGCTCAAGAAGCTTATAACTTAAGGACGCTAAAAATTTGGCATCTGATTCATTTACAGCGGAAAAATCATGTAGAGTATCACTAATATCGCCAACCAAACCTAGCTCTAATTGACTAACAGCTAACATTCTTCGCGCCTGATGCTCAGCAGGTAAATATTTAACAATTGTACTTAAATGATGATTAGTTTGTTCCCAGTTTTTCATGTAAAAAGCACTAGCGCCTGCCACTAATTTTAAATTAAATTGGTTGAAACTGGCCGATAACGCAGCTTCTGCATGTTCACTTGCTTTTGCATAATCTTTATCTTGAAAACGCACCATTGCTTTAATGTAATGAGCAAAGGGCTGGCTGCTCACAGAAGCTAAAATAGCATCTGCATATTGCTCAGCTTCATCGTACTCCCCTGATTTCAACAACGAATCTGCCAATAACAACTGCACTACACCTGATTGTGGTTGCACCGACAAATAGGCTTTAAAGCTACTTGCTGCTTGTTTATAGTCTTTAGCGGCCGTAGCCACTTGACCTTGCAACATTAAAACATCGGGGTTTTGTGCTGACATGGCTAAAATAGCCTTAACCAAGGCGCGAGCTTGTTCAAAGTCCCTTTCTGAGAAAGTAAAATAGGCTTCGGCTAATTTACTGTATAAGCCCTCAGGCTCTGCCTCTTTGGCTAATTTAATACTTTCTTTTGCTAACTCAGTCTGCTCGCTTCGAAGCGCAGCTAAGGCTTTGTACGCTAAAAACTGGCTTGATGCTGCTTTTGTTAAACTTTTTGCCGCCTCAGTTAAAGCAATAATATCATCATCCGAATCCGTTAAAATATAAGCTCGCGCTAATAGGGGTAATAGTTTTTCATTGGTATATTTAAGCTCTTTAGCTCGTTCAAGCTCTTTTACCGCATCAACACCGTTACCTTGATTTAGATAGCTTTGCCCTAATAAAAATCTTGCCTCACCACTTTTAACATCTGCACGAATAGCATTTTTCAACTCAATAACAGCTGCATTGGTTTTATTCTCTTTGCTATATATTTTTGCTTTACTAAGGTGTGATTCAGCAGTTTCTTTTTCGCTACAAGCGCCTAACGCTAATAAAACACTTAAACAGACTGTGGCTTTGACAAATTTCATAATAATTTTCCTTAACGGTTTTTCTTATTTGTTATTTATTTACAACTCTCGTCATCCTCAAAGTCTCTTGTCGAGGTTCCATCCCCAAAAAAAGCCCATTAAAATAATGGGCTTTGTTCTTTTAAGCTCGAGTATTTAACAAGGTTGTTGTTAACTCAAGATTGCTATAACACTCATGATCGGTCACCAGAATAATCACATCGGCCCAGCTATCCATTTCATCTAAGGTTTTTATGCGTGGACAATCCCAGCTTTCAACATAAGGGTCATGATAACTAACACTAACACCCGCTTGATTAAAATGCTCTAAAATAGCTTCTGCGGGAGACTCTCTACAGTCATCAACATTGGCTTTATAAGCAACACCCAGAATGCCGACTTTTTTACCTTTAATATCGGTACCAAGTAAGTCTAATGCTTGTTGAGCAACAATACTTGGGCGTTTATCATTGATAGCTCTCGCTAAGCGAACAAACTCACCGGCTTTAGTATTTTCTACCAAAAACCACGGATCAATGGGGATGCAATGACCGCCAACGCCTGGACCCGGTGTTAATACATTCACCCGAGGATGACGGTTCGCCAAACGTATAACCTCATACACATCCACCTTTAATTCTTTAGCAATTTCAGATAATTCATTAGCAAAGGCAATACCAACATCTCGAGAGGTGTTCTCTACCAACTTAATACATTCAGCCGTTGTCAAATCGGTAAGAAATACTTCGCCTTTAACAAAGCTTTGATAAATGGCTTTCACTTTTAACTGTGCAGCTTCATGACTAGCGCCAATTATGCGATCGTTATGGACTAATTCATGTAAGGTTTGCCCCGGAATCGCTCGTTCAGGACAGTGAACCACATCAATTGCTAAGCCAGCATCTTTAAATCGTTGTTCTACCGCCAAACTAGTTTGCGGTGAAATGGTTGACTCGACAATCACGGTTTGACCATTTTTAGCTACTTTGGCGATAGCATCCATCGCACTAAAAACATAAGAGCGATCACAGCTATTACCTTTATGAGGCGTAGGTACGGCAACAAGGTAAGTTTCGCTTGAAGGAATATCAGTACTTGCTTTTAGAAAACCTTGACTAACAACTTGCTGAATTAACTCAGGTAAGCCAGCCTCATCAAATGGGCATTCGCCACGGTTGATGGCATCCACTTTATCACTATTTAAATCCACTCCGGTAACGCTATAACCTGCTTGGGCTAATAAGCTTGCAATAGGTAAGCCCATATAACCCATGCCAACGACGGTAAGCGTTTCATTTTTAGCTTCTATAATCTCATCAGCACGGCTAGGTTGAGTATTGGTGATGATATCCAAAATTAATTCAGCAACATGACCATCACCAAATGGGTTTTTCCAACTAAAATCAGAGCTCGTTGTTGATAACCACTTATCTGCTGCCGCAAGAGCTTTATCGGCATCACGACCAACAAGCACATTGGCACCCACTTCGATGGATTCTGGGCGTTCGGTATTCTCTCGTAAGGTAATACAGGGTACACCAAGCAAACAAGCTTCTTCTTGAATGCCACCCGAGTCCGTTAAAATTAACTGAGCATGTTTTTGCAGCTGAATAAAATCTAAATAACCAATAGGTGGGATCAGTTTTAAATAGCTTGGCACTTCAATGCTAAATTCTTTAAGTTTAGCTTGTGTTCTCGGGTGAATAGGCCAAACGATGTCTTGGCTGTATTTTGCATGCAGCTGATCAAACAAAGATAATAATTCTAACAAATTAGCCATAACATCAACATTAGAAGCACGATGCGCGGTTACTAAGAAAAACTCGCCCGACTCTACGCCTAAATCAGATAAAATAGTGCTGGTGTTGGCTGAGATATCTAAATGCTGAAATAAAGAATCTGAAACCGTATTACCTACGGTATAAATTTTATCTGAATCAATACCTTCTTTAGCTAAAATGGCATGTTGATTTGGCCCAACGGCAAATAAAAATTCGCTGATATGATCCGTCATAATACGGTTGGTTTCTTCTGGCATAGTTCTATCGTAACTACGCAAACCTGCTTCAATGTGCCCCACTTTAATATCTAGTTTAGAGGCAGCTAACGCGCCAGCGAGTACGGTATTAGTATCTCCCTGAACTAAGACCACATCAGGCTTTTCATCAATTAAAATAGGCTCCATTTCAATTAATATATTGCCCGTTTGATTGCTATGTAAACCTGAGCCAACGCCCAAATTATAATGCGGTGCTGGTAGCTGTAATTCTTTGAAGAAAATGCTATCCATCTCTTCTGAATAATGCTGATTAGAATGGATAATAAAGTAAGGTATGGCTCGATTTTGACACTCACGAATAACTGGTGCCATTTTGATGATTTCGGGGCGAGTGCCAACGATAATCCCTATTTTCATTATTAACTCCTTGAGGCTGCTTGATCAATAAATTGACAATACTTACAGTGTACTGTGCTGAAATTTTTTTTGCAGCAGTTTTTTATTTTTACATAAAAACCTGAGGTCATCCCGAGTGTTCAATCCTGTCATCCACGAGCGCTCTTGTCGAGGATCCATTAACCATGTTATGGATTCCAGCCAAAACACCGCTAGAATGAAGTAGGTGATATAAACACTAGGTCATTCTCGAATACCTAACCCCACCACCTTTAAGCTCTAATCGAGGTAATCCGTTTTCCCTGAGCTTGTCGAAGGGTCGGTATTTTACTCTTGAAGCAATAAACCCAGCACTGCTTGGGTTTTATTTTCCATTAACGCTATATCACCTTTAGACTCAACATTTAATCGAACTACAGGCTCAGTATTACTGCTTCGCAAATTAAAACGCCAAGTACCAAACTCCATACTGATACCATCAGTTTTATCTATCACTTGCGCATCATTCTGGTAAAACTCAAACACCCGCGCAATAGCCGCTTTAGGATCAGTAATTTTATTATTGATTTCACCTGATGAAGGGTAAGCTTCAATACGTTCACTAACTAAGCTTGAGAGTGGCTTTTTGCGTAAGCAGACTAATTCGGCAATTAATAACCAAGGGATCATACCGCTGTCACAATAGAAAAAATCACGGAAATAATGGTGAGCACTCATTTCACCGCCATACACTGCATCTTCACTGCGCATACGTTCTTTTATAAAAGCATGCCCCGTTTTACTTTGAATTGCCTGACCACCAGCTTGCTCAACAATATCAATGGTATTCCAAGTGAGTCGGGGATCATGAATAATTTTTTGTGGCAAAGAATTCGCTTTTTTATCATTAGTTTCTGTAGCTTTGGCTAAGAAGTTTTCAGCCAATAAACCAACAATATAATAACCTTCGATAAATTCACCTTGCTCGTCAAACAAGAAACACCGATCAAAATCACCATCCCAAGCAATACCCATATCAGCTTTATGCTCAATCACTGCATCACGCGTAGCGGATCTGTTTTCAACCAGTAAAGGGTTCGGAATACCGTTGGGAAAATTACCATCTGGTTGATGATGAACTTTAATAAACTCAACAGGCACATTTAATTGCTTAAAAGCACTCTCAATACCGTCAAGTGCAGGTCCAGCAGCACCATTACCCGCATTAACCACAAGCTTAAGAGGTTTAATATTCTTGGTATTAATATATGTCAGTAAATGCTCAGTATAGGCTTGGCTAATATCGAGTGTCGATAATTGGCCTTTTTCAGCCACCTCTGTAAATTCATTGCACTCAGCTAAAGCTTTAATATCAAACAAGCCTGTATCACCGCTTATGGGTTTTGAATTTTCCCTAACTAATTTCATGCCATTGTAATCAATTGGGTTATGACTTGCAGTCACCACAATGCCGCCATCACACCCTAAATGACTGGTAGCAAAATAAATATGCTCGGTACCACACAGCCCCAAATCAATAACATTCGTGCCGCCATCCATCAAGCCATTGGCAAGCGCAAGTTTTAATTCTTCACTGGTTAAGCGTATATCTCCACCTACCACGACTTCTTTCGCTTTTGTATGTTGAGCAAAAGCTCGCCCGATGCGATAGGCAATATCGGTATTTAATTCTTCGCCAAGCTTGCCGCGAATATCATAAGCTTTGAAACAGGTTAACTCGGCCATTATTTTACTCTTCCATATCTGTCTTCAAAGCGAACAATATCATCTTCACCGAGATAGCTGCCTGATTGAACTTCGATCATCTCTAGCGGTAACTTACCTGGATTTTCAAGCGCATGAACTACACCAATAGGAATATAGCTAGATTGATTTTCACTAAGAAGAATCGTTTCGCCATCAAGGGTGACTTTGGCGGTACCAGAAACAACAATCCAATGTTCAGCTCTATGGTGGTGCATTTGTACCGATAGTTTAGCACCCGGATTAACCGTAATGCGTTTTACTTGGAAACGTTCGCCATTATCAACACTATCGTATTTCCCCCAAGGGCGATAAACTTCACGATGCAATTTAGCTTCAGGTCGTTGCTGTGCTTTAAGTTCATTGACAATTTCTTTTACATTTTGAACTTTATCTTTATCGGCGATTAATACCGCATCAGGTGTATCTATCACCACCAGATTATCAACACCTAAAGTCGCAATCAGCTTATTTTGGCTATGTAAATAACTATTGCTAGTATCATGGGCAATCACATCACCTTTAATGACGTTTTGCTGTGCATCTTGTTGACAAACTTCCCAAAGGGCTGAATAAGAACCAACATCACTCCAACCGGCATCAAGTGGCACAACCACAGCATCTTCGGTTTTTTCCATTACAGCATAATCAATAGATTCATCCGCACACTGTAAGAAAGCTTCATTGTCAGGGCGAGTAAAATCTAAATCTTTTTCTACTTTGACCATGGCTTCTTGGCAAGATTTTAAAATATCTGGGCGAAATTTTTCTAACTCTTCAAGATAGCGACTTGCCTTAAATAGGAACATGCCGCTATTCCATAAATAATCACCGGACTCTAAATAATTTTGTGCGGTTTCTGCATTAGGCTTCTCTACAAATTGAGCGACTTGATAAACGCCATTACCTTTACCATCACCAACTTGTTCAGCCCCTTGTTTAATGTACCCGTACCCTGTTTCAGCATGAGTAGGCACAATACCAAAAGTCACTAATTTACCCTGCAGTGCCACAGTAGTAGCAACGTCTATTGCTTGATGAAATTTTTCCGTATCGTTTATGACATGATCAGCGGCTAACACTAGAAGCAAGGCATCTTCATTAACAGACAGTGCATTTAAAGCGGCTAACGCAACAGCAGGCGCAGTATTTCGCCCTTGCGGCTCTAATAATATTGTCGCTTGTTGGCAGTTTACTTGTTTGACTTGCTCTGCGACTAAAAAGCGATGATCTTCATTACAAATAAACACTGGCGCTTGATGCTTTGCAGGTAAGCGCGCCATGGTATCTTGCAGCATGCTAGTTTCATTTACCAGAGGGAGAAACTGCTTCGGAAATTGCGCTCGTGAAAGTGGCCAAAGACGAGTACCACTACCACCACACATAATGACAGGACTAATTCGTAATTCAGAGCGGTTAATTGGGTTCATTAATATTCCATTAAGTACAAATAACTTATAATGATCTTATGATAAGCGATGCCAATAGCTTTTGAAATAGTAAACGGAGTTTATGAATAAAAACATAAAGTTTATAAATAATATTCAAAAAAAATCAACCTTGGCCTTTGCCACCATCTCTGTAGAAGGTTAGGCACAAGGGAGCGTTTATTCTATTCATTGCCTAGGCAGATTAATCACAAACAATTAAAAACCGATGGTATAAGCAAGCTGACTAAAAATCTAAACTCAAGAATAATACTAATGATTTTTTCTTCGCCTCAGCTATATCATTGTTTCCACTAGCTGGATATAAAGGAAGACCAACAATATTCTCAACTGATCTAATATCTGCATACCTTACATCTCCTGTGCCTTGCTTGTAGTACAAACCAAAGGTTAAGTTATTACCCATAAAAGACGTTTCTACAGATGATGAAAA
>ENA-UZWX01007373-UZWX01007373.1-metagenome-genome-assembly--contig:-Day-4---50m-contig-7373_pt1 | contig 17464 bp, 20 predicted proteins | sample MGYA00260347_ERZ794907 | MGnify/ENA metagenome assembly ERZ794907 | reverse complement strand
TGTGAGATTTCTCGTTGCTCAATAGTTTCTTTGTCAGGATAGAAACGAAGCCCTTTAATGGCGCTGCTTCCCCCGAGGCTGGTGATGGGCGGCAACTGGCTTCCTTGAAGCCCTTCAGCGGTTATTTCAAGTGTTCGCGTCGTTGAATCACCAGTGCTCAGCTTCTCGGGTGCTGTGCTCCAACTGCTGGTAAGTGTCAGCTGTTGCGCAGGTAACCAAACGTCACCGGGGAATGTTGCTGGGACTGGTTTGACACGAATGCTGATAGGGTCTGATTTCATTGCAATGCGACGACCTAGCCTAGCGCCTAACAGCGACCGCCCGGGCAGCAGTTCACGGCCTGAAAATGCGATAGCAGGAACCAGAAGATCACCAGATTTTTGCGGAAATATTGCGTAGCGAAGTTCGGTGACTTGCCAAAGACGTCCACCAGAGCGCCGCTGAAAACTCTTTTGTTCTAGTGGCTCTTGATAGGTGTCAGGAATGTCGACCTCAGAAATTGCGCGGTTATCCAGATTAATCGCTTGTTGGAGGGTGATGGTGAGTATGAATTGAGCTTGCACATAAACTTCATTTTGATCGACGGCAGCGTCAAAGATCACGAGCTCGTCGGCTAGAGCATATTCAGGTTCGGGTGATACTTTTATCGCAGTGGGCGTTGTTCGACGCCCACCCGTGTTGAAGGCAGGAATGGTCAGTATGCCCTCGCGCAGGGGCGATAGTTCGATTTCAAGCGTCCGTGTAATACTTTGCTCGCCACCAATAAGTCGAGCACTAGTTGAGCTAGAGCGCTGAACAATTTCAAAATCCACCTCGAGTTGATCGAGACTAATTTGGTCCGGTCGTTCCCCGGCATCAGCCGTGAGCGTTAGACGTAATGTTTCTCCCATGGCGATATCGGTGCGATCGACTTCTGCTGTAATACGCGCCGAGGCAGGTAACGAGAGCGAGAGCAGTAACAACAAAGCGGCGCAAAAACTCAAGCGCATTGATTTACCAGCGTACATCTTCATCGGGCTCCTCTCCTTGACGCAGTCTTTGAATCGTCTCGTAACGAAATTTTCGCTGTAACAAGCCTCCGGGGTCATCAGGAACCCTTCGAAGCCATTGCTCTAGGGCTTGCTGCTTTTCTAGGCCAGCGTCAAATTTTCCCATTTGCGCTTCAGTTTGGGCATCGAGTCTTGCCTGCATTTCTTCGGATAAGGATGCAGGTTCCTGCGTGCCCTCAGGCTCAGATTGGCCCTCTGAACTGTCAGCCTTGCCGTCTTTAGGGTTCGGGCTGCCAGCATCTTCGTTAGGGTCAGTTTGCTGTGCGGAATCGCTGTCGGAGCTGGCCTGAGAATCGTTACTGTTTTGCTCTTGAGCGCCTTGTTGCGCATCTTGCTGTGACGAACCCTCCTGACCATCTGATGACTCATCACTATCCTGATCTTGCTCGCTATTTTGGTCTTGCTGAGACTGCTGCTCTTGTTGCTCTAGTAGTTTTTCAATGAGCTCGCGATTGCGGAGTGCGTCTTCAGCCTCAGGCATTAGTGCCAGAGATTGATCAAAAGCTTCTAAGGCTTGCTCGAATTTCCCCGCCATGGCCAAGGCATTGCCTTGGTTATACCAATTGTTGGCATCTTTACCTTTTTTGAAGCTGTCTGCAGCGCCCTGCCAGTTTGCGGCGGCATATTGAGCCGTGCCTTTCCAAGCATCGTCATCAAACAGACCGGCAGCGGCTTCTGCATCGCCGCGCTCGAGCGCATTGGCTCCTTTTTGGTCTGGGGTTTGCCAAAGATTGGTTAACAGTTGGGCATTCGCAGATTCGGGGTAAAGCAATGGGATCAGTAAGACGGCCGCTAAAGCGCCTCGTCTGAAAAGCGGCAGTAGGCACAGCGCTAAAAACAGCGCCAGCCAGTTGCTCTGGTCGAGCCAAGTATCTGTTTCACGATCAAGAGCGATTTCACCAAGGTCGAGCGTTTTAGAGCGGCTGAGAAGCAGGTCTAGGTCGCGATTGTCGAGTGTGATTTCAGTGAAGCGGCCGTTTAGCTCATCTGCATGATTCGCAAGTGCTGAAGGGTCTAAGCTGGGAATGACAATTTCGCCACTTTCATTGCGAAGGAAGCCTCCGTCAGGCCTTGGGATGGGAGCGCCAGAGCGTGTTCCCACGCCCAAAATAGCCAGCTCCGCTCTAGCAGCCCTAAGCTGATCTGTCACATCGGCGGCCTGAAACTTTGGCATGCCGTCAGTGATTAATAGAATTTGGCCGTTGGCAACGCCCGCGGTTTGTAAAAGCGCGACCGCAACCTCGAGAGCCTCTGTCACGTCGGAGCCGGGAAGGGGCATGATGTCGGGCCCCAACGCGCCTAATAGGTTTTCTATAGTCCGACGGTCGTCGGTAAGCGGGGCCACCACGTGGGCATCTCCCGCATAGACGACAAGTCCTGTTACACCCTCGTCACGACTGACGAGCAAGTCGAGAATTTTTTGTTTGGCACGTTGAACACGACTCGGCTGGATGTCGGCGGCATTCATCGACGCGCTGAGATCAAGCACGATAACCAGGGCATCAGCACGCTGAAAAACGGGTATTTCAATTTTCTGGAGGCTGGGGCCCGCAATTGTGATGGTCGCCATGACCAGCCAGCAGACTGTCCACCAATGGCCTATTCTTTTGGTCGTGTTTGTAGTGCTGGATATCAGGTGAGGTAAGAGATGGGGGTCGATAACTTTGGCCCAACTCGCTGCTGATTGAATCGAACGCCAAAGCATAAAAAACGCGGGAGGTATCGCAAGCAAAAGCCAAAATGCCTGTGGCCGCAAAACATTGATTCCATCTTCAATCATGTTGCTGTTCCTTGGTGTTGGAACGGAAACTCAGTTGCGGCCAGGTTCGAAGAGCGATTAACAGCAAGGCCAACCAGAATGCGACGGAGGTAGGCACCCAGGTCATGGATTCGATGGGTCTGAATGTTGATTTTTCTTGTTCTACGGGCTCTAGCTCATCGAGCACTTGATAAATGCCTTGTAGCTCTTGCGGTGTTCTTGCACGGAAATATCGTCCGCCGGTAGCCTGGGCGATGGCTGTAAGCAACGCCTCGTCAACTTCACCCGAGGCATTGCTTGTGGTGCCCAAACGTCTGCTGATTCCAATGGTATAAATTCTGACATTCATCTCTGACGCCAGAGCAGCGGCTTCCATAGGGTCAACGGTACTCGCCGTATCCTGCCCATCCGTAAGCAGTATCAGAACGCGTGAATCTGCAGGGCGCTCACGCAAGCGCTTAACAGCCAACCCGAGGGCATCTCCGATGGCAGTATCTTCCCCGGCGAAACCGAGCTGCGCCTCTTCAATAAATTTCTCAACGGTTTTGATATCAAAAGTCAGGGGGGCTTGAACATACGCTCGAGTGCCAAACAGGATGAGTCCAACCCGATCTCCGGTCCTTCGGCTGGTGAAATCAGCCGCAATGGCTTTGACGGCAGTAATGCGTGAGACCAGACTATTGCCGACCTGCATATCTTCGATTTGCATACTGCCCGATAAATCAATGGCCAGTAGTAAGTCCCGCCCTGAATTCGCCAGCTCAATAGGCTCGCCTACCCACTGAGGGCGAGTGGCCGCAGTCACCAAGCTTAGCCACATCAAAATGAGTGCAATAAGTTTGAGTGGACTGCTTTGAAGGCCTAGTGACGCGGTTCCCGCTAGCTGCCGCCAGCGACTTGCGAAGGGCGCTTCTAGCGCTGCCTCTTCGTAACGGTTGCTGGCATGCAGCAAGCGCATGATGAGGGGCAGAGGAGCCAGCAGTAGCAACCAAGGGTAAGCCAGTTCAATCATGACGTTTCCCGATTTCACGAGCATCGTGACAGCGAATCCATTCAACAGCACCCTGTAACAGTTCGTCAGTCGCAGGTTCACCCGGCGTTCGATAAACCGCCTCCAGAGAGCTCATCCAGCTATCACCCGCTTTTGGCGCACTCTCACACAGCAAATGTAGCCACTCGGAGCCGTGCATTGCTGCCACTTTTTGGTCAGGCCAAGTGCGAAGTGCCGTTGCTTTTAGCAGTCGGTTCACTTGCTCAAGAGAAGGCTTGCCAAGTTCCCGTAGCACTGTGACTTGCGCCAAAGCCAGTCTGCGGTAGCGATTTTTACGCCACCGTAACAGCAAGGCTCTGCACAGAAGTCCAATGAGCAAGCTGGTGATGATTAGGGCCAGCCACCAACCCGGAGCAAGTGGCCACCAGCCGACTGAGGGTGGTTCTCGTAAGGGGGCCAACTGTTCAAGTAGGGACGCCGTATCCATCATCGTCTAATGGGTTGGAAAGTAACGTTGGAGCACGGTCAGTGGAAGCTGATCGGTGCTCATTGGAATTAGTGGTATCCGCAGCCCCTGATAGGCGTCGCGCAGGTTTTGCGCGTGTTCGTCAAACTCAGCGCTGAATCGCGCCATCAGTTTTCGATTTCCGGTATCTAAAGCGCTGCGCCCTGAGGCATCACTAACCACATAGCGACCTGCCTGAGGTAAATTGCGTTCTAGCGGGTCGCTGATCATGACCCCGGTAATTTGTACGTGTTGCACGAGCCGACGAAGGGTTTGCAGAACCTCCGGATTTAAACCGTCATGAAAGTCGCTAATGAGAAATAGGGCGGAGCCCGGTCGTGCTATCCGCTGTATCTGTCTAAGTTGCTCTGCGAGGGAAAGAGGCTCAGCCTCAGTCGTATTTTTGTCGCAGCGCACCATCTCTCGAATAATCGCCAGTACTGTGTGTCGTGACCTGGCCGGCCTAATGTCCTCCGCTCTATCGCCCGATACCACCATACCGCCCACGCGTTCGCCACGGTCGAGGGCTGACCATAAAAGTAAGCTGGCAGCGTGTGCGGCTAGGACCGATTTAAAGCAATTGCGTGAACCGAACCGCATCGTGCGACGAAGATCGAGTGAGACCAGAACAGGGCGTTCGCGCTCCTCATGAAATAATTTTGTGTGGGGTTCACCAGACCGTGCTGTCACGCGCCAGTCAATAGCTCGCACATCGTCACCCGCTGTGTACTGACGCACCTCATCAAATTCTACGCCTCGACCTCTACGGTAAGAGCGTTTCGCTCCCGCGAGATTTGCGAGGGCTCGACTCGCTTTGGTGACATCCAGAAATCGAGCAGAGAAGCGCGCAGCAATGAGTGCGCTGCTGTCGATATCTGCGCCACGTGGGAGTTGTTGTTGCTGAAGTTTCACGATCAGCCGACAGCTACTGTCTCAAGAAGCCGATTAATCACTTGAGTGCGCGTTACACCTGCAGCTTCGGCCTCAAAAGAAAGGATCAGCCGGTGCTTTAAGCAGTCGGTGACCACGGCCTGAACATCATCGGGGCTAACATAGTCCCGACCGTGTAAATAAGCGTTGGCTCGGGCGCAGCGGTCGAGGGCTATCGTCGCTCGGGGGCTAGCGCCGAACTCCAGCCAGTCGGAGAGTTCGTTGTTGTAGGCGCTGGGTTCTCTGGTGGCTATAACGAGCTGCACAATATAAGCCTCGACGGCTTCTGCCATGTGCACGGATAAAACGGATTGTCGAGCCTTGAATATAGCATCTTGCGAAAGGGGCTGAGGTGCTTCAGGAATGGTTCCGCTAGCTTCATTTCTTGCCAGCTTGAGGATTCGAGTTTCGGCATCGGCATCTGGGTAGGACACATTTACCTGCATTAAAAAACGATCGAGCTGGGCTTCGGGTAGAGGGTAGGTACCCTCTTGCTCGATAGGGTTTTGAGTGGCCATGACCAAAAACATCTCGGGAAGGGCGTAGGTGCGCGTACCCACGCTGACTTGACGCTCTGCCATTGCCTCCAAGAGTGCGGATTGAACCTTGGCAGGGGCGCGGTTGATCTCATCCGCCAGTATTAAATTATTGAAGATCGGACCCTGTTGAAATTCGAATGTCCCCTGCTGTGGCCGAAAAATATCAGTCCCGGTGATATCACCAGGAAGTAAGTCGGGGGTAAATTGAATGCGATGGAAGCCGCCTTCGATTCCCTCTGACATTTGCTTTATCGCGCGGGTTTTGGCCAAGCCCGGTGCACCCTCAACGAGTAGGTGCCCATCTGCTAGAAGTGCTATCAATAATTTGTGGATGAGATCATGCTGACCGATAATTTGGCCAGACAACCAATGCTCAAGTTGTTGTAGGGGTGTCGAAGTCACGGAAATCGCTCTGTCTTAGGGATGCCAAGGATATGGCTCCTGCTATGACAAAAACAAGTGTCGTGAGTTCATCACAATGGGTTCAAAAGCGATGAAATAACCGTTTTTGCACCCAACTCGGCGTGCTGCACCAGAGTTGGGTGGTGCTTAGTTGGGATTCAGGTCAGAAGCCAGACAATTTATGACAAGCAGTGATGTTGGTGAGCCCTTCCCATTGATCTATTCGGCCTTCGCGCCAACCTTGCAGCCAGCTTAGTTTGTGGGGTCCAGTACCATGGGGGCAGGTTTCCCGTGAACGCCCGGAGAGGCCTATTTGGTACCCACGTTCGAAAGCGCGTTTCAGCATGTCTCGTTTGGATCTTCGCATCGTTTGATCTCCTACTAATTATTGGCAACAACTATTAGCCGCAACGGCTAATGTCCATCAAGTGCAAAAGAAGGGAAAGGGAGCAAAGTGGCGTGCAAACCTACAAGGCTTGGGTATGCCTCAATCGGGCATACTCTTAGGATGCTTCGGTCAGACTGCAGTGGTGGGCAGCTGACAGGCTGGTCTGTCAATGTATAACGATAAGTCTGCACATGTGAAATAAAAACAGAAGCGGGAATCCCTGTCGATAGTTGATTGGTTCTAACCATGTTCTGCAAGGATCTAAAGCTTGCTATGAGCTAAGAATCATTCTCCTTATGTCTGGATAACCTGCTGTAAAACCGAGGCAAAAAATGCTTTTGGTACAAATATTGGCGCCGAAAACTTGTTCCACCCTGTTTGGAAGGGACGCGCGTTTGGGCTCACACGGTTGTGGTTTTCGGCGATTCGTCAGGCGTCGGTCGCTGTGCACGTGTTGTTGGTCCTGTTAGAACAGGCTGGGTTTTTTAGGGGTTGCTACTCGCGCAAAACTTTTGGTGATCCAGATTAAAAATAGGGTCGTACTAAACGCATTGGAACGACCACAGGGTTGGTCCCAGTATGTCTTGCGATAGTTTTAGGCCATCTTCCCCCAGATGGTTTTTTCTCCCCGGCCCACGCGGCCGGGGTTTTTTTTACCTACTTGCCCTAGGATGCTGCGCCTTGTTGTCGGGGTGTGGATCGGCTGCATTGCAAGACCACGCCATTAAGTCCCCGGAAATGCGACCGGAAACATTTTTTACGGGTTTTCTGACTGCACACGGTGTAGTGAGAGACCGTCGTGGCGCAGCGATACGTCAGTTTAATGCGGACATCAGTGCCTGCTGGAATGATGGTGTAGGCACCCTAGATGAAGACTTTGTCTTCGACGATGGCGAGGTCCAGAAGCGTGTGTGGACGCTATCGCCAAGCACCAATCAAAGGTTTATCGCGACGGCGGGCGATGTTGTTGGTGAAGGCGAAGGCCGTTGGAATGGCAGCGCCTTTGTCTTGGACTATACCTTGCGTATCCAGCTCGAAGACGGAGCGGTCGATGTCCGAGTAGACGACCGCATGTATCGCGTTAGCGATGATGTGGTCGTTAATCAGTCGAAAATGAGCAAGTTTGGGGTTGGTGTAGGTGAGATTTTACTCACCATAATTCGCCATCCTGATGTAGAGGTTGAATGCGCCCCCAAATAACAACGCAAGCTTTGGGCTTTGCTGGTCTCACCCCCTTTTACCTGTTTCTACTTGGCATAGCTTTTCTGCAGGATTACCCCAGAGCGCTCTCAATTCAGGGCTTTGTGGTTTATTCACTTGCGATCTTAAGTTTCCTGTCGGGTGCACTCTGGGGTAACACACGCCAGTTGCCAGATGGTGAGCAGAATTTTCATCTAGTCGTGAGCAATGGCATTGTTATTTTTGCCGTTGCAAGCGTATTAACCGCGCAAGTGGTGCTTGCTGTATTGCTACTTACACTCGGATATCTTGCCTTGCTTTGGTACGAAAGGCGTACACAGACGACGCGAAACTGGTATTCGGCTATGCGTGCGCAGTTGACCCTTGCGGTAGTCTTCGCTCATTTGCTGTACGTCGGATTGAATGTAGCTATGCTGGACTAACTACGCTGGACTAACCACCTTGCGCTCGAGGCGTCACCCTGCAGATTGAGACAATAAAACGGAGAAAGAAGTGACCGAAAATAACAATCAATGGGTTTTGCACCATTATGAAGCGTCTCCTTATGCTGAAAAAATCCGTCTGATGTTTGGACATACCGGGTTGTCGTGGCATTCGGTGATATCTCCCGCTATGCCCCCTCGTCCCAACCTCGACCCTCTGACTGGCGGATATCGGCGGATCCCGGTCGCTCAGAAGGGCGCGGACTTGTTTTGTGACACGGCGCTTATCGCCCTTGAGATCGCCGGAGAAACTGATCGAGCGGCACTGCGCCCGGCGTCAGTGAGCGATGATTGCAAAGAATTGGTGGCTCGCGCACAGGGTGATGTGTTCTTTTCAGTCATTACCAGCGAGCCCCCTACAAAAGTGCTTGCGTCGCTGCTGCGAAAATTTGGAATTCGCCAGACCTATCGATTTTTTAAAGACCGCTCGGGCATGATGAAAGGCGCAACGATTCGACCGCCCTCAGGAGAGCAAGCCCGCTCGGTGATAACAACGTTTTTCGCGGATTTAAATGCCGCTCTTGCCGACCGTTTATTCCTCGATGGGGAGCGTCCGGGTTACGCCGACTTTGCGGCGATCCACCCGGTGAAATTTAAGCTGGATTTTATCGAGATGAGTTTGCCCAAAGACCTTGTTCATTTGAATCGGTGGTATGAGTCTATGCTTGAGCCGGGCCACGGCGAGCGATTGGAACTTGATCCCTCGGACGCCTTTGCAATGGCGGCGCAGTCGCAGCCCCGGCCTCTGCCACCGTCTGATAGCCATGAGTACCTGAATCAGATGGTGAGCGTGGCGCCCACCGACTACGGGCAGGTTCCCGTATTAGGACAGCTGGTGGCGACCACCGGTGAGCGCTATGTTGTGGCGCGGCAAACAGATGATTTCGGTGTTTTGCACGTGCATTTTCCACGGGTGGGCTACGTTGTAAAACCCGCTGCCGCAGATTAATACACTGATCATGTGGGAGATAGTATGACGCCAAGGTATGCTTTAGTGACTGGGGCTTCGGCAGGCTTGGGAGCTGAGTTCGCGAAACAGTTGGCACAAAAAGGCCTCAATTTGCTGCTTGTTGCGCGTCGTGGAGACCGTTTGCAGGCGCTTGCAGCTTCTCTTAGTCAGGACTTCGGTGTGACGGTGAAAACATTGGTGGCCGACCTTTCTGAGCCCAATGCGCCGTTGCTAATCGAGAAATATTGTCATGACAACAACCTTCAGATTGACTGGCTAATTAATAACGCGGGTGTAGCCGGGCCTGACTTATTGAAGGATCGTGATTGGCCAGAGCAGCAGGCTTTCTTTCAACTAATGATGCTATCGGTTGTTGAGTTGTGTCATCGCTTCGTACCCGGCATGGCCGCCAGAAAGTTCGGTCGAGTGGTTAACGTGGCGTCTGTAGCGGGACGAATTCCCCGGTCGGGTGGGTGTAACTATGGACCAAGCAAAGCCTATTTAGTGGCGGTGTCCGAGGAGCTAAACCTTACCGTGGCAGGGCAGGGTGTCCATGTCTCAGCTTTGTGTCCCGGCTTCACACACACTGACTTTCATGAAACCGCGGGTTTGAACGATATGAAGGCGGGTATGCCAAGATGGCTTTGGTACGGCGCTGACACCGTCGTCAGTGACGCCATCCGTGGCGCAGATGTTGGCAAACCTGTGGTGGTGTCGGGGCGTTTGTACCGGTGGTTAGACCCACTCTTTCAATCAGTATGGACTCGCCGGTTTTTTCGAATCAAGGCGCGTCCGGAGTAACGCTATATACTGGTCGCGTTCCCCTGGCGAAAACCTTTCATCCACTGAGTGGGCGAACAGAGATTAACCGCGCGAAAAGAACGCCGGAAATTGGCGGCATTTTCATAGCCTAATTCTGCGGCTACGGCCTCCACGCTCGCACCATCAAGCAACATATTTTTCGCACAATCGTGAACGGCTCTCAACTTCAGTTCACGAAACGTTGTCTGTTCTTCCATGAGACGCCGGCTTAAGGTTCGCGGAGATAAATGCAGTGATTCCGCAAGGTCGTTGATGTCTGGCAGGGGTGGGCGTTGAGACTGCATCACGCTACGAAGGTGACGCGTGAAAGGCTGGTCTCCGGGAGAGCTGGCTAGTTGTAACTGCTCGCTAAGGTGACGCCTAGAGAGTTGCCAAACTTCGGGGTTGCTAAAGGGGGAGCGGGTGTTCAGCCAATGGGTTGGGAATTCTAGGCCTGTAAAACGGCAGTCGTAGCTCAGTTTGCCCAAGAGAGGGATTGCCATGGGTGCCTCTCGCTTGAGGGCAGGATAGGCAATTTTAAATGTTATGGTCCCCTCGGCTGACCCTACTAAGTCCCTAAGGTAGTCTTGAAGGAGTGCAAAGACCGTCTCAGCATGTATCAGTAACGAGTCGCCCAAGTCTCGATCGGTCTCTAGCGTGATTCGCGTAACCCTTTGTCCTGCTAGCAGCTCAAAATGCAGGTAATCGGCCTCCAGAGTTGAGTAACTTGACATGGCTTGCAGTCCGGCCCCGAGGGTCGGTGCCGACATCATTGCAACGCCCATCATTCCCAGTGTTGCCAGTCCATTTCTGCTGGTAACCAGTGATCCTAATTGTTTGTCACCCAGCATCTCTTGAGCATTGGCAAGTAACTTCAGAAAATCACTGGGCTCCAACTTGGCCAATTGCCAGAGTGCCTCTGAATTAATAGCACAGCCCCTGAAGAGCGCAGCGTCGTCATGACCACGGATTTTAAGTTCGCGGTGTAGCAGCCTCGCATAATGTGCACTTATCATGTTTGCGGCCTTTTTAGGCGTATAATGACACCCTAATGGCGAAAGAGGAATGGGTCAATCGAAAGTGCCTCAAGTAGCATTTCACCACCATGATCGAGTGTTGCACATGACAAATCGAGAAAAAGTCCAGTTGATGAAGCGCTCGGCGAACGGTTACTGCGATACGCTGGCGTGGCCAACGATACTGCTGGTAGCTGTTGTGTTCCTTTCGTATTTTTTAACCCCTGTAGCGGTGGTAGCTGGGCTATTACCGGTGTCGGTGGGTGTACTCTTAATGGCATTCTTTACCTACGCAGCTTATACCGGGCTGCATGAGGCGGTGCATGGCGCTGTCTGTGGTGGTCAACAGAAACACCGATGGGTTAATGAATGGGTAGGTTATCTTGCGGCCATCCCGTCAGGGATTCCATTGTGCGCTCATCGCCACGAGCATTTTTCACACCATAACCACACCAACAAGGTAGGTGAGGATCCTGATCTGATTTGTGCAGACATGACAACTAACCCCTGGCGACTTGTCGCATCGCCGATGTTGCTAACCGCACAACAATTTCAACTCTTTTTGCGAGAGCGGTGGCCTAGTGCCCACAAGGAGCTTCGAAGAACTTTCATACTTGAAACCTCTGCCATACTTCTCAGCCGCGTTTTGTTACTGATTGCGTTGTTTGGCCCTGTGGCGGCGAGTGCCGGTATTTCAACCTTCTCTGTGAGTGTGGACGTTTTATTCACGCTTGTTGTCGGGCCACTGATTGGGCAGGTGGTTTTGGTTTATCTGTTTGCTTACGTCGTGCACAGGCCACATACCGTCGCAGGCAAATTTGTTGACACGTCCATTTTTGAACTGCCTCGAGCATTACGTAGCGCGGGTACCTGGCTTTGGGGTTTTCAGAACTACCACGGCATTCACCACGCTTTTCCCAGAGTGCCTTGGTATCGATATCGTGCAGTGTTTGAAGCGCATCGGGACGAGTTATTTGAACAAGGTATGCCCACCTATCAACTTTCTGGCTTAAAATGGCGCCGAGTTAATTAATATTTAAAGCCACAGGCTAGGAGACAGAGCATGCCCGTTATCACCTTCATTGAATTCGACGGCACCAAACATCAGATAGACAGCGAATCAGGCCTCACCGTTATGGAGATGGCCATGAAGCACGACATCCCGGGTATTGATGCTGATTGTGGAGGTTCGGCTGTTTGCGGCACCTGCCACTGTTTTGTAGAGGTATCGAGCGAGCTGCCAGCGGTGGAGCCTCAAGAAGAGTCCATGCTGGGGTTACGCCCAGATCGCGAATCAAATTCCCGCTTGAGTTGCCAGCTTCAAGTCAGCGAACAAGGTGGCGACATGACCATAAGACTCCCAGAATTTCAGATGTAGTCTTGAGCCTCTGACGAGGCCACATTAGCCGCTAAACGAAATGTTGAAATGGAATAGGACGCACCCATGAATCAGGCAGTGACCCAAAAAGACGGATTGCCCGACCCGCTGAGTACGCCTTTAGAGCAGCTCGATGTGGCTGATCCTAGACGATTTGAGTTTGATACCTGGCAACCTCTGTTTGAGCGACTACGGAACGAAGCCCCGGTTCATTATCAGGCGGAAGGCCCCGCGGGCCCTGCGCCGCACGGTGATTTCTGGTCGGTAACGCGTTTCGAGGACATCGTCGAGGTGGAGAAAAACTGGGAGGCGTTTTCGTCAGAGCCATCTATTGCCATTCTTGATCCTGAGCCCGACATGTCGGTGCAGATGTTTATTGCGACCGACCCGCCGCTCCATGATGAGCAAAGACGAGCCGTTCAGGGAGTCGTAGCGCCACGGAATTTACAAGAATTTGAGGCAATAATTCGCCAGCGTACCCAAGAGACCCTTGAGGGATTGCCCGTTGGCGAAACCTTTAATTGGGTGGATCGTGTTTCAATCGATTTGACCACCAAAATGCTAGCGACGCTTTTTGATTTTCCTCAGGAACAACGCCACTTGCTAACGCACTGGTCAGATGCCGCCACATCTGACGCGCGGATTACAGCGGGCCGAGGCCTAAGTATCGATGAGCGACGCACAATTATGCTTGAAATGCTGCAGTCGTTTACGCAACTCTGGCATGAGCACAAGGCAAATGATCGAGAGTCTTTTGACCTGATTCGAATGTTGCAGCGTGATCCTAAAACGCAAAACATGGTTGATGAGCCGTTGTCTTATTTAGGCAATTTGATGCTGTTAATAGTGGGTGGCAATGACACTACGCGAAACTCAATGACCGGGGGGGTGCTGTATTTGCACCAAAACCCTTCTGAGATGGCAAAACTTAAGGCAAATCCTGCGCTGATTCCATCCATGGTATCAGAGATTATTCGTTACCAAACGCCACTACCGCACATGCGCCGAACAGCCACGCGGGATGTTGAAATTAATGGCACGGTCATTCCTAAAGGCGGGCGCGTTGTTCTGTGGTATGTCTCTGGTAACCGCGACAGCGACATGATACCGAACGCAGACGAGTTCATTATTGACCGGCCTAATGTGCGGAATCATTTATCGTTTGGTATGGGGATCCATCGATGTATGGGTAATCGGTTGGCTGAGATGCAGCTACGTATCGTTTGGGAGGAGATCTTAGAGCGCTTTGAGCGTGTCGAAGTCGTAGGTTCCCCGGTGAGAACCTGCAACTCTTTCGTTCGTGGATATCACGACTTACCAGTTAAATTGCACCCGAAAATTTAGGTCGCCGACAAGCCCTCGCCGCTGGCCAGAGCTGGCCAGCAATGTCGCTTGCGGCTACAAGGGCTGTCCGCTGGTTTCTTCTAAAGCTGACAGTGACCAAAGCGTGAGCACCGCCGCCAGCAAGATGTAGAGCGAGACAAAGGTAATTCCCAGCTCCTTCCACAGCAAGACCGCGAGCGTGGGCGCCAAGGCTCCGCCAACGATGGCACCAATCTGATAGCCCAACGACGCTCCCGAGTAGCGAACTTCTGTACTAAATAGCTCTGTGAAGTATGCGGCCTGAGGGCCGTATTGCATGCCCAAGAAAGCAAGACCCAGTGTAAGGCCTAACGTGATCAGCGGTAGGGAGCCAGTGTCGATAAGTGGGAAGAGGGCGAAGCCCCAAAGCCCGGTGAGAATGGCTCCCCAGCGATAAATTTTTTTTCTACCCATCCGGTCAGACAGCCCTGAGAAATAGAACTGGGTTGGAACCATGACTGCAGAGCCGATTAGAACGGCGGTGAGCATGGCCTCCCGGGAAAGGTTCACCGTGGGGGAGTTGAGTCCATAGGCAACGGTAAACGCGATCAAAATATAGAAGGTGACTTGTACCGACAAAAACGCTCCGGCGGCGAGCATGATTGTTCGGGGATATTTTTTGAATGCTTCGACAACTGGCGATCTAGCGACCACCTGAGTATCGTCAGGCATGCCCTGTGCAGCCTTCAGCGTTTTAAAGGCCTCGGTGTCCTCCAGGCGCAGCTGGACAAAAAGCGATACACCGATTAGCAGAATACTGGCGAGAAAGGGTAGCCGCCAGCCCCAGTTCATAAAGGCTTCATCACTCATGTTCATGCTGACGCCGATAAAGGCCAAGTTTGCCAAAATGACGCCAACCGGTGCACCTGCTTGCGCATAGGCGCCATACCAGCCCCGTTTATTGGCCGGAGCACTCTCGGTCACTAAGAGCATGGCACCCCCCCACTGACCGCCAATGGCGAGGCCTTGGATAAAGCGTAAAAGGACCAGCACCAAGGGTGCGGCAATGCCAATCGTTGCGTACGTGGGGAGCAAGCCGATCAGAGTTGTGGCGGCCCCCATCATCATTAAAGCAACGACTAAGGTACGCTTTCGGCCTACACGATCGCCAAAGTGGCCGAAAATCACGCCGCCTACGGGCCTGGCAATAAAGCCCACCGCAAATGTGCTGAAAGAAATGATCAGCAGCACCATGGGAGGGAGGTCTTGAGGGAAAAACGCCTTGGGAAAGACGATCGCGGCGGCTGTGCCATAGATGAAAAAGTCGTACCACTCAATACTTGTGCCGGCCAGCGACGTGAGTGCGACCTTGCGCATATTACCCTTGTCGTCATGCTCTGACGCCATGTCGTCTTCCTCTGCAGTGTAAAAGAACCGTGCCTTACGTTCCCACTATCAGCCGTAGATGTCGAGCTACCAGTCTTGTGTCCACGCAACGGCGTCAATTTGAGGGTTCAGGACGTAAATTTCGCGGGGTGGGAAAACACCTTCATTATTTTTTTGCGCTGCTTTACTTCATCTACCTAGGGCCAGCGACGACGACAAAGACAACTCCAACGCCTTATAGGCGTCTCGAATGACGAGATTCTTAATAGTAATTACCTATCGCATTGCGTTAAATTGGAGGCCTGAAAAGGAGGTCGTATGATCGAATATCACAATCCAGATGCGCCGATAGGTATTGATGAAATACCCTATGAGCTTTCTTTGGCTGTTACATCGAGCTCAAACACTACCATAGGTTTATTGGCCAATGGATTTCCCGATTCTGTAGAGTTTTTGAATGCAGTGGGTGACGCTATTTGTGCGTTGTTTCCAAGCATAACGTTACGGGCATACAACAAAGGTAACGCCACCATTGCTGCTGGTGATCAGTTGTTGCAGGAAATTACCGGGGAGTGTGCGGGGGTTATTGCTGCCTACGGACATTGAGGTTCTTGCACTACCGGCACCGTGCGTGACGGAATTAATATTGCAAACCTCGGTATTCCCTCAGTCGCATTGGTGACCGAAGAGTTTTGGGCGCAGGGTGATTTTGTAGCTCAATCCCTCGGTATGCCCGCAGTGCCGCGCGTCCAGTTGCCACATCCAGTGGCAGGGACAGACACGGGGACTATGCGAAAGATTGCAGAGTTAGTTGCACCCACAATAATTCAGGCGTTGGAGGGTGGTGATGGGTGATTTGCTTTCGGCTGCTGACGAGGCACAAGCGTTAGAGGATCTTCATCAGAGAGGCTGTACCGACGGGCTGCCCGTGGTCATTCCCACGCATGACAGAGTCGCGCGTATGGTGCTGGCTTCAGGACAGGCCGGGGATATGGTGTTGGGCACTATGGGGCCTGGTCATGGCGTGGCAAGTATTGAAAAGGTTGCGGTGGCGGCGGTTATGGCGGGGTGTTTACCCGATTACATGCCGGTCGTGATAGCGGCGGTTAAGGCCGTTATCGACCCGGCCTTTGACCTGACGGAAATGCAGGCAACAACGCACTGTACGGCACCGCTAATGATAGTTAACGGACCTGCGCGTCATAACTGTGGACCTATTGTTTCTGGTACCGGCGCGCTTGGACCCGGTCATCGTGCCAATGCTACGATTGGACGAGCACTGCGATTGACTATGATCAACATCGGTAAAGCTAGGCCCGGCAGTTCGGATATGGCTTTGCTGGGGCATCCGGGCAAGTTTACTTATTGTCTTGCCGAGGACGAGGAGGGCAGCCCTTTTCCTCCACTTCATGTTTCCTTGGGTTTTGATGCACAGGATAGTGTCGTAACTATCGTCGGTGCTGAGGCGCCGCATTCAGTTATTTATGCCGGGGATGGTGATGACCCTCAGGGTTACACTGTGCTACTTGAGTTATTGGCGTTAGCCCTGGCTAATGCACCTAGCAACAATGCCTCTTTAACCGGTGGATTTGCGACTGTGGTGTTAAATCCAGAGCACAGCGCGATCTTGCATAAGGCGGGCCTCGCTCGAGAGGATATTGCTCGCGAGCTCTATGAGCGTAGCTCCTTGGCAGATGAAACCGTCAAACGACTTATGCCCGTCTTTGGGGGTATACCTGCAAATACAGGAGAGGACCCTACCCGCCGTATGGCCTTTCGAGGGCCGGAGCAAATACTCATTTTGCAGGCAGGCGGGAGTGGGCTCTATTCGATGGTTATGCCCTCTTGGTGCGCTGGAGCTCACAGCAACTCAGCGGTAAGTGTCAAAGTTGAGGCTGATATTTTCTGTGAGATTCCCAGCTTCACAAAGTCTTAACAGATTGCACAGATTGGTGATCTGTTGGGCGACAAAAANNTTTCTAAGACGTTCTTCTGAACGTTCTTCTGAATAGGGCGATCTGATCGCCGTAGGAGGCTGCCATTGCAGGCGGGTGGTGAAACCTTCCTGTAGTTTTTGAGAATTTCTGGAGATAGGTTGAATGTGTTTAGGAAGTCCCATGACCTACCGTTTATTCTGAGTTGTCCCCGTTGCCTAAGCCTCGACCCTTTTCAGGTGAACAATGATCTGGGCACCGTTGACAGTGTTTTCGGCAAACATTTCCCCTCCCATATCGTGCACAATTCCATAGCTCACTGAAAGTCCCAGCCCGGTGCCAACGCCAACGTCCTTGGTGGTGTAAAAAGGTTCGAAGATACGTTTCAGTGCCTCCTCGGGAATGCCGGTCCCTGTATCAGACACTGCAATTTTAACGGTGTCCTCGTTTAAC
>ENA-UZWX01002186-UZWX01002186.1-metagenome-genome-assembly--contig:-Day-4---50m-contig-2186_pt1 | contig 17751 bp, 17 predicted proteins | sample MGYA00260347_ERZ794907 | MGnify/ENA metagenome assembly ERZ794907 | reverse complement strand
AGTTTTAAAGGAATTGAGAAAAAGAAACGATTCTGTTGCTAAAGGTAAAGAACAACAAAAGACAGAAGCCAAAAGAAAAAAGAATGATTCCTTAACTCAAATAAAAGAGGATAAGAAAAAGGCTTTGAAGGAATTGAAAAAAAGAAACTACTCTATTGCTAAAGCTAAAGCCCAAGAAAAAGCATTAGAAGAAAAAAGAAAGAAAAACACGATTAGTCAAACCAAAGAAGAGCAAAGCAACCGAATCATTGAAAAAAGACGATATGATTCTATTATCAAGGTTAGAGAACTTGAAACAAAACAATTAATCGAATTAAGGAGACAAAACGATTCGATAGCTAGAATTATAGAGAAAGAAAGAAAAGAGCTAGAAGCATTAAGAAATCGCACTGCTATAGCTAAAGAAGCCAATACTTCTAATTCAAAAGAAGAAGAAAATAAAAAAGCAACATTGCTTGAAAGAATCAAGTATAGAGATTCTTGTCATTATCAAATCAATGAGTATGATCGATTTTATAACATTACAACAATTAGAACAGAGCCATATACTCTAAATAAAAATCTTACAGTAGAATTATATAAACAAGGCAGAAAAACAAATGTCTTTTTCAATTTATCAGAAGATTTAGGGTGCGCTACTTACCTGCCGAACCAAAGATCTAGTGTAAAAATCACTTTAGAAAATAATCGCATTGTTAACTTTTATCACTCCTGGGATATTGAATGCGGTGAATTGTTTCTTTTTAAAGCTAGATTATCTAGCATTAACATAAATATATTAAAAAAATCACCTATTAAATCTATAGTAATTCATGGAACTCAAGGCTATAAAGAAATAAATTTTATAGAATACAAAGAGTTTTTTATCGATAAGCTTAAATGTATTGAGTAAATAAATCACCAACAAAAAAGCCAATGACTATGGCTATTTGTTAGTAAGTAAACATTTTTAAAATATATCGACTGAGTTTGTTATTTATAAACCTTTAACAACTTATACTGCTCTTCAATAGCGGCTTTAAATTCTGTTTTTAAATCCGAAACTAAATCACTTACACTTAGCGAATTATTTATGGTGGTTACTCCTTGTCCTGCCGACCAAATGGTAGCCCAAGCTTTAGCTTCATCATTTTTAGCAGTTAATTCTTCTCCAAAATCTATTTTACTCTTTTTTGCTAACATGTCTTCAGTAATTCCCATAGCATTTAAACTGGGTGCTAAAAAGTTTGCAGCAACTCCAGAAACTGCAGCGGTATAGATAATATCACTTGCACCACAATCAATAATCATATCTTGATAAGCTTTTGGTGCTTTACTCTCTTCGGTATTAATAAAACGGGTTCCCATATAAGCTAAATCTGCTCCCATTTGCATTGCCGAAGCGATATCTCTTCCTGTACTAATGCAACCCGAAAGTAATATCGTTTTCTTGAATATTTTTTTAATTTCTGAAACTAATGGCATCGGGTTTATGGTTCCTGCATGACCACCAGCACCTGCTGCAACGAGTATTAATCCATCTACTCCTGCTTCCGCTGCTTTTTCAGCATGACGTTTTTTAATCACATCGTGAAATACCAAACCTCCATAACTATGGACAGTATCTACTAATTCTGAAACGGCACCCAATGAAGTAATTATTAATGGAACTTCATGCTTAACACACAAGGCCAAATCTGCTTCTACTCTTGGGTTAGAATTATGGACAATCAGATTAACACCAAATGGTGCTGCTTTTTTACCCGATTCCTTTTCAAAATCGGAAAGTGCTTTTTTAATTTCAATTAGCCATTCTTCAAATCCCTCAGATGTTCGTTGGTTTAATGCTGGGAATGTTCCAACAATACCATTTTTACAACACTCAATTACTAATTGAGGTCCTGATATTAAAAACATTGGCGCCGCTATTGCTGGCAGTGATAATTCTTTAATAAATGATGCTTTACTCATAATATAATTAATATTTTATTAGATGACTTCAAATAACCCAGCAGCTCCCATTCCGCCTACAACAAACATAGTGCTAACGCCCTAATTAGCGCCTTTTAGGTTCCGTTTTATTAATGCATGAGTACCATACGAAATCCACTCACTCCGTAAAGCTGTCCAATAGAAATGGCATCTCAATTTACATTTAATAAATTGTCATCGATTCCTAATTTCTCTCTGCAATATAATACTTGTAAAGCAAAAGCTTCGTTTAATTCCCAATGTATGATCTCATTATATTGTTAATCCATGTTGTTTCAATAATTTTGGCGCTGCGAATTTTGGACCAATTCCCATTTCATCTGGCTCGCAACGGTTACTGAAATACTCGTATAAATCCCTAAAGGTGTTACGTTTTGTTTAGCTGCTAAAGCCCCATCCATTAGGACACATGCTAACGCTACGTCTGATACCTGACTTGTATTTCCTGCTGTGAGAACCCCTCCCTCTATTACTGTTCGCAATCCTAAATAAAGAGTTGTATATGTCATGATATTATTTAATTATTGGCACAGAACATCTAATTCTCAATAAGCATTTTAAACTGGTGTACCTTTGTTTATAGTGGTACGCGAAAGCCTAGCTAAAAAGTGAGATCGAGAGACGTGTGTAAATAATTAAACGAAAAAAGAGGGTAGAACTCAAACAACTACCCTCTTTTAATGCCACTATAATATAACCAACCAAGTACTAGTGACAGTTTCAAAATTACTAAGATCTTAACTGTATAAACATGATAAAAATCAGTAATAGTAATTAATTTTCATTACTATTTAGGTAAACTTTACCCTTATTTAAATAACTAAATGACTTGCTGAACATTCAAAAAAAAGCACCAAACTGGCGGTAACTATTAGGTCGATTTGCTGACTAGTAATAAAATTAACATTTTAAGCAACGGGTGACACTTTTGATTTCTTTAAAGTATTATTTAATTTATGAGCAAATGCACTATAAATGGTCTAAATAGCGTCAAATAACTTCTACAAATATGGTATATGCTATTAATAAAATAGGGAGAGCGTTTTCACATTTGTTATTGATAAGCCTCAATGATATACTATATCAAAGGCGAGGGAATAAAGTTGACTAATATTTATTCACAACAATTATTTAAATGTTTAATTTAAACATAGTTAGAATATAAGTACGTTAAACAAAAAAAAGAGGCTCGCTCTCTCACAAGTAACCTCTTTCTTTAGTACAATCCTTCAAAATAGTTAGTCCCATGATTAACCTCTTAAAAGATACATCATAAATATAAGGAAATACTTATTAGAATACTAAGTTTTCTTAACTTTTCTTTTGATACTATACCTCTATTTATGTGTAATAAATTATACTTATAATTCGAAAAGAGTTACCATCATTGGTAATACTAACAATTCCGGAAAAGTAAAAATAGAGAAAGACACTATAGCTAATTATAGTTTATTGGCACGTTTTAAAATGTTTTTAGAAGAAATGTTATATTTAAAGATAGTACACAAAAAGCACAATTATTATTAACTTCTTGGTTTATTTTGCCTAAAACAAAAGCACCCCTAAAACAAACTTTGATTTAAATTTAGATATTTCCGATGTCATCCATATTACAAAGATTTTGTTGAAAACTAAAATATCAAGATATGAATCTCAAAACATTCAGAAATAAAATCTAAAAGAATGAGTAAATCATAATTAAACCAATTTTCTAATTAATATTATAACTTAAATATAACAAATCAGTAATTATTGTTAATTATTTAACAATATAAAATGTATATTTGCCAATAAAAACAAAAAAAAGAGAGGCGCTCTCTCACGAGACCTCTCTTCATAATGCAGTCTTTATAGTTAGTCCCATGATTAACCTGAAAAAAGATAGCCTCTAAAGTTAGTTTAAATATTATATCCTTATGTAACAATTGTTACATAAGGATATAATATTTAAAGAAAGGCGTTCTCTCTTGCAAGTAACCTCTCTTTTTAGCATCTACAAAATAACTTAACTAACCAGAAAATGATGCTAATGTAAAAGTACATCGTTCGAAGTTATCAAAACATGATAAAAATCAGTAATAATATTAATTATAAGATGAACTCTTATAACTTTATTACCAAACCTTAATAATGTGACGTTGTTTATATTCTGTCTAAGTACATAATATTTTTCTGATTATTCTTTTTTAGTTTTGACAGAACATCTTTTAGAATTAATTCTATTTTGATTTGATGCTCTAATAGTTTCTCTGTTTTATAATACAATAATAATCAGCACTAGGAAAAGCAAAACCATCAGTGCAATAACCCCTATACGACATTTATTGGCAATTTTACCAACTTTTTGATTTCTACCGCTTTTAGTTCAGGGAATACCTATTTTTCAATAAATATTTGATTAGCTCCAACATAACTACTTAGTTTTTTTTCAAGAAAACCCACCTTTATTCATAATTTTTATATTTAATTTAAGATTCAAAACTGTAAATAAAGTAGTTAGATTAAAATTACAAATATCAGTTTTTAAGTATAAACTATTGTTTATTAAATGATTTAGCATATAAAGTTACAGACAGTATTTTTACTTTAGAAATCATTTAACTTAAATTAAAAGATTAGGAGTAAATATTTAGAAATCCTTAATCGTAAATATATCTTGGTTTAATTAGCAAAAATAATTTAGATACTGAAAAACTTAGATTATATACAAGCATTACGCTTAGAATATAAAAATACACTTGATAAAAAAGGTAAGCATCAATTAGCATTTATGGAAAAAGATAAAAATTGGTTCATAGCAACACCACTATTATCAAAACTAGAAGACATTAAAAAATCGAACAAGACAATGAAGGGTTGGATCACTTTTATAGGTGTTCTAATTATTATTGAACTTGTTTTATCATTCTTGTTTCCAATGTTTATTTAGTCTAAAATTAGAATTAAATACAAAGACAAAGAGAGTAATTGATTGCAAGCCTAGAGCAACAACCAGAGCGAAGCGTCTTTATTTATTCTTTTGTTGTTCTGCTTAAATATCACTCATCTTTATAATAATTTAAATAGGTGAAAAAGAAAACCTAATACATCCAATAAGATTATTACACAATAAACAATTGTGATGGTTGTTAAAGTTATTTTTTACATTCTGAAATCCATTATAATAATATTGAAATATTACTTCTGCATTATCATCTAATGCTTCTTTACGTTTTTCACTAGCCTTATTGTAATTAGAAATTTTGTGGTAATAAAAAGAGTTTTTTTCTTGTTGCAAGAAGCATAGATGTTGCATTTTTTTTATGTAAATACTCATATAAACATATTCAAATTAAGATTCAAAACTAACAATAAAGCAGTTAGGCTAAAATGACAAATATCATATTTTACTAATCGTTTTAAGATTAGCTGAATAAAATGAAACCTTATGTAACAAATGTTACATTGAATCCATATTCTTTTTTTTTATCTTTAGAGGAGGAGATAAAAGAAGCAATAGTATTTGATAAGAAACTTATAGAATGGATGATTCAAATAAAACAAAAAAAGAACTTCTCAAAGAATTACAAGAACTGAGAAAACAGCAAATAGAATCATCCTATACTAACTCAGAGTTGTTATTTCAAGGAATTTTTACACAAAATCCATTACCCATGTGGATTTATGATTTATCCACACATCAAGTGCTTGAAGTTAATCCTATTGCATGCTCCCAATATGGTTATAGTCGAGAGGAGTTTTTAGAATTAACTATCTTCGACTTATGCCCAGCAAGTGCGAAAACACGCCTGAGACAAAGAATAAAAAAATCGTTTTCAGAGCAAGGTACAACCACAGGTTGGCAACATAAAGCAAAAAATGGAGAACTTATTGAAGTCGACATCATATCTTTTGAAGTTAAATTTCTAGAAAAAAAGGCGGCAATCGTGATAGTTGATAATATTACTCAACAAATAAATGATACGAAAATTCTTGCCCAACAAAGATTGGAGTTAGCGAAATCGGAAAAGATTAACCGTTTAATTACTTCAACGGCTTCCGATGCTATTGTAATGATGAATAGTAAAGGGGAAGTTACCTTATGGAATAAAACAGCCGAAAAAATGTTTGGATTCAAATCTGAAGAGATTCTTAATAAAGATTTACATAGTTTTATTGCTCCCCAACGCTATCACCAGGCGATGCAAAAAGGGTTTCATCATTTTCTTCAAAGTGGAAAAGGACCCCTAATTAACAATACAACTGAAGTAATTGGTTTGCATAAAAATGGAACAGAATTTCCAATTGAAATCTCCATTTCTTCCTTTCAAATAAACAACAAATGGAACGCCTCAGGAATTATTCGGGATGTATCGGAGAATAGAAAACTTGAAAAACAACTCCGTGCAGCAAATTCGAAAATCAAAACCATATTTGAGAATTCGTACGATGTGGCTATTATTGCGACCGATAAAGAAGGAATTATCACGTTGTTTAATGTAGGAGCAGAAAAAATGCTCGGCTATACATCCAATGAACTTATTGGAAAATATCCTGTCGGAAAAATTCATCTTCAATCAGAGATTGCTCAACGCGGAAAAGAATTGAGTGCCAAACTTGGGCGGAAAATTGAGGGCTTTGGTGTGTTTGTCGAATTATCGCAGGATAACAGTCGTGAAAAAGGAGAATGGACCTACCTTAAAAAGAATGGTGAGCAGTTGAAAATGAGCCTGAGAGTGACTCCAGTTTATAACGACGATAAAATGGTTACTGGTTATGTTGGTTTTGCACATGATATTACCGGGCAATATTTAATTGAAAAAGAACGCGAAGAAGAGCGTCAGAAATTATCGGCTATGCTTAATTCGGCTCCCGATGCAGCTATTATTATCAATAAAAAATCAGAAATCGTATTCGTGAATAAAGGAACGACTCGTTTATTAGGTTATTCCGAAGAAGAGTTAATTGGCAAAAGTTTCAAAAAGCTTATCCTCGACAAAAGTAAAAAAGCGCATAAAAAGAATGTATTAAACTATTTTAAAGAACCCAGATTTCGCGAAATGGGAACCGAATTTACGATTAATGCAAAACACAAATCAGGAAAAGAAATTCCCGTAGAAATTACCTTAAGCCCCGTAAAAACGCGCAACGATGTTTTAGTGTTCTCGATGCTACGAGACATTACTGAAAGAAGAATTGCTGAAAAGAAATTGGAAGAAAGTGAATTTAAATTAGCTCAATTTTTCAATTTTGCGCCAATCGGTATTGCAATTAATGATATGGATGGTTCATTTACACAAGTAAATGTCGAGTTTACCCGCTTTACAGGCTACACCGCCGAAGAACTAAACAAGCTAACCTACTGGGAGTTAACGCCCGATAAATACAAAAAAGAAGAAGCTGTTCAGCTAAAAAAACTAGAAACAATAAGGGCTTATGGCCCCTACGAAAAAGAATATATTGCGAAGGATGGAACGCTGGTTCCCGTATTGCTTCGTGGAATGATAATAGAAAGTGAAGGAAAGGAATATATCTGGTCGGTTGTGGAAGACTTAACCGAAAGAAAACGAAAAGAGGCAGAAAGCAGCCGGATTGCTAAAGAATTGCGTCAGTTTATTGAGACAGCCAATGCACCAATTTTTGGTATCGACGCACATGGATTAGTAAACGAATGGAATCAAACCGCCGAAAAAATTACCGGCTTCAAAAAAGACGAAGTATTGGGCGAAGATTTGGTTGAAGGCTATATTACAGAAGATTACCGCAAAGCAGTAAAAGAAGTACTCGACAATGCCCTAAAAGGAAAAGAAACAGCCAATTACGAATTCCCGCTCTTTACTAAAGATGGTAAGCGCGTTATGGTATTGCTCAATTCATCTACACGTAGAAATGCCGAAGGACAAATAGTTGGCGTACTGGGTGTGGGACAAGATATTTCGGAAATGGTTAAACTGCGTACCGAATCTGAATCGGTGGCTAAGGAATTGCGCCAGTTTATTGAAACAGCCAACGCCCCAATTTTTGGTATCGATAGCAAAGGTCTGGTAAACGAATGGAATCAAACCGCCGAAAAAATTACCAGCTTCAAAAAAGATGAAGTGTTAGGCGAAGACTTGGTTGAAACTTACATAAAAGAAGATTACCGCAAAGCAGTAAAAGAAGTACTCGACAATGCCCTAAAAGGAAAAGAAACAGCCAATTACGAATTCCCGCTCTTTACCAAAGATGGTAAGCGCGTTATGGTATTGCTCAATTCATCTACACGTAGAAATGCCGAAGGACAAATAGTTGGCGTACTGGGTGTGGGACAAGATATTTCGGAAATGGATAAACTGCGTACCGAATCTGAATCGGTGGCTAAGGAATTGCGCCAGTTTATTGAAACAGCCAATGCCCCAATTTTTGGTATTGATAGTAATGGGATGGTCAACGAATGGAATCAGTCAGCAGAAAAAATTACCGGATTCTCAAAAAAGGAAGTACTCAATCAAGATTTAGTAGCAACGTATATCAATCCAAATTATCAAAAAAGTGTAAAAAAAGTACTAGATAACGCACTAGAAGGAATAGAAACTGCAAACTTCGAGTTTCCGCTATATGCCAAAGATGGAAAGCGTATAATGATATTATTAAACTCATCTACACGTCGTAATTCAGATGGTAAAATTATTGGTATGCTGGGTGTAGGACAAGATATTACCATTCTTAACGAATACAAAAATAACTTAGAATCGAAAGTAGAATACCGTACTCAAGAACTTCAAGAATCCTTGGAACGTGAACAGGAATTGGGCCAGCTTAAAACCAGTTTTGTTTCGATGGCATCGCATGAATTTAGAACGCCACTTACGTCTATTAAAGCAATCTCAGATATTATTTTAAGGTATTCTAATAAATTGTCTCAGGAAAGTATAAACGCGCGTCTGGAGAAAATTAAAAAAGAAGTAGATGACATGACCATCATGCTCGACGATATCTTAATTATAGGGAAATCTGAGGCTCAAAAATTAGCCTTTAATCCTGAAATTGAAGATATTGTTTTTTTAATACGACAGATTATAGCTGAATACCAGCTCAGTGACACCACAAACAGACAACTAATTTATGATATCCCAAACTCTATTATCATGATAAATTGTGATAAAAAATGGATTAAACACATAATTATTAATCTTATTAGTAACGCGGAAAAGTATTCAAATAAAAATACGCCAATTAAAGTAAGCATACATCAAAATCAAAGCAACATTTCTTTTAGTTTTGAAGATTTTGGTATTGGAATTTCAAAACAAGACATTAAAAAGCTGTTTGAACCTTTTCACCGCGGGTCGAATGCACAAAGTATTACGGGTACAGGATTGGGGTTATCTGTTTTACAACAAGCCGTTGACTTGCACAATGGAAAAATAGAAGTTGAAAGTAACCTTGGTAAAGGATCAAAATTCAAGATAATTTTACCTTTTAATATATATTAAAATGAAAAAATGTAAAATATTAGTTATTGAAGATACTAAAAGTATTCGTGAAGAACTCGAGGAGATTTTAACTTTTGAGGGCATGCATCCAATTACTGCAAAAAGTGGGCAAGAAGGGATCGATTTAGCCAAAGCAAATATTCCTGATCTTATATTATGTGACATTATGATGCCCGAAAAAGATGGTTATCAGGTGCTAGATGCAATCAAAAATATCAAACAACTAAGCACCACACCTTTTATTTTCTTAACAGCAAAATCTACAACTGAAAATAGACGAGAGGGAATGATATCGGGAGTAGACGATTATATTACCAAACCCTTTGATATTGATTTGTTAATCAAATCAATAAAGAGTCGTTTGTACAGTCATAAAAAAAGAAAAGAATCCGAAAGTATTAAATTTAGAGCCTTACAGCACAATATTAGCTTTGCTATCCCTCACGAATTACTTACTCCTCTTAACGGTATTATAGGACTCTCTAGCTTAATGAAAGACCCAGAAATGGAGATAAGTCAAAAAGAAGTTATAGATTTTTCAACAGGAATTTTTGAATCTGGTCACCGACTATTAAGCACTGTTCAAAAGTTTATTTATTATACCGAAATTGAACTACTACTCAATAATGATGTGAAAAAAGCTTTATTACGAAAAGAAATTACGAAAAAAGGTGAATGTGAGTTAAACGAACAATGTGTTAATATATCCCAAAAATTTAATCGGGAGTCTGACCTTGAGCTACATATTGATCATTTTGACCTCAAAATAAGTTCCTTTCATTTTGAGGTCATTCTTGCTAATATTCTAGACAATGCTTTCAAGTTTTCTGATAAGGGCGACAAGGTTATAGTAGAGGTAAAATTAGACGATTCTCATTTACATATTGCAGTTATTGATGAAGGTTTAGGATTTGGTGAATTCAAACTAAACGAAATTGATGCCTTCACTCAATTTAACCGAGAAAAGATGGAGCAACAAGGTTTAGGACTTGGATTAATCATCAGTAAAAAACTAATAAACTTCTATGAAGGAGAGTTGAATATAACCAATAACAAATCCAAAGGAAGCCATGTTAAATTGTCCTTTTGGCTAGCTGAATAAAAACCGTGGGGTAACAATAGACATTGTGTATTCTAAAATTAATACCAGAACCAAATATTACGGCAGCAAATACCATTTTAAGTGAGTTGAATTTGACGTGTTTTAAAATACCATATTTACTTTTTGTAGCACATTAGAATTAAAAAACATACATTATATTTATAAAATTGTAGAATTTACTTCTATTCAGAATTTGGACATGAGATTGTTTTTCCTCAAGAATTAGATACCTATATAAAATCTATTGGTTTTAGTATTACAAACAAGTTTTGGGAGTTTTGAAAAAACCACATTTAATGATAATTCTGTCAAACAAATATTTGTTAATAAGCAAACTATCTTCGAATTCTAAATAATTTATTACGATTAACAGTTTCTAGATAATAAACGTTTATCAAATACTTATAAATAAAAAATGTCTGTTTTAACCTTAAGAGAATTTATTAATTCTTCGCAATTTAGGAATAGTATCTGGTCTAATTATAATAGAAAAGAAGCTCTCCTAGACAGACTATTGGTTCAAAACGAGCTTACAACTAAAGTAATTGAAAAGATAGATACAGAATTATAAAATAAATAACGAAAGCACAAGACCGTGTATAATTCATTGCTTTGGTAGTTGCCTATTTGAAAAATTCCTTCGGAATCTTCTCTGGTTCGTTTTTGTTTACTAAATTAGATGCTAAACTACGTAACTAACCATATACAAATACGTTAGGCGAAATATATCAGACTTAATAGAATATGAATTTATTAAATAAACTTTACCGAATTTTTCTATCTGAATACGCCAAACAGCGGATTGAAAAAACAATACTATATGTTGCGTTATTTGGCTTTTTTATTCACTTAATTTTAATTTACTTATCAAAATTTGGTATAGTAAATTTGTCTTTAGAATCGGAATTATTTAAAAATCCGATATCGGCAATTTACACCCCATTCTCATTCATACTTGTTTATGAAGTTTACTTATTAATCTATTACTTACCAAAATCATTTACCACCTACATAACTAAACAGTATGAAATTATAACACTTATAATTATCCGAAAATTATTTAAAGATTTATCTGCTCTTGAACTGTCATCAGATTGGTTTGAAATAAAAGGAGATTTGCAATTTACCTATGATATCTTGGCTTCAGTTATTCTTTTCTATCTGATTTTTCAGTTTCAAAAACAAGGAATGCAAAAATCAACGCAACAAAAGGACAATAAATTAAAAATTGAAAGATTCATTAATAGAAAGAAAATAATTGCCGTTGTTTTAGTTCCAATATTTTTTACGATGGCTTTGGTTACACTTTTTAATTGGACATCAGATATTTCCTTTACTTCAAACGAGTTGCCGAGTTTTGAAACGGTTAATAATTTATTCTTTGACGAATTTTTTACCGTTCTGATATTAGTGGATGTCGTTCTTCTGTTAATTTCCTTTTTTTACACAGATAAATTTCACAAAATAATAAGAAATTCTGGTTTTATAGTTTCAACAATTTTAATCCGTATGTCATTCGGAGTAAGCGGGTTAATAAGTACAATTTTAATTGTAGCAGCTATCCTGTTTGGATTAGCAATAATAATAATCCATAATAAATATGAAAAAAATACTTTGCCTAACAACGTAAAAAATTAATTGCTGGTTTTAGCCTATTTACGAAAGTCCTAGCGGACTTTCTATCTGTGATTTATTTGCTAAGTTTAGTGATTAAAACACGCAACTAATATTATAAAGAGACGTTGTAGGTAATTTACATAAGAACAAAAAAACAAAATCTATGCCTTTATATATGGATATTCATACAGTCGATTCTGACGAATTCTCGGCAGAGGATGTTGTAAAAGCACATATGGAAGATCTTGCCATAGAGGATAAATTTGGTGTAAAACAATTGAAATATTGGGTGAATGAGCAAGGTAAAACAATTTTTTGCTTGATGGAAGGGCCGAGTAAAGAAGCCTGTAATCAGGTTCATCTTGAATCACACGGAAACACAGCCTGCAATATCATTGAAGTAGCAGACGATGAATACAACCTCTTTATGGGACAAGGGACATCTTGAATCTGGTTACAGAACTATTCTTCTTACCAATATCATATGCTTTTCTCAAAATAGTAATGGCTATTTTAAGAAAATAAAAGATTTATTATTTGCTAAGTTTGAAACTTTAGACATACCACCTACATTAAAGCAAGAACTTACCGCCACAAAACTAGAAGGTTTACTAGAAGATTTTGAAGAATTAAGTAATTTTGATATTTTCCCGAATAGGTTCTTGTCTATAAAAGAGTGTTTTAAGGTATGTGTAAGTTGTAATTATTGATACTCTAGTCTGTCCCTACTTAAGAAGATTACATACCAAAGTATCATTTTTATCTAGCCTTTAGCGAAGAAGCGATAAGCAGTAATATTATCAATAAACCAAGCAACAGAGCGAAGCGTATTTATTTATTATTCTTTTTTACTTCTAGTGATTAATATCATATTATACTTACATCGATTGATTTAATTTTGCTACTTAATCATATTAAATTCGAATCATGGCAGATACTATTTTATACGTTTCTCTATCAATTGTGATAATAGGTTTGATAATATTAATTAATAAACGAGAAGTACAGGAAGCATATAACACAGAAAGCCGAATGGCATCAAAAACTATTAAAAAACCAACTACAAAAAAACAAGTTGAGAAAACGAGTTTGGGAACTTTATTATGTGCCACATACCAAAATTTATAAAGAAAAGATACATGTTAATGACAAAGTAACTTCTTGGACAAAAATAGATTCAAATGAGGTACGTTTTTATCATGGCAATAATAGAGAGGCTGTTGGTATAATGAATAGCAGAAAATTAGCAAACCTAGTTGAAAACTATAAAATCGAAGGTGCGATTGTACAAATTGAACCCAAAGAACTAACAATAAGACTGTATTATCGTTAAAAAAACAGACAGTAAAACCAATTACGAAAACATTTGAAGTAGCCACTATTTAATCAACTACTATATTATTAAATTGTTAAATAATTCTTATTTTATTATTAAATGTAGATGGTAACATGATTATCTAGTTGTAACAATCAAAAAAAAGTAATAAAATTGCATTGTACTACAAAAAAAAGAGAGGCGCTCTCTCACAAGACCTCTCTATTTAGTACAATCTTCATAGTTAGTCCCAACGAATAACCTTGAAAAAGATATAGTGCAAGATACAAGATTTATACTACACTTTCATTAATATTTGTTAATACTTCAAAATAATTACAAAATTTAAGCAACCGAATTACTGGCAGAACATTAAAAAGAAAAGAGAGGCGCTCTCTCACGAGACCTCTCTCTTTAGTACAATCTTTATAGTTAGTCCCAACGAATAACCTTGAAAAAGATATAGTGCAAGATACAAGAATTATACTACACTTTCATTAATATTTGTTAATACTTCAAAATAATTATAAAATTTAAGCAACCGAATCACTGGCAGAACATTAAAAAGGGAGTAAAACGAAATGCAATAATATATGTAGCTACTTATTAGCTAGAGATGGAGATACGGCGAGATTTAGAGCCGAATTTTGACTTCATTTCGCTTAGCCAAATCAACGATATATTGAAACATCTACTAGCATTACTAACGTGAGATAATGGCTTTAAGAGGTTCTGAATAGCCTTATGTTGTTTGTAAACGACTTCTTCTAAGATATGCTACTTGCTATTAATTAGTTGTGAGAGAACTTTTCACATATCTTAAAAAGAAATCTTATTTCGAACTGTGATAAAACTAAAAATAATAATTATTTTAAGCAAATAAATTTTCTAATTTATTCAGATGGTTTTCTTTAGTTTCTTTTAGGTATGCAACAGTAACATTATACCTAGAATGTTGCAACACTTCTCTAGCAGTTTCAACACCATATTTATTATAGATTTATGAACCGCTAGTCTTACGTAAACTATGTACACCTCGATTTAAGCCTTGCTTAATAGCACTTTTATATTCAGTAGCGAACACAGTTTTTAATCTTCTATTTATCCATGTGTGACTAAATTGAACCTTCATCAATTCATTAAAGAAAATCTCATCTCTATTTATACTTTGAATGGCATTAGATATTGTAGTATCAAAAAATGCTTGACTATCTTTACCAGTTTTATGTGCAGTATAATTTAGTACCGCACCATTATCTTTAAACTCTATTTGGCTTTTATTCAGATTAAGCAAATCAATACTTCTTAAACCAGTTTGAATACCTATTAAAATAAATAGACCAACTTTCACATCATAATACTTTTTACTTTCTAATAATTTCACACCTTTTCCGTATGCCTTATCGTAGTCTAGTTTTAATGATTCTTTATTCATAATACACGTATTTAGTGTTTATTAACTAGCATAAAATCACACATAACATATAAACAAAACAATACTTGAAAAGATTAATAAAATCAACTACTGTTTATTAATATATAACAATAAACACCCCTAAATCATAAACGCTTAAACAAAAAAGAGGTGCCTAAATAATAGGCACCTAATTCGTAGAAATAAAACCTCTCTCTCACCAAAGCCTTAATTAATACTTAATAAATTAACACTAATAGTATTAGATAAACTAATAACAGATGCTAAAAATAGAATTCTTATGTTAATCTGCTTTCTAATATGCATTTCAACGAGTATAATTAGGTTATTGATGTGATATGAATAGTCTAGATTGGTATTACCTCCCTATTCAGATTTCATTAGTTTTCAAAATATCTTCTCAAATAAAACCGCATTATATATTTTAGAAATAATACTAAAAAAATGCGCCAACATAGCCCTTTAAAAAATCAAAAAGTAAAGAAATAGATGCTCCAATTAAAAGCATTAAAACGCAAAAAATCGTCATGCCAGTTATCGTTTTTAAAATATACACAAACTTACTAGAAATCGTTTGTTTTTTCATATCGTATCTCTCGTCTTTCCCTTTCATGTTGTCAGATTTTAACTTAAAATCGAAAATAGCACAATAAAAGTAAGTAAAAAATGACATTTATCATATGGTATAAACCAACATAACTAATTTTTAAATTAATACAGAATACTCTATTAATTTACAAATATCATGTTGCCCAGGCTTTTTCTTGACTTGTCATAGGTATTAATTTTTAAGAGTTATTTCTTCTGAAAATATCCCAATAAAAATAGTATCAAGTATAACAGACCTAATAAATTTTGATAAAAAAGTTGACGCGACTATTTTTTATAATTATTTTATTACATTTAAAAGAACAAACACGCCTTTTAGTGTATTTATAATAGATATAAAGTTGCCGTAACTATATATGCACGTTCTCGCATATTATAAATTAACCAACATTGTGTTCAATATGAAAAAAATAGACCGCAGGAAAGCAATCAAAAATTTAACTATTGGAATTGGCAGTGTCTCCTTGTTGTCAAGTCCATTAACTGGATTTGCAAATACGGATGCTAAAGCTAAAACAATTCCTGTTAAAGACTACGGAAATCATGATATCGAGGAACCAGTAACCGTCATAACTTTAGGAGCAGGAGGAAGAGGAAATGTATACGGGAATTACGGTATCCAATTCCCCAAAGAATTAAATATTGTTGGTGTTGCCGAACCGATTTCTATAAGAAATAAGCGCTACGCAAAAAAGCATAATATTCCTGAAGAAAATCGATTTGTAACTTGGGAACATGTTTTTGATCGACCTAAATTTGCTGACGCAGTTATTATCTCTACGCCAGACGATTTACATTATGGACCATGTATGAAGGCTCTAGAAATGGGTTATGATATTTTATTAGAAAAACCGATAGCTCCTACAGAGAAAGAATGTCTAGATATTCTTGCACTAGCTAACAAAACTGGCAGAATTGTCGCTGTGTGTCATGTATTACGTTATGCTCCCTATTTTATTAAATTACGCGAAATGATTCAGTCTGGTTCAATAGGAGAACTTATCAGTATCCAACACCTTGAACCCATCCAACATATACATATGTCACATTCATATGTTAGAGGAAACTGGCATAACTCAAAAAAAACAACTCCGATTATTCTTGCAAAATCGTGTCATGATTTAGATATTTTAAGATGGATGATAGGAAAACCGTGTAAAAGTATTTCTGCATTTGGTAGCTTAAAATGGTTTAAAGAGGCTAATGCTCCAGAAGGAAGCACTAACAGATGTACCGATGGTTGCTCAGTAGAATCTACCTGCCCCTATTCAGCCTTGAAAATTTATAACGAACGTGGCGGTTGGTCTTCTGTATTTGACTTACCAGATGATAAATCTAAGCACAGTGATTATATTCTAGAACAATTAAAAACTTCGAATTACGGGCGTTGTGTTTACAAAATGGAAAATGATCAACCCGATCATTATGTTACTTCAATGGAATTTGAAGATGGTATTACTGCCAATTTTTCTATGGAAGCCTTTACCTCATATCATGGCCGAAGAACCCGAATTATGGGTTCGCACGGTGACATCACAGGAGATATGACTGAATTTATCCATACAGATTTCTTAACTGGTAAAGCGACTAAATGGGACCTTACTATTGATGATATTAGTAATTCTAAAAATAGCGGTCATGGTGGTGGAGATTGGGGATTAGTAACAGACTGGATTAATGCTGTAAAAAAACAAGATCCAAGTTTGCTAACCTCAACAATAGATGCATCTGTAGAGAGTCACATCATGGGATTTATGGCAGAGAAAAGCCGAAAAACAAAACAAATTATTCCTATTGATTTAAAATAACATGCTACAACAATGTATAAAGCTAATTACCCAATTTGGAGATTGACCAAAGGTCGTTGCAAGTTTATTAACCCTGATTTTTCTGCGGAAAACCTTCTCACCTAAATACACAACTAATCTTATACAAGAACGTTAGCAAAAATTAGTATTTAACGACAAATAACGTGTGTGTTTTTGCAACTGTTACGCNNAATAAACAATTGCGGTATCCCGTAATACTCTCTCCTTAATAATTTATTGTTTGTAATATTCGTGATATTAAGTTGTATTTATGATTTTTGTCATAAAAAACTTTCAATAAGATTGATATATTTGTCTCTGTTAAGAAATAATATTAAATACAATCAAGAAGAAAAAAGATGATTTTGGGACGTAAAAATCATTCATATCCTCATATTTGGGAACAAAACAGGTTAATTTAACATCCATATAATCAAGTT
>ENA-UZWX01009885-UZWX01009885.1-metagenome-genome-assembly--contig:-Day-4---50m-contig-9885_pt1 | contig 17757 bp, 17 predicted proteins | sample MGYA00260347_ERZ794907 | MGnify/ENA metagenome assembly ERZ794907 | reverse complement strand
CTTTGCATTGAACTCTGATCCTACCTGTGTAGGATAGGTGGGAGACTTTGAAACTTTAACGCTAGTTAGAGTGGAGTCATCCTTGAAATACCACCCTGGTATGGTTGGGGTTCTAACCTTGGTCCATTATCTGGATCGGGAACAATGCATGGTGGGTAGTTTGACTGGGGCGGTCTCCTCCCAAAGAGTAACGGAGGAGCGCAAAGGTACCCTCAGCACGGTCGGACATCGTGCAATGAGCGCAAAGGTAAAAGGGTGCTTGACTGCGAGACTGACACGTCGAGCAGGTAGGAAACTAGGTCTTAGTGATCCGGTGGTTCTGAGTGGAAGGACCATCGCTCAACGGATAAAAGGTACGCCGGGGATAACAGGCTGATACCGCCCAAGAGTTCACATCGACGGCGGTGTTTGGCACCTCGATGTCGGCTCATCACATCCTGGGGCTGNNACTTGAGGGAAGCTGTTCTTAGTACGAGAGGACCGGAATGGACAAACCTCTGGTGTTTCGGTTGTGACGCCAGTCGCATTGCCGAGTAGCTATGTTTGGAAAGGATAACCGCTGAAAGCATCTAAGCGGGAAGCCCCTCCCAAGATAAGGTCTCCCTGAGAGTTTAACTCTCCTAAAGATCCCTCGAAGACTACGAGGTTGATAGGCATGGTGTGGAAGAGTAGTGATACTTGAAGCTAACATGTACTAATTGATCGTGAGGCTTGACCATATAACACCCAAATTATTTGAGCAGTTACTGTTCAATCCATAATTTTTGTGTTGATGTGTCATGCAATACACTGAGTAAGTGTTCAAACTTTATAAATGTATTAATTTGTTATATCTCAGATTGATTTTTCAATCAAGATATAAAAACTTTTAAATTCGCAAACCCTGTATTTATTACAGAGTTGCAACCAGTTTGCTTAGTGACAATAGCAAGTGTGACCCACCTGATCCCATTCCGAACTCAGAAGTGAAACCACTTAGCGCCGATGGTAGTGTGGGGTCTCCCCATGTGAGAGTAGGACATTGCTAGGCTTTAATTCTAAAAAACCCCAGAATCGTTATGATTCTGGGGTTTTTTTTTGATTTTTTTACACCTTATCCTTGATTTAGGATATAACTGTCCAGATTTTAAATAAATATTGGGAAAACAAAACCATGCTTAACAAATACTTTGATATTGTTAATCGCGGCAGTACGATTAAAACTGAAATTATTGCCGGCATTACGACCTTTTTAACCATGTCTTATATTATTGTCTTAAATCCAGACGTGTTAAGCATGGCGGGAATGGATAAAGGCGCTGTGTTCACAGCAACCATTGTTGCTGCCATTGTTGGCTCATTAATTATGGGTTTGTATGCAAACTACCCAGTTGTTCTAGCGCCTGGTGTGGGGCTAAGTGCCTTTTTTACCTTTGGTGTTGTTATGGGAATGGGCTATAACTGGGAAGTTGCACTCGGTGCCGTACTTTTCTCGGGAATTATCTTTCTTTTAATTAGTATTTTTAAATTACGCCAATGGGTGGTAGAAAGCATTCCAATGACATTGCGCTATGCGATTGCTGCCGGTATTGGATTTTTCTTAGCACTCATTGCTTTGAAAAATTCAGGGCTGGTAGTTGATCATCCTGCTACTTTTGTAACACTCGGTGATGTCACTAGACCGGAATCGTTATTAACATTATTTGGCTTATTAATGATTGCTATCTTGGCTTATAGAAAAGTTATTGGCGCAGTAATGATTACTATTATTGCCATTACTATTGTGGCTTTAATGATGGGTATGGTTGAGTTTTCTGGGTTTGTTTCTATGCCGCCATCGCTTGAACCAACTTACATGAAGCTTGATATTGCTGGTGCCTTTGATGTAGCGATGATTGGTGTTATTTTTGCTTTTCTTTTTGTTGATCTTTTCGATACATCAGGCACCTTGATTGCGGTTGCGCATCAAGGCAATATGCTTGATAAAGATGGAAAGCTACCTAATATGAAAAAAGCCATGACTGCCGATAGTGTCGCCACTATTGTTGGTGCTGGTTTAGGTACTTCAACGACTACCAGTTTTATCGAATCTGGCTCAGGTATTAGTGCGGGTGGTCGCACTGGCCTAACAGCTGTTGTGGCAGCGGGTTTATTTTTTGTTGCTTTATTTTTTGCACCACTAGTCTCTATCGTACCTTCGTATGCGACTGCGCCTGCACTATTATTTGTGGCGGTGCTAATGTCTGCTGGTTTGGCTAAAATTGATTGGTCTGATTTAACAGAAGCCGTTCCAGTGCTAGTAACTGTGCTAATGATGCCGTTTACTTTTTCAATTGTTCAGGGTATTGCTTTTGGCTTTATTAGTTATGTGGTGATGAAACTATTCACCGGAAAAGCAGATGCTTTAAGTTCTGGCATGTATGTGGTTAGTGCCTTATTTATTGCTAAGTTTGTATTTTTATAAAAAATGTCTATTGAGAAAATCTACATCTCCGCTGATGAACTGCTGCTAGATTCATTTAGATTAGGCATTGCGATTCATAATAGTGGCTTTCGCCCAGATTTTATTGTTGGTGTTTGGCGCGGTGGAACGCCCGTCGGAATTGCCATTCAAGAAATATTAGCTTATCTTGGCAATGATACGGATCATATCGCTATTCGCACCTCCTCTTATGAAGGTATTAATAATCAAAAAGACCAGGTTCAAGTACATGGTTTGGATTATTTAATCCGCAATATTAATGCTGAAGATAAACTGCTGTTGGTTGATGATGTGTTTGACTCTGGTCGAAGTATTCAAGCTATTATTGAGACGCTACGTGAAAAATCTCGAAAAAACACCCCTGATGATATTCGCATTGCAGTGCCGTGGTATAAGCCAGATAATAACAAAACAGATATAACGCCTGAATACTTTATTCATCAAACTAGTGATTGGCTTATTTTTCCGCATGAGATGGACGGCTTGAGTCAAGAAGAGATTTTTGCTAACAAGCCCGGGTTAAAGGCTATCTTAGCGATGCTTAATTAATACCCCCGTGAACCAACAAATTTTTAAAAGTAGTCTGCCAGTTTTGTTTGGTTATATGCCACTGGGTGTGGCTTTTGGAATTTTATTTAACGACCTGGGCTACGCTTGGTATTTTGCTACACTGATGGCGGTTTTTGTTTACGCAGGTGCCGCGCAGTTTATGGTCATTGGCTTGTTGGCGGCTGGCGCTGGTTTGTTTGAAATCTTTATCGCCACTTTTTTGTTAAATTCTAGGCATATTTTTTACGGTTTGTCGATGCTTAAAAAGTTTGGAGATTGGCACCTTAAAAAAATCTACTTAGCTTTCGGATTAACCGACGAAACTTATTCGCTAGTCACAACTATAGAACCGCCACAGGGTATACAGCCGATCGATTATTACTTTGCCATTACCGCATTAAATCATAGTTATTGGATTGTGGGCTGTACACTCGGCGCTTGGATTGGCGCCAGTATCCAGATTAACACTCAAGGCATGGATTTTGCCCTTACCGCTTTATTTGTGGTTTTACTGATAGAACAATGGAAAAAAGTAAAAGAACCTTTGCCATTTATTGTTGCGATTTTTTCTTCACTTGTTGCGATTTATTTTTTTTCAGAACAAATGTTGCTGCTCTCAATTGTTTTATCTATTGCGCTATTAATGACGATCAAGCTGAGCAAGACAGACGCTTATGAATGACGTCAGTTACATACTGTTGGTGATTGTAGTTATGGCGTTAGCAACTTTCGCCACACGCTTATTGCCTTTCATTTTCTTTCATCAGCGGCACAATCATCCGCTGATGGACATGATTGCCAAATACACGCCGCCGATGATCATGAGTATCTTGGTAATTTATGTTTTGAAAGCGGTTGATTTTCAGGCTTATACAGGTCTTAGTACTATTGTTGCGGTTTTAATGACTGCAACCATTCACCTGTGGAAAGGCAACCCTTTGATAAGTATCTTTACCGGTACTTTTTTCTATATGTTTTTGCTGCAAACCGTATAAAAATTTTGGAAATAATGCAAATTGGCTTTAGAAAACCATTAAATTAGCTAAAAATACCCAGTTTTTAACGATATTTACCTAAAAAATGGGTATTTATTTCCACTTTTATAAAAATTTCGCAAATTTTCAAAATAAATGGTTTAGCTGTGTTGATTGATCCAATTGGTGAAGTCTGGCGCGCTAAGTGCGCCTGAAACACGGTCAATTTCTTGGCCATTTTTAAACAGAACCAAAGTAGGAATTGAGCGAATTGAGTATTTGGCGGAAATCGCCTGTTCAGCTTCGGTTTCAATTTTGATAAAGCGTGCTTTCGGCTCTAGCTGATTGGCAGCCTGTTTAAAAGTTGGGGCGAACTGCTGGCAGGGGCCGCACCAAGTTGCCCAAAAATCAACCACCAAAAGCTCGTCTGTTTTTTCAATAGCGCGCGTGAGCTGTGTGCCTGTCATTGAAATTGGTTCACCTGTATATAGTGGATTTTTACATTTCCCACAGTTTGGGTTGTTGTTAAGTTTGTTAAGCGGTATGTTGTTGAGTCCGCCACAATGTGTACACATGGTAATCATTCGCACTTCCTAATTTTTATGAATTCTAGTTAATATCTAGGGGCGACTAGGTGAGATTGCAAGCTAAACGATATGATCGCTGGAAGATTTGTTGTTATAGGCGATATCTTGACGAGTAGATTCGCGTTTAGAGCGCGGAACTTTGTTCTTTTTTTGCGCCACTTTCTCTTCTTTTGAAATAATCTGTTTGACGGCCACCAAATCATTGACACTTTTTTGGATGGATTTAAAAGCTTTGGGCGCTTGAATTTCAACCATTTGCTGAATAATCCATTTATCATCTACTGCTGTCATAGCCTGTTGGATTTTTTCGCCAAAATAGCGCATGAACAAATAATTAGGCTCGCCATCTTGAAAGGCGTAATCGCTATAGTCTTGAGAGCGCGAGTTGTAGGTTTGGATAAATTCTTGCCAATGATCGCCCGGACCAATACGCTCGCCTTTATTTTCATGATAATAATCAGCAGATTGTTTGGCGAGTGCTATGATTAGCTCTTGGCGTTTTTTTGCATCAAGAATGTCAAAGGTTAGTCTATCGACACATTGGACTAAATAGCACAAATATTCTTGAATCACATTAAATACTTGTTCTTTTTCGATCACATAAGCTTCATTGATGAGATCAGTTAGTTGATTTTTAGTGATGCGCCAAGCATTAAATGCAAGCGCACCAGCGATATCATCAATGGTTTTTACTTGGGTTTTGTGCCAGGTACTTTTAACTCTCATTTAGCATTATTACTGATTCTGAATAAGAGAATTTTAACAAGCAATGTCGAGGTAATTGCTTGTAATTACAAAGGGAAATTATTCGCAGTTGTAGTTTTTAAAAGAGCCAAGGTCGTGGACTTCTGCAAAACCCATTTGCGTTAGATAGTTTTTGGCTGTGGCTGAGCGCGCACCGCTTAGACAATATAAGATAATTGTCGTATCTTTATCAATGACGTTCTTAGCATTCATGATACCTTGAAGTGGTAAGCTGATTGCGTTAGGCAGGGCGCCACGAGAAAATTCTGCGGTGGTGCGAACGTCTACAAGTTGTGCGCCGTTGGCCAATAGTTTGCATGCATCAGCAGCTGAAAAAGAGTTAAACATAGTATAATTTCCGTAATAAGTTTTATTTGAAATCTTAGGTCTAAAAGAATTTCAAACCAATATAAGGAAACCATTATATAACAATGCTAAGTAGAAAGCAACTAAGAAATGATGTGGAAGCAGTCGCACAGGCGCTTAGCAGGCGTAATTTTTCTTTTGATATCAAGGTGTTAACCGAATTAGAAAATAGTCGCAAAAAAAATCAGGTTAAAACTCAAGAGCTGCAAAACTTGCGTAATACGCAGTCTAAATCTATTGGCAAAGCTAAAGCGGCTGGTGAGGATATTAAGCCTTTGCTAGCTGCAGTTGCAGACCTAGGCGATGAGCTGGATAGTGCTAAATCTGAGCTGCAAGAAATTCAAGCCCAGATTGATGAAATTGCTTTATCAATGCCAAACATTCCTCATCAGTCGGTACCGGCTGGCAACTCTGAGGACGATAATATTGAAGTGGCAAAATGGGGTGAGCCAGGTGTGTATGATTTTGCCGTTAAAGACCATGTTGATCTGGGCGAAATGCACGGTCTTGATTTTGAGACAGCGGCAAAAATTTCAGGCTCGCGTTTTTCAGTCATGACTGGCAAAATGGCTCGCCTTCATCGCGCGCTAACTCAGTTTATGATTGATCAGCATAGTGAGAAAAACGGCTATGTTGAGGCTTATGTGCCGTATTTAGTGAATGCTGAATCGTTAACAGGCACGGGCCAATTGCCGAAGTTCGAGGCTGATTTATTCAAAACCCACTTGCACGGTGAAGAGGGCGAGGCTAAAACATTGTACTTAATCCCTACGGGTGAAGTGCCAATTACCAATATGATGCGTGACAGAATAGTGAATGAAAAAGATTTGCCTTTAAAATTTGTTGGTCATACGCCTAGCTTTAGATCTGAAGCAGGCGCTTATGGGCGCGATACGCGTGGTTTAATCCGACAACATCAGTTTGAGAAAGTGGAGCTGGTACAGGTGGTTAAAGCCCAAGATTCTTACCAGGCTTTGGAGGTTTTAACCTCTCATGCTGAGGGTATTTTGCAGGCGCTAGAGTTGCCTTATCGAAAGGTAAATTTATGCACAGGTGATTTGGGCTTTTCGGCGGCCAAAACTTATGATTTAGAAGTGTGGCTGCCTGGCCAAAGTGCTTATAGAGAAATTTCTTCTTGTTCTTGTTTTGAAGATTTTCAAGCGCGCCGTTTACAACTCAGATATAAAAATAAAGAAACCAATAAATCAGAGCTATTGCACACCCTAAATGGCTCAGGCCTTGCGGTGGGTCGAACACTGGTAGCTGTGTTAGAAAACCATCAGCAAGCTGATGGCAGTATTAAAGTTCCAGCCGTGTTGCAGAGCTACATGGGTGGTTTAGAGATTATTAATTAATAGGAGAAAAAAATGAATTTATTAGACTTAATTATTACCCCTGCCTTTGCAGAAGAAGCAGCTACTGGTTTAGGCGATCCAATGGGCGGCTTGCCATTTTTGATTATCATGTTTGTGCTGATGTATTTCTTACTCATCAGACCACAACAAAAGCGTGCGAAAGAGCACAAAACCTTATTAGGCGCTTTAAAAGCAGGCGATGAAGTAGTCACTAATGGCGGTGTGGTCGGCAAGGTGACGTCAGTTGATGAATCTTTTGCGACTTTGGAAATTGCTCAAAATGTCGTGGTTAAGGTGCAAAAGCAAGGTATTAATCAAAAATTACCCAAGGGTAGTGCCAAAATTTAATTAATCAAAGGCTTTTCATGAATCAATTTTCTGCACTTAAGAATACGTTAATCGCATTCTTTTTATTGTTGTCAGTGTTATACGCCCTGCCTAATGTTTTTGGATCAGACTTGGCGGTGCAAATCTCTGCTGCGGGTGACGCGACTGTTGTTGAGTCTGACTTAGACAAAGTTAAAACGATACTTGATAGCCAAAAAGTGAATTATAAATCACTTGAGTTGGTCGGGCGTCGAGTGCTAGCAAGGTTTGAGGATAACAAATCTCAGCTTAGTGCTAAAGAGGCTTTAAAGCAGGATCTGGGGCGTAATTATGTGACAGCCCTTAATTTGGCGCCATCTATTCCATCATGGCTATCAAGCCTTGGCGGCAAGGCGATGTCGCTTGGTTTAGATCTTCGTGGTGGCGTGCATTTCCTTTTAGAAGTTGACATGCAAGCAGTGGCAAACATGTCGCTTGATAAGTCTTACAATGAATTGCGTACATTATTGCGACAAGATCGACTCTATAAAAGTATCAAGAAAGAAGGTAGTGCGCTATTGGTGCACTTTAAAACGCCAACAGCAAAAGCAGCGGGGCTAGATTTGATCAAATCTGAATTAGATGATTTGCTGGTTTTAGATGTCGCTCATGAAGATGATTTATACGTAAGTATTGGTATTAGCGATAGTGCCTTGGCTGAGGCTAAGAGTCATGCGTTGAAGCAAAATATTACCACGTTAAGAAATCGAGTAAATGAGCTGGGTGTGGCAGAGCCTATTATTCAGCAACAAGGCCTAGAGCGTATTGTTGTTCAGCTTCCAGGTGTGCAAGATACAGCGCGTGCAAAAGAGATTTTGGGCGCAGTAGCCACGTTAGAATTTCGTCTAGTTGATGAAAAAAATGATCCACAAACCGCCATTCAATCTGGTCGAGCGCCAATTGGCTCCAAGCTTTATTATTTTAGAGATGGACGCCCGCTACTGCTAAAAACACGCGTTATTGCAACGGGTGAGAATATTACTGGCGCCGCTTCTGGCGTAGATTCAGAAAATGCCACGCCTATGGTTAATATCACACTAGATAGTGCAGGTGGTCGAGCCATGTTAGATACAACCAAAAGATATTTACATCATCGCATGGCGGTAGTCTTTATTGAAAACAAAGTTGAAACAGTGTTAAAGGACGGTAAGTTGGTTAAAAATCGTTCGAAAACACAAGACATTATTAACGCTGCCACTATTCAAGGCACCTTTTCATCACGATTTCAAATTACCGGTATTGATAGCGCACGTGAGGCCAGAAACTTGGCGCTTTTATTAAGAGCAGGCTCGCTTTCAGCGCCAATTGAAATTATTGAAGAGCGTACTATTGGCCCAAGCCTGGGTGCAGATAATATTGCCAAAGGCGTGATGAGTGTGATTGTCGGTTTTATTTTGGTACTAATCTTTATGGCTATGCGTTATCGTGTTTTTGGCTTGGTGGCGAATATCGCCTTGACGCTTAATTTGGTTATGATTGTGGCTTTCTTGTCATTATTACAAGCGACACTAACCTTGCCTGGCATTGCCGGTATTGTGCTAACTGTGGGTATGGCAGTTGATGCAAACGTGCTTATTTTTGAGCGTATTAAAGAAGAGCTGGGCTCAAATGGTAATATTCAAAAAGCCATTGCTGCTGGTTATGATAAAGCGGTGCTCACGATTGCAGATGCTAACATTACCACGCTAATTGCCGCCTTAGTGCTGTTTAGCTTTGGCACGGGTCCAATTAAGGGTTTCGCCATTACCTTGTCTATTGGTATTGTGACTTCTATGTTTACGGCCATTATTGTCTCACGCGCTATTATCAATAAGATTTACGGCGGTAAAAAATTAGAGGAGATATCGATATGAGCCTAAAAGCTTTAAATATTCCAACCATCGATTTTGTTGGCAAGCGCATGTATGCGATTATTTTTTCAGCCATGTTGATTGCACTGAGTATTTTTTCATTAGCAACTAATGGGCTTAAGCTAGGCATTGATTTTACGGGCGGAACTTTAATTGAAGTCGGCTATCAGCAAAGTGCCGATTTATCTGAAGTGCGAGCAACATTGGCTGAATCTGGCTTTAATGGCGCTAATGTGCAGTATTTTGGCTCAACCAATGAGGTCTTAATACGCCTAGAGCCACAAACGATCTCGAGTGCAAAGTTGAGTACTAAGATTATTCAGCTTTTGGGTAGTGATGTCGATATTCGTCGAGTTGAGTTTGTTGGTCCTAAGGTTGGCGAAGAGCTAACTAATGATGGCGGTCTAGCCATGCTGTATGCGTTAATTGGTATTTTGATTTATGTGGCATTCCGCTTTGAATATCGCTTTGCATTTGGTTCTATTTCTGCCTTAATTCATGATGTTATTATTACCCTAGGATTTTTCTCTTTGTTTCAATTTGAGTTTGATCTAACGGTATTGGCAGCCATTTTAGCGGTGATTGGTTATTCTCTTAATGATACGATTGTTGTGTTTGACCGAATTCGTGAGAATTTTCTCTCAACACGCCATGTTGATCCTTCAAAAATTATTAATGGCGCGTTAAACCAAACTCTATCGAGAACGATTATGACGTCATTAACCACTTTGTTAGTGCTATTGGCTTTATTCTTTTTGGGCGGCGAGATTATCCATAGCTTTGCCATGGCATTGTTAATTGGTGTATTGATTGGTACTTATTCTTCTATTTATGTGGCGAGTTCGATGATTCTTGCTATGGGTATTACTAAAGAGGATATGCTGCCTTCTGAAAAGGAAAAACAAGAAATTGACACTAGGCCTTAATTTTTTTTAAATAGCTTGTTTTTCTGAACAAACCCCATTCCAAACAGCATTAAATACAGTATCTATTTCTAACGTGATTGGCTTGACCATAATCTTATCTAGTCTTAATTGGATAAGTTGAATTGCAAAACCAAACAGTAGTGCCATGGTCAAATCGACCGAGTGTATTTTTTGATCTATAATGCTATTCTTACAATGAATTTTCACTTCTTTATGAATGGCTGAAAAAGGCTTTGATTGGTATATTGATTTAGAAAGCTTGCTATATTCAGAGTATTTTGAATGAAAAATAAACTGCATAGCCCTAGGTTCGTTCTCAGTCATTAAGAATAGTAATTCTATAATATGATAATATTTTTCTTGGAATGTATCGTATTGGTTAATAACATCAATAAATGACTCCTCCATTTGCTCAAGAATTTTCTTTTGCAAGCTATCCGCAATAGCTTCTTTACTGCCAAAATGATGATAAATTGAGCCAATACTTACTTGTGATTTTTTCTGTATATGGTGTATTGATGTATTAAAAAAACCGTGTTCTGCAAATAGTGTTAATGCGGCCTCATTAATCTTATCCGCCGTATTAAAAGTACATTGTTTTTTTGTATTTTTTGTGTAGAAAAACATATGTATGTATTATAAATTAAGTTGACGATGGTTTTAATTTTAACACAGTAACTTATTTTTTATAAATAAAATGAACATTCATTCTAATTTTGTGTATATAATAAATTCAGAGTTTTTTAAACATGAGGAGAGAGGAATGAAAAAAGGGTTAAATAAAATAAAAGCGCTACTAATGACTATGGCTATTGTAATGAGCTCATCTTTATTTGCGGATGAGACATGTCAATCGCCTTATATGGCAAAAATTGTCGGACAGGAGGATTTTGTCTATGTTTGGACATTAGGTGTTGAAGGGGTTGGAGACGGGCAGGACAAGTTAGTCACTGTTGCAGTTAATCCAAATAATGAAAGTTACGGTAAAGTGATTAATTCTTTATCTGTTGGCGGTAGAAATGAAGCGCATCATTCTGGATTTACCGATGATCGCATGTATCTTTGGGCGGGTGGTTTAGACACTAATAAGATATTTATTTTTGATGTCCACACAAATCCGGAAAAGCCAACACTGCATAAGGTAATTAGAAACTTTGCCTTCAGAAGTGGCGGTGTTGTAGGTCCTCACACAACCTATGCGTTACCAGGAAGAATGATCGTTACTGGATTATCGAATGACACGGATCATGGCGGTAGAACTGGATTGGTTGAATATACCAATGAAGGTCGCTACATTGCAACACATTGGATGCCTACGGATAAGGACTTGAATGGCGCCAAGAAAACGGGCAAGTATGCTGATGGTTATGGCTATGACATTAGAGCTTTACCAAGAAGGAATTCAATGTTTACCTCATCATTTACTGGCTGGTCTAACTACATGCAAGATTTTGGAAAAATGCTGGGTGACAAGGAATCCATGAAGCGTTTTGGAAATACTGTTGTTCGCTGGGATTTGCATACTAAGCAGCCTAAAGAGATATTTGATGTTCCAGGAGCACCACTTGAAATACGTTGTGCTTGGCAGCCTAATCATAACTATTGCTTTACCACGACAGCCCTTACTTCTAAATTATGGTTGATTTATGAGAAAGAGGATGGGCAGTGGGATACTAAGGCAGTTGCTGATATTGGCGATCCTTCTAAAATTCCATTACCAGTCGATATATCCATTAGTAGTGATGATAGCAAACTTTGGATAAACACTTTTATGGATGGCAAAACAAGATTGTTTGATATTTCAGATGCATTTAATCCTAAGCAGGTTTATGAAAAGAAAATTGGCAATCAAGTTAATATGGTGTCATCAAGCTGGGATAGTAAAAGACTTTATTTCACAACATCATTGTTGGCAAACTGGGATAAAAAAGATCTTGATAACGATCAGTTCTTAAAGCTGTATACGTGGAATGGTACTGAATTGGAGCATGAGTTTACCATTGACTTTTATAAAGAAAAGTTAGGTAGAGCGCATCAAATGAGATTTGGCGCTCATTCATTATATGCAAATAATGATAAGATTAGCGATACCAGTAGCAAGACCACGGTGGCTTTACAACAATAAATGCAATTAATTTTGGCCCTAATTTTATAATTAGGGCCAATTTTTAACGTATCTAACATAAAGGTAAAAATATGGTCAATTTTATCGTGAAGGGAGAATATCGTTGCGAGGAAAGCTCGGAATTCAAAATAACCACACTATGTTGACTTCTTGTAGAAGCTGGTTTTTCCATATCATAAGGATTGGAAAGTCGCTTCTAATGCATAATTTTAAAAGGATAAAACAATATGAAAATAAAAGCAGCAGTTGCATGGGAAGTTAAAAAACCACTTGTTATTGAAGAGGTTGAAATTATGGGGCCTAGAGAGGGCGAAGTGTTGGTAAAGGTAATTGCATCTGGCGTGTGTCATACTGATGCTTTTACTTTATCAGGAGAAGATCCCGAAGGATCATTCCCCTGTATTTTGGGACACGAAGGTGGATGTGAAGTAGTTGAATTAGGGGCTGGCGTTAAAGATCTAAAAGTAGGCGACCATGTCATCCCCTTGTATATTGCCGAATGCGGCAATTGTGAATATTGTAATTCCACAAAATCTAACTTATGCCAAACCATTGCGCCAACTATTTGGACTGGATATATGCCTGATGGTACCCGTAGGTTTTCAAAAAATGGTAAAGATATTTTTCATTATATGGGTTGTTCCACATTTGCAGAATATACGGTTGTTCCGGAAATTGCATTAGCAAAAGTAAGCAAGGCCGCACCACTTGATAAGGTTTGTTTGCTAGGTTGCGGGGTAACAACTGGTATTGGTGCGGTGCTCAATACTGCAAAAGTTGAGCCTGGGTCAACCGTTGCAGTATTTGGTTTAGGTGGCATTGGTTTGTCTTGTATTCAAGGCGCTGTCATAGCAAAAGCTAAACGCATAATTGCCATAGATATCAATCCCGATAAATTTGAATTTGCCAAACAGCTAGGCGCAACCGACTTTGTCAATCCAAAAGATATTAACGGCTCATTTGTTGAATATATGCACGATACTTTTAATGGAGGTCCTGATTATTCATTTGAGTGTATTGGCAACACTCACGTTATGCGTGATGCGCTTGAATGTACACACATGGGCTGGGGCACTTCAACAGTCATTGGCGTTGCTGGCGCTGGACAGACTATAGAGACAAGGCCTTTTAATTTGGTAGTTGGGCGTACTTGGAAGGGTTCAGCATTCGGCGGAGTGAAGGGACGGACAGAATTGCCAGGTTATGTGGATAGGTATATGAGTGGTGAAATTGAGCTAGACTCAATGGTTACTCATACAATGGGTTTGGAAGATATAAATCATGCATTTGATTTGATGCACAAGGGTGAAAGCATTCGCAGCGTTATTATTTTTTAAGGTTTTTTATCATGAAAAAAATAGAAAGTGTTAAAGAATTTGGTGGCAATTTAGAGCGTTACAGTCATCAATCGAGCGTTAATCATTGTGAAATGATATTTTCGATTTACTTACCACCTCAGGCGGCATATAAAGAAGTGCCAGTGTTATATTGGTTATCAGGGCTTACTTGTACTGATGACAATGTTCGTACCAAAGCAGGAATGCAGCGTTATGCTGCTGAGTTGGGATTGGCGCTGGTTTTTCCTGATACCTCGCCTAGAGGTTCTGATGTTGTGGATTATCCTGATCGATATGATTTAGGAAAGGGCGCGGGTTTTTATGTTGATGCAACACAATTCCCTTTTGCAAAAAATTATAATATGTATAGCTATATAGTAGATGAGTTGCCAGAATTAATAGAGGCTAATTTTCCAGTATCTAGTGGGGTTAAATCTATATCTGGTCACTCAATGGGTGGACATGGAGCGTTGGTTTGTGCGCTAAAAAATCCAGGTAGTTATCGCTCTGTTTCAGCTTTTTCACCGATTTGCAACCCAAGTGTATGTGATTGGGGTAAGGCCTGTTTTTCAACTTATTTAGGAGAAGATCAACATAATTGGGAAAACTATGATGCCGTTAGTTTAATTAAAAATGGCGCAATTATTGAGCGTATTTTGGTAGATCAGGGTCTGGCAGATGAATTCTTAGCTGAACAATTACACCCAGAAAACTTGAGAAATATTTGTAAAACTAAAAAAGTTTCATTGGAGTTGCGCATGCAAGATGGGTATGATCATAGCTATCATTTTATTTCTTCATTTATTGGAGAACACTTGCTTTACCATAGTAACTGCTTAAGGAGAGAGTGGCCATGAAGTATTTAGTTTTTGTGTTAGCTATTGTTACATCGTTGCAAACTTACAGCGCTGGCTTGAGTTTGGGTTATGGAAAATTAGCCTTTGAGGTGCCAGTGGCAGGAACTTACAAGCTTAACTCTCTAGGTATAGCGGGCAATGGAAATGTTTTAACAATTAGCAATAGCGAGACGGAGCTCTATGACTTGTATGATAATAAAATAGTTTTATTAGGATTTGTTTACTTAAGTTGTGATGATGTTAATGGCTGTCCATTAACTACTTTTGTCATGGGACAAATTAAATCTGAAATAGATAAAATAAGTGATTTTAACGACAATATTCACATGTTAAGTTTGAGTTTCGACCCTCAAAGAGACACGCCAAGTGCTTTAAAAAAGACTTCTATGCATACCGGGTCTGATGAAAAAACATGGTCTTTAATTACGACAAAAAATCAGCGTTCTCTTGATCCTATATTAAACAAATACAGTCAGCCTATACAAAAAATATACGATAAAAATGGTAAAAGTACAGGGAAAATAAACCATATATTAAGAGTGTTTTTAATTGATAAAAATAAACGAATTCGCAATATTTATACCAATAGTTTTTTGCATAAAGATATTGTGCTAAGCGATATTAAAACTCTATTATTAGAAGAAAACTCGGATTTAAAATTTATCAAAACCAATAAAATGCAACATTCTCATAACCATAAGATGATGCAATGAAGATATTTTTCCTGATATTTTTTTTCGGTACTAGCAATGTTTATGCACAAAATTATGTCCTACATAAATCAGGAGATAATAAAGATAATTACAATAAAAACTATCAAACAAATTCTCTTAGTTTAGATTACAGAAACAAAAACAAGAAAAAATTTGATTTGGTAAATAATTTTCAAACACAACATTTGGGATTGCCATTGGCGCCAACTGTTAAAGATAATCCAGTTAATAAAATTAAAGTAGCTCTGGGTAAAAAACTATTTTTTGATAGAAGGCTGTCTTTGAATAACACCATGTCTTGTGCAATGTGCCATATTCCAGAACAAGGTTTCGCTCACAATGAGCTGGCTACTGCAGTTGGCATTGAGGGGCGCACGGTGCGTAGAAATGCACCAACTATTTACAATGTTGCTTATTCAAAAAATCTTTTTCACGATGCTAGAGAAGACGCTCTTGAGTGGCAAGTATGGGGCCCGCTTTTAGCAAAGAATGAGATGGGCAATCCATCTTTTTCTAGTGTTGTTAATAAAATTAAAATGCTGGATGATTACCCATCTTTATTTGAGAAGGCTTTTGACAATCAAAGAGTCTCAGTGGTGAATATAGGCAAGGCGTTGGCCAGTTATCAAAGGACGCTGATTTCTGCCAACTCGAATTTTGATAAGTGGTTTTATGCAAATAAAGAAGACGCACTAAATGAAAAGGAAAAGCTTGGCTTTAGATTGTTTGTTGGCAAGGCTAGGTGTGCAAGTTGCCATATTATTGAAGCAGACTATGCTTTATTTACTGATAGCGAGCTTCACAATACAGGCATAGGCTACTTATCCTCCATGTCGCCAAAAAAAGAATACATTCCTGTGCAGGTTGCACCCGGTGTGTTTTTAAAGGTAGATACTAATGTTATTAGCAAGGTTTCAAATAAAGTAGACAATGATTTGGGCCTTTATGAAATTACTGAGAATCCAGACCATAGATGGAAATATAAAACACCATCATTGAGAAATGTCGCTTTAAGCTCTCCTTATATGCATAACGGCTCAATACCAAGCTTGAGAAAAGTGGTGGAATTCTACAATAAAGGAGGGGTTAAAAATCCATTATTAAACCCTTTGATCAAGCCTTTGAATTTGAAAATTTATGAAATAGAAGCGCTAGTTGACTTTTTAAAAGCCTTAACAGGCAGTAATGTTAATGCTTTAATTGAGGATGCCTTTAGCGCGACAACTAGTCATAAAATAACTCACTAGTAGACAAGAAAACTTTAAGGCTTAAACTTTTCAAACACTAGACAAGCATTCGTGCCGCCAAAGCCAAAGCTATTAGACATAACTCGATTAATCGATTGGATGGTAGTTGACTGTACAATCGGAACACCTTCTGCCGCTTCATCAAGGTTTTCAATGTTGACAGATTCAGCCATAAAGTCATTTTCTAGCATCAGTAGCGAGTAGATGGCTTCGTTTACACCAGCTGCACCTAGTGCATGGCCGGATAAAGATTTGGTTGAGCCTACATTTGGAATGTTGTCGCCAAAGACTTCTTTGATGGCGCCCAGTTCTTTTACATCGCCGACAGGAGTTGATGTGCCGTGCGCATTGATATAATCAATTGGGCCATTAACTGTAGAGATGGCAAGTTCCATGCAGCGCTTTGCACCTTCACCTGATGGGGCGACCATATCGTACCCGTCAGAAGTAGCACCGTAACCCGTTAACTCTGCCAGAATGGTTGCACCACGTGCCTCAGCGTGCTCTAATGACTCGAGTACGAGTGCGCCACCACCTCCAGAAATTACAAAGCCATCACGATCAGCATCATAAGCACGAGAAGCTTTTTCAGGTGTTTCATTGTACTTAGAAGAGAGCGCGCCCATAGCGTCAAACAACATGGTAAGTGACCAATCTAGCTCTTCACCACCACCCGCAAACACCACATCTTGCTTGCCCATTTGGATTTGCTCCATGGCGTTGCCGATACAGTGAGCTGAGGTAGAGCAGGCTGAACTAATGGAATAGTTGATACCTTTGATTTTGAACATGGTTGAAAGACAAGCCGATGTGGTTGAACCCATCGTGCGCGGTACACGATAAGGACCAACCCGCTTAATGCCTTTTTCTCTTAAGATATCTGCTGCTTCAACCACATTTTGATTAGAAGCGCCACCAGAGCCCATGATAAGGCCGGTACGTGGGTTTGATACTTGTTCTTCCGTTAGTCCAGATTGTTTAATAGCTTGATCCAATGCAACGGCATTGTAGATAGCGGCATCTGCCATAAAGCGCATCATTTTTCGGTCAATAATTTCACTAGGATCGACTTCAGCCACTTGCCCAGAGACGTGTGATCTAAGTCCCATTTCAGCTTGTTTTTCATCAAACTTAATGCCAGATTTTGCTGTTTTTAAAGATTCTAAAACTTCATTGCAATTTGCACCCAAGCTAGAAACAATACCCATTCCGGTGATGACTACTCTATTCATTAGAAAGCACTCGTATCAGTAAACAAGCCTACTTTTAAATCTTTGGCTTCATAAATCACCTTGCCATC